>Ga0310123_10003571_pt1 | contig 11980 bp, 8 predicted proteins | sample CB6_AW_1057_MG_FD_203505 | JGI IMG/M metagenome (GOLD analysis project Ga0310123, IMG submission 203505) | Marine microbial communities from Western Arctic Ocean, Canada - CB6_AW_1057 | ecosystem: Environmental > Aquatic > Marine > Oceanic | place: Canada: Western Arctic Ocean | collected... | reverse complement strand
TATCGGGACCCAGCACATGATCGAGATTTGAATCGGGTTGTACCGAGTATGTTTTCTCGACGTTGCGGATAATGTCCATGTAGTCAGGGAAGAGGATGAGCAGGTTAACCTTGCGACCTGTCGTTAGGGGGCGGAGCATTTCAAGCGATGCATCCACTCCCGTGGGATCGACGAAGGCCACAGTGAGTGCGTCGGGCGGGATTCCGTTACCCATTCTTCCTTCATCGTCCTCGCCCCCGGCCCCGATTCGCCATCTACAATCACCTAGTCAACTTCGGTCACCGGAAAATCGGGAATCGGCCCCAGCAGCGGCTCGACCGAAAGGAATTTGATCCGAGCGGCGGTCTTCGCCAACTCGTGCACACGCCACACGTAGTCGGCATTCTACACACTGATTCTCATCCAGACGTTCTCCGGCCAAGGTAACTCGTCGGAAAGCTCAACCGTACGCTCCGGGCGTTTGGTCAGCACCTGAAACGTGTGCTGAGACGCCTGCTGCATCACGACGAAGCAGCGGCGGATTAAATCCACAGGCACGTCCTTGTGAAACAGGTCGCTCATCGAGTTGACGAAGATCGTCCGCGGCTTCTTCCATCTCAGCGGAAGTTCCACCACATTATCTTGCAGTGTGAGCCTAAAGCCATCCCGATAGCGATGCTGTCCCATCGCTTGCAGCCGCTTGGCCATTCGCTCGGCATAGCAGAACTTGCAGCCGGGGCTGATCTTCGTGCAGCCTGTGACTGGGTTCCAGGTTGCTTCGGTCCATTCGATCGATGAATTCTGTGCCATCCAACCACGCTCCAGTTGATGGAACGTGGAAGTAGCCATGAAGGGGCGAAACACGCTCCAGCCGAATATTATTCATGCGTACACTTTTTTTGCAAGGCCGAGATCGACTCGACGCGGCAGAATACCCTCCGGTGGGATTGTCGCCAACAGCGAATCAGCGAAGCGCAGCTAGATGTTCACCCAGGTTTGATCAACCGAATGGGGACGCTTTTTCGCGCCCACCGGTGCCCCTGCTGCTGTGACCGCTGTCGTCCCGTCGCAGCCTCTTCCGAGACACATGGCTGTCTGATACAATGTCTTCTAACGTCGCCCCGCGTAGACCGCATGCCACAAGGCGGTTCAGTTCAACGATGTTTTGTCTCCATTGCTCAGCGACGAGTGATCAATCCCGATTCGTTGGATCTCTGCAGATGCCCCGGATTCATAGCCAGCCAAGCCGTGCAGTAGGGATGACCCGCAGATCGCTGTTGCAAGTTGGCGGGTTGTCGTTGTTGGGGCTGAATGCGGCTGAGCTTGCCCGTTTCAGAGCGCTGCAGGCACATGATTCACCCGCCGCGCGGCATCGACACAACTCGTGCGTGTTCATTTTTCTGTTCGGCGGTCCCAGCCACATCGATCTTTGGGACATGAAACCACAGGCACCGGCAGAGGTGCGCGGCGAGTTCAAACCGATTTCGACCAGCGTGCCCGGGATTTTCCTCTGCGAGCATCTTCCGATGCTGGCCGAACAGATGGACAAGTTTTGTCTGCTCCGCTCTATGACGCACCACATGAATGTACACGGCCCCGCGTGCAGCGAGATGTTGACCGGTCGCGAGTATCCGTTTCCGCCGACAACCGATCAGGCCCGGCGGGAAGACTGGCCTTCGCTTAGTGCGATCAGCATGCGTTATGGAACATCACGAGGCGGCCTGCCGAGCTCTATCGTCTTGCCTTGGTATTTACAATTTCCGGGACAGAGCAAACCTATTGCCGGCCAGACCGGTGGCCGAATGGGTCGGCAGCACAATGCGATGCTGGTGGAAGGAGATCCCAGTCAACCAGATTTCGACCGGCAGGGGTTCAAGCTGGCTGAAGGCGTGACAGGTGAGCGACTCAGGCAGCGACGGCGGTTTCTGCAACAGATTGAATCATTCCACAGTCAACGACTCGGAACTAACGATTCCGGCGACTCACTCGATATCAACTATGAAAAGGCATTCGCTCTGCTCGAAAGCCAAAGCCGCTATGCGTTCTCTCTGAATCGAGAACCGCCTAAGCTGCGAGAGCGTTACGGCGACACGAAAATCGCGCAGAGTTTTCTGTTGACTCGGCGGCTCATCGAAGCGGGGGCATCACTGGTCACGGTGAACTGGGAAGATCCGACCAAAATCGACGGCGTCAACACCTGTTGGGACACCCACCGCGACAACTTTCCGAAACTGAAAAGCCTGCTGTGCCCGATGTTCGACCGCTGTTTTTCGGCGTTTCTGCAGGATTTGCACAGTCGAGGACTCTTGGAAACGACGTTGGTCGTCGTCACGGGTGAATTTGGACGGACACCTAAAATGGGGCAGGTAACGCAGAGCAACAACACTATCCAATCGGGCCGAGACCACTGGCCGAACGCCTTCACCGTTCTTCTGGCCGGCGCCGGGGTGCGCGGCGGGCAGGCTTACGGTGCGACCACCGCAAATGGGGGCTATGTCGTCGATCGACCTGTCACGCCGGCCGATCTGGCCGCTACGATTTTCTTCCACCTGGGAGTTGACGTCACAAAGCAGTATTTCGACGAGTTCCAACGAATGAACCAGAGAATCTGCGAGGGAATCGTGGTTCAGGATCTTGGAAGTTGAGATTGAATGTTCTCGCGCGAGATCGTTCTGAGTTGTCTGGTCCGCTATGCCGCAAGCGGCAAATTGGGCACACCGAATCACGGTCTACTCTTTCGGTCGTTTCTTTCGTGTCCGTTTTTTCTTCTGCGATCCATCCCAGTTGGAAAGTTGACTCCGCAACTGATTGAGGGTGAGCTGAACGGGATGTTGCAGCATCTCCTGCTGCACGGGGTCAAGGTCGGCATGCGAAGAGCGGTTCTCGTTGTCGACGGTGCTCTCGAGACTGCGCAGCCAACCGGGGGCTTCGAGCCCGGAACCGGATGAGTCTGTCAAGTACGCGTCGATCTCCGATCGCAGCAACTCGAACGATTGCGACGGCAACCGGCCGCTGCGGGCTTCCTGCATCGCGAGTGGGACCAGCGCCAACATACGATTCACAGACAGCGGTTTGATGAAGCGTTCGTTGAGGCGATCGGCGATGGAGGGCATTCGCATGCCGTACACTTTCTCAAGGGCGCCCAGTTCGGCGAGATGCCGTTCCGCCATGTCGCCGGTCTTTTTCAGATAAATCTTTTCCCAAATCCGGGCCGCCGCCGTCTGTTCGTGACCGGCGAGAAGTTCGTGCGCGATTCCGGCCGGGGACATGTTCCAAGCGTCCCGTTCGTAAGCGGCTTCGACGCGCAAGAAATCCAGCAAACAGTAGAACATTTCTCCGTAATCTGATTGGGTCGTGGTGGTGTTGTATTCCAAAAATCTTTCCAGGCCGTCAAGAATCGACTCGTAGATCACTTCCAGACAGTCGATGGCATCATCTCTGTCGACGGTTGCAGTTTCTAAGTCCTCCAGCAAACGCAGCGGTTGCAGCGGATCTTGGTGTTCGGCCAGGTCGTCGAGAAACTTCTCGACTCCGTGATGCAAAATGGCACGGATCTTCCCTGGAGGCAGCAGCATCCGAGCGTGAAACAGGTCGGCTCCATACTGCTCGATGAATTCCTTGACGATCGACCAGACGGTTTCGTCGTCGAGCTTCTCGACACTCGAAAGCCGGGTCGTGGCGCTATGCTGCAACCACAAGTTGTCGTACCACGTGATGATGGCCGAGATGATCTCAATCAACTGGACGTCGTCAATCAACGGCGCTTCCCGCTGCGAGTCGGATCTCCGGTCGCCGACAGAGTAGATCACGCATTTCAGCGAATGTTGCAAAGCGGTCCGAAACAACCGGTCGAACTCGGTGACGGCCGGACCACGGGGGCGTGACGCGCGTTCCATACGATATGCGGTCTTCAAGAGCCGCCATGTTTCACGGAGCAGACCGAGCCGAGGCAGTTGTGTCAGCAAAAATTGAAGTGTTGACTGCAGATGGCGCGCATGACGGACTTTCTCCGGCCGGCCACCGTTATCCAGAGGGACGTACAACAGCGGCCGGCCGAAGAGTGACTTTATCAGTTTCGGGATCAACTTACGGGTCTGCGCGGCGTCGCGGCTGAAGACGGCGCGACAAACTTCGACCGTCAACTCTTCCCCTTCGGGAACGAGATCTTTGTTGAGGGCGTCTGACGGGACACAGCACAGCAGACATCTGCGGGCGTTTCGAATCCTGACGTGCGTCGAGATTATGGCGTTGAGCAGCTCGAATTTTTCCTGGAGCTGCGCGCCGTATTCGCCGCTCTCATCGAGCTCACCGACAGGGGTGGGGATTTCGTGCCGGTCGAGGGTCTGTGTCAGCCGCGTCAGATCCGTCTCGAGGACTGCGGTTTGGCGCAGCCACCGCCGAAGTGTTTCAGCCCGTTCCCCAGTCGAGGTAGACGAGGTGTTTGGTTCCGGCTTTGGCGAAAGACCGCCGGCCAATTGTCTTTCCGGCGACGACAACATCGCCGCTGCTGCCATCTGCCAGAGTTGTGCCAGGGTGTCCAGAAACTTCAAACGAGGTTCGAGAAAGCGGGTGATGGTGCCGATTTCGCTGGCGATCGAATCGTACCCGTCGTCCAGCGTATCTCCCCGTTGCCCGTCATCGGCACTGTCGTGGTAAACGACGTTTTCGTAAGCAGCCTGAAAGAGCTGATCCTCGTCGTCCACGTCGGCGACATCATCATCACCACCGTCGTTTTCGCCGTACAGTTCCGGGAAGGCTGCTTCCTCGACCATCGGCGGCGCGATTCCGAAAGCCGCTTCGAGACTGGAAACCGACCAATACGGACCGGCGTTCGATTCCAGATAATCGAACAATCTGCGCACGGTCGGCCAAAGCCGTTCGAATGTCTGGTCTTCGCCGTCCGCCTGCGTTGCGATCTGCATCCACCGGACGAGCAGCGGAAAGATACTGTGGGCTCCCGATTCCAGGCCGACTTCCTCTGCCCGATTGAGCCACTGCATGAGCAGCCCCATGGAGGCCACGAGGTCTCGTTTCTCGAGCAAGGCTTCCACAACTAGCGCATACGATTTCGCTGACTGAAACCGATCGACCTTCTGCCGCCAGAACGAGATGTCGCCGGCCGCCTCGCCGGCGCTGCGCCATTCGACCAGCGTCTGCGAAACATGCCGTGCCGATTCCCAACTCTCGCCTCCAGAGACCGGGGGCAGTGTTTCCACGGTTGTGGTTGCGTAGTGGTCCCAGTCATCGGCCAGTTTTTGGAACTGAGTGGAAATCCGCTCGCTGAGAAAAGCGTCTCCCTGCGCTGCCGCTTCACCCAGCGCGCGGGAGTACACGCCGAAGATGTCTTCCATCAGTCCCAGCAGTGTTTCCACGCGCTGGTCGGGGATGCTGTCTTCCCGCGAATTGAACAGAGGAAACAGTTCCTGAAATCCGAGGATGTTCCAGGGATCAACAATCGCCCCGCACTGAATGCCTCTTTGAAGCAGGTCTTCGACTTCGGCGATTCTCTGCAGTGCGCCGTCTAATTGTCCGTGGTCCAGATCGAGGTTCGCCGCTGTGATTCGCCAGCGCATCTCGCACTCGAACCGCATTGAAGCGGCCGGAATGAGCGACGCCTGCTGCCGGCTCGCTTCGGGAAACCCCATCCGCGCGAAGAGCTGTGCCAAATGACGATTCTGGACCTGGCGGGCCCCATATTTGGCCAACTGCATATTCAGATACTGCCGCACATGTCCGAAGGGCTGCTGCGTGAGTTCCGCTTCGCGCCTGAGCCGGGCTGACCGTATTCCCTGCATCTCGTCGAGAAGCCGGGCATAGAAGGCATCGCGCTGTCTGGCGATTTTGGGGAGCAGCGAGGTGAGCGTCACGCTGGAATCGTGGGTCTGGGGCCCCGAACCACTCACTGACGAGGCCATCAACATTGTGCCGCACAGGGTCGCAGAGGCGTCGTAGAGGAGTTCTTCATCGGGAACATGACTGAATTCCTGCATCCATTGCAGCAGCAGATCGAGAATAATTTTCCGGACGACGAACCGGCGATATTGCCCCTTGTTGTCGATCTGATGCGGGTCCCATTCACCGAACATGTAGTTCGTCCGTTTGTTCATCGGATGTTCGTGATCATGGGCCCTGACGTCGATCGCGAGTTCGTCGAGGCAGGACAAGTCGAAGTAAGAGGCGCTTAAGACGTCGTCCGGAGTTTCCTGAAAAAACCGAATGGTCCGTTCCAATAGAGCCTGATATTTTCCGACGGCGACCCCGGCACCCCGAATGTAAAGCGGAACCGGCCGGCAACGTTCGTGCTGATACGGCTGCATCCGCCGATCGTTTTCGAGCACGGCCAGCGGCCGGTGGCCGAGATAATCGTTCAGTTGCTCCAGAGCGCCGCCGACAATCCGCTGCGTCTCGCTCCAGGGGTCCCCCTGCGAAAGAACGGCTTCACAGACCCGCGCCAAGAAAAACGGCTGTCGGAAATCTTCGTCGCTAAGATGCACGAGCAGGTCGGCGTGATGGTTCTGATAGGCCGGCAGACACTCATCGAACACCAGCCGAATCACCACTTCGGCCTGCTCCGAATCAGCAAAGGCTGCCGAATTCGATCGCAGGACCTGCAAATGTTCGAGCAGACGATCTCGCAGTTCGCACCACGGTCCGGGCCGTTCCAGAAATTCCCACCAGCAGTTCAGAGCCCGCTGCACACCGGTATCGGGGAGGCCACGGGAGAAATTGAGATATCCCAGAATCGTCCCCAAGACTTCGTCTTCAGCGGGACGTGGATCAGCTGTTTTGCTGTTTGCGATCATCTTGGCTAAAGCGGTGAAAACCTGTTTGCAGTTTGGAATGCGGACGTTCGGTTCGCTGCTGACGACAGATGACTCGCAATTCGCTGAGACCCCCAGGCTGGGAACCTTGCACCCTGGACAGGTCTATTGTGACGACTCTCGCGGGCTGATCTCAAGAGTACAACAGGCATAAAGATCGCCGAATTGGAAGAGTGAAGGAGACTGCTCACGTACAGGCTGCAAAATACGCCGGAAAATTCGCGAGAGGCGGCTCAGGCGTGCTTGCTGTTTTTTTCGTTTCACGTTTGACCTGAATGCCCCTAGCTGGCCAAACTGGTAGACCGAACCATTGCTGTTTGGTTCGTTCGGTCAAATGGTGCAGCGATTGCATGGCTGGCTTCATTGTGAAGCAGACCAATCAACAAGGCTGTTGCGGTTGGTTGACTCTCTCATGATTGAACTCAAAAAGATTTTCGTCGCCACTGACTTCAGCGAACACTCGCGGACGACGTTGCAGTATGGTGCAGCATTGGCCGAGGCGTTTGACGCTGAAGTTGTCTTGTGCCGCGTCGTCGCTAGGGCGGATATACTCTCTCAATTCCCACCCAGCTGGGAAGGTTATTTCCCGCCGAATTTTGCAGAATTGCAAGAACAGCAAGTTCGCGAAGAGTCCCAGCGCTGGATGGTCGATGCCAGCGTTTCCAACGGCCGTGTGATCACCCGAAGTGGTTCACCGTTCGTCGAAATTGTGCGCCTGGCCCGCGAGGAGCAGGCCAATCTGATTGTGGTCGGCACGCACGGACGCGGGGCCGTCGCTCATATGCTGCTCGGCTCGGTGGCCGAAAAGGTCGTTCACAAGGCCCCCTGTCCGGTTTTGACTGTCCGCGAGCGGGAACACCAGTTCGTAATGCCGTAAGCCTTGGGAGATTAGGCGTAGAGATGGCAACCACAAACACCAAGACTGAACCGCAGGCACCGCATCCCGGTTCGAAACAAATGCCCCGCTGGAACGTGGCAGAACTGGTGGATGCACCCCGTTTTGGCATGAAGAACTGGGCCATGCTGCTCGGCCCCGGTTTGGTGATGGGCGGGGCGGCCATTGGCGGCGGCGAGTGGCTAACCGGCCCCATGGTCACCGCCAAGTACGGCGGCGGGTTGTTGTGGCTGGCGACGTTGAGCATTCTGGGACAGGTCGTTTACAACATCGAAATCAGCCGCTACACGCTCTACACCGGCGAACCGATCTTTACCGGAAAGTTTCGCACACTGCCGGGACCGATGTTTTGGGTCTTCGTGTATCTTCTGCTCGACTTCGGCTCGATCTTTCCGTATCTGGCCGCCTTTGCGGCAACCCCCTTGGCGACGGCCGTGATGGGAGAAGTTCCCAGACCGGAAGCGAACGATGCGTTCGTCACCGTGTTCGGCATCACCATGTCGCACAAAGTGATGCTGCGAACGATCAGCTACTGCATTTTTCTCGGCGCGATGATTCCGTTGATTTTCGGCGGAAAGATCTTCAACACCCTCAAGGCGATCATGGGGTTCAAAATCGTCACCGTAATGGGTTTTTTGTTGATTTTGGGGATTTTCTTTTCCGCTGCGGGCACCTGGACCGAAATCTTTAGCGGGTTTCTCAAGTTCGGCAACGTCCCCATTCGGCGGGCCGAAACCGACCTGAACGGCAACGGTCGGCTCGATCCTGAAGAAGACTGGGACGGCGACGGACATTTCGACGTCATGGAGCCGTCGCTGAAACTAAAATTTGACACGCCGTTCTCAAAACCCTACGCGACCGACATCGACGAAGACGGCCAGCCGGACCCAATGGTCAATCTGGGAACCAAAGACAAGCCCCAGTACTGGCCCGACCTTGACGAAGACGGCATCGCCGACAAGACCTTCATGTTCGACACCGACGGCGACGGAATACTTGAAGGTCCCTTTCCGCTCGATGCTGCCGGGGACGGACAACTCGACAATTTCGTCAACATCGACGGCGACAACGTTCGCGACGGCGACAACCTCGACAACATCTTCCTGGCGCTGTTTCAAGGACGCCCCTTCCCGGACATCGATTTCACCATGATCGCCTTCCTCTCGGCACTGGTGGCAATTTCAGGATCGGGGGGTTTGTCGAACACGCCCATCAGCAACTACACCCGCGACCAAGGTTGGGGCATGGGACATCATGTGGGGGCAATCCCCAGCGTCGTCCGCGGCCAGAACATTCAACTCTCGCACGTAGGCACCGTTTTTGAAGTCAGCGACGAGTCACGCCCCCGCTGGAGACGATGGTATAGGCACGTCATGCGCGATCAATTGGTCGTCTGGATGCCGGCCTGTTTCCTCGGAATGGCGCTGCCCAGCATGCTCTCCGTTCAGTTTCTGGACCGCGGGTTCGAAGTGCCGGACAAATGGGTCGCGGCCACGATGACGGCGGACGGTGTGCAGCAGGCCGTTGAGCAGACCAGTGTTTTTTGGGGGCCTATCTTTTGGTTTATGACGCTGTTTTGCGGCTTTCTGGTGCTCGCTCCCAGCATGGCGACCTCCGCCGACGGCATCGTCCGTCGCTGGGTCGACGTCTTCTGGACGGCCAGCCCACATTTGCGACGCATCGATCCGAAAAACATTCGTTACGTCTACTTCTGCGTGCTGGCCTTGTATGCCATCTTCGGGATGACCATGCTCTCGCTGAACCAGCCGGAGGAACTGCTCGTCATCGCCACCACCGTCTTCAACTTCGCGCTCGGAATCAGTTGCTGGCACGCGCTGACGATCAATCTGATTCTGCTACCCAAACAGTTGCGGCCGAACTGGTTCATCCGGATCAGCCTGTTCTTGGCCGGCCTGTTTTTCTTGATGATCGCCATGATCTCGGCGCTGCAGAAGTTCGGTCATCTGTAACGTCTAGCGCCTTGCCAAATCTCAAATGACGAGTTTGATCGGGAGGGCGAAGCTCCCGCTGAGCCGCCACAGACGGTTTATCTTTCCTGGTTCCCAAGCTCCAGCTTTGGAACTATACCACGCGCGGTCACAACTGATAGTAACCCGAAGCGTAAGCTAGGGATTTAACGTGTATCCTCGCTTACGCTTCGGATTGCGATGAAATGTATCAAACCCAACCGAGAGCGGAGGGCGTCGTTGTGAATCACCTGAGAAATGTTCGCTAACATGGTTGGGGACACAGCAGAGGTTCGTGCATTAACTTCAGAGAGGAGAAAAACAATGGTCGATAAAAAAGAAATTATCATGTCCGACGAAATCCATTCCCTGAAAAGGTGGCCCTACTCGCACGGAGTGAAAGTGGGAAACATGCTGTTCATCGCAGGGCAGGTCGCACTAAATCGTGATCTTCAACTCGTTGGCGAAAATGACGCTGAGGCACAGTCGCGGCAAATTTGGCACAACATCAAATCGGTCGTCGAAGCGGCCGGAGGAAAAGTCGCCGATGTCGTCCGCATCACACTGTTTGTCCTCGACTTCAAAGACATGCCTGCCTTTCACAAAGTTCGCAAGGAGATCTTCGCGGACGGCCGGTATCCGGCTGCCACCGGTGTGCAGGTCGTCAAACTCGGTTTACCGGGTCTGCTTCTTGAGACGGAAGCAACGGCTGTGATTGGATCCTCTTAGATCAAGGTGACCGTCTTGTAATCCTCACACGACTCGCAATCACGACAAAAATCTGAAACAAAGCCGAGTAGGGTCAGCTCTGCCAGCCTACATATGTTGAGAACTCGCATGGTACTTCGAACGATCCAGGTGGCCGGCAGATCCGGCCCTACCTTGCTTGTCTCATCATTGACTGAGATGTGTGAATCTGGCACTGTACACTGATGCCAAGCGATCCGCACGCATTTCAGTTCGACTTAGATCAGGCGATTGGAGTTCAGGTTATTGAGAGTCTCGAGGCCAGTCTGCTTTTGCCGCTCGAAAAGAGCATCGGCCCAAAAGAGGGCGATATTTATTCATTGTATCACAATGGAAAATTGGTCTACATCGGCAAAGCATCGAAAGAGATGACCAAAAGCAGGAGAGACTTGCGTCAGCGTCTCAATGAGCACATTAACAAGATCGTGAAACGGCAGAATATCATGCTGGATGAAATGATGTGTCGATATATGACATTCGATAGCGATTGGTGGGTGATCGCTGCTGAACTTGCCATCATTCGCAACTACGATCCGGCGTGGAATGAAAGCGGATTCGGAAGCAAGTTCCCCGGCGTTGGTCGTCCCGGAACACACCGGGTCATCGATTGAGATCAACAATTCTCGATACCATAGCCCCGTAGAAATAACTTAGTCAGTCTCACGAACAAAATCTGAAATTCGAAATAAATTCAATGTACGAATCTCAAAATACCTCAATTTTCAGAGGTTTTGGGCATTTGAGATTCGGAATTAAGTTCATGTGATTCAAGAAGTTCGTTCGACAAAAAATCCAATCGCGGACCCAAATTCCTTCTGGCGCAACGCTAAGATCGTCCTCACCCTGGAGCGGGTCGATCTCGATTTCGTCGGTGCGAAACTCTGCATTGGCCACCTCGGTCAGTTTCTGTAGACGTTATCTGGTTGCCATGGCAGCCTTCTCCCGTCAAAGTCATAAGGTCCAGATACTTCAAATCTCATCTGTACACGGCTATGCCAATTATCGACATATTAGACTTTGCCTAAACTTTCGTATGGAGTATCAGAACATCCACGTTGACAAGCTGGAGAATCCCGCATTCGTTGAGATCAACAAAATCCGCAGGATAGAATAGATGTACAGAAATGCCTCTGTGCGCAGAGGTTGCCTCAGTGTAAATCGCTTTCCATTGATTGTCACAGCTATCAACCAACCGCCAACACGCTCTAAACCATCAACATTTGCGTGCTCGAATTGTGTGTGACAGTTCGGACACAGGACAAGGAGATTTGCAGGGTGGTCACCAACGTCTGGTTCTAGGTGATGAACCTCAAAATATGGATCGCCGCTCCTTTTCTTGAAGGTAAAAGAGCATTTCTGGCACTTACCCTGATGAAACTCTCCGTGAAGAACCCGAACCGCTGGTGCCACAGTATTGTATTGGTCTGACTGCGATCCCTTGGCACGTGAACGCCGTTGATAAGAGGATTCGCAAGCGATTTCAAGCAGCGCTTATTTGGTCGCTCGACATAGTCCTCTTTTGGTGATCTGGGCAAGTAACTGAAGGCGCTCAAGAGCAACTTCATCATTCG
>Ga0310123_10003570_pt1 | contig 11980 bp, 5 predicted proteins | sample CB6_AW_1057_MG_FD_203505 | JGI IMG/M metagenome (GOLD analysis project Ga0310123, IMG submission 203505) | Marine microbial communities from Western Arctic Ocean, Canada - CB6_AW_1057 | ecosystem: Environmental > Aquatic > Marine > Oceanic | place: Canada: Western Arctic Ocean | collected... | reverse complement strand
CGTCGCAAGCCATATGTGCCGGACGATGAACCTCGACTGGTGAATCAGATGGTCGAACTGGCTACACAGTATGGCCGATACGGCTATCGGATGGTGACCGGACTGTTACGCGAGGATGGATGGAAGGTGAACCATAAACGGATCGAATGGCTGTGGCGACGCGGCCGTGATGCTCAATCGATCAACGTAATCGTGACTCGATCGAGATCACCGGTAAAGGGAAACGGGTTCTTGTTGACCTCGTCATAGATGGGCTGAATCACGTCCTTCATGTCGAGTCCGCCGTGGGACAGGGCCACCCGCAACCTCTAGTCGCCGCAGGTGTCCAAGCCACACTGAGGGACCGAAGATAAACCGATTGTTCGACGGTTGATTTCGGCCAGTTCGTGAACAGGCCGACAAGAAAGTGAAGGGACGGAAGCGTCACATTCTTGTCGACACGATGGGGCTGCTGCTGAGCGTGGTAGTTCATTCGGCCGGAATTCAAGACCGCGATGGAGCGAAGTTGGTCTTCGAGAAAGCACGCGACCGGTTTCCTCGCATGAAACGTATCTGGGCCGACGGCGGCTATTCCGGCTAGTTACTCGAGTGGTTGCAGACATTGTCGGGTTGGACACTGGAGATCGTGAAACGGCCGAAGGACGCCAAAGGATTCACACTTTTGCCGCGACGATGGGTCGTCGAACGAACATTTGTGTGGTTCGGCCGCTACCGGCGACTCAGCAAAGATTACGAATACCGCCCGGAGACCAGCGAAGCGATGCTGCAACTCGCAATGATCCACATCATAGTCAGACGCCTCGCCAAAAATTCGGCAATGAAAAATCAATAACCCAGATTTCCAGACACGTTCTGAATGAAGGACCGGCGCGAAAAAACGCCGGCCCGAGTTTACGAGCCGGCGTTTGAGTAAGAGCACCAATAGCGGTGGTCGGATTCGATGAATCAACCGATTACGGGAACTGGCTCCAGCCGAAGGGTAGTTCGCCAAAGATCACAGGAACCTGAAAATTGATACCGTTTGCATCGCCGATGCCACTGTACGGCTGCGTGTCGATTAAGAAGTTACCCAAGTCGGAGCCAGTTGAGACTCGGAATGTGCTCTCGCCCAGTCCAGAATAGAGGAAATTGTCGGACGTACCCCCTGGCGTTGCTGGTACCAGGTTTCCACGAAACGCAAGCCGTTGGGCATTGCGCCGTCGTGCAGCATCTGTGAACGGACCTGGATCGACCGCTGTATCGAGACGCGATTTGAAAATGCCTTCGGCAGTGTTGTAAAAGCCTCCTTCATTGTTGAGTTCAACCGAGACTGTGGTGTTGTTCTGGAAAACCAGATCTAATCGTGCCAGTGGATCGCCTTCGTAGATAACGTCCGCGAATTCCGTGTCCGTCCACGTTCCCGCTGTAATAGCAGGATCAGCGGTCGAGGTGAACGATTGGAAGAAGACATCGTCGCCGAAATTACCGGCAAACTCATTGTTGGTGACAGTTGCGATCACGCCTGCTCTACCGTCACTGGCAAACCCGCCAGCGTCGTTGAAGTTGTATCCGCCGCCAGCCGTGCCAACACGCACCACAAGACCTGTCGTTGAAAAGTCGCTGTTGCTGCCGTTTCCGAGTACGGTGTTATTGTTGAAGGTAAATCCAAGCCGCGGGGATGCCAAAATGGAGCCATCGGCCTGCATGCCGAAGCTTGGGCCAACATTCGTTGCCGGGGTGGAACCGGGAGTTGCATCAGTTTGGTTTTGAGTGGCGGATGCGGTGTTCACAACGTAAACACCTTCACCGCCATTGCCGTTGATGGTGCTATTTGAGACGGAGATGGAGGTCGTCGCACCGACGGAGAGGGCAGTGGCCTGGTTGAGAATATCAATACCTCTCCCATCATTCATGCTAATCACGTCACCGTCGAGCGAGATTGTGAACGCTCCAATACTCCCATTGTTTTGTACTTCAAAACCATCACCACGGTTGTTGGTGATCACGTTCTGGATAAATGTCAAGTTTTTGAATCCAGCCCCTTGTATGTCGACTCCGCCGCCTTGCAACGGATCAGCTAATGCAAGCGCTCCGTTTCGAGTGATCATGTTGTTTGTGAACGTCGCGCTGCCAGCCCCATTAATCTCAACGCCGTCGAGACCGTTAAGATCGATCAGGTTACCCAGACTCTTGCCATCAGCATCAACGCCAAGTTGGCCGACGGAGAGGCTACTCCACGCTCCCGCTTGGAAAATACCGTGCCCAGTGTTGTTCGTAATCATGTTGGTGGTCCACGCCCCTGTAAGAAAACGCGTGTCCTGTGGCGTGTTGACTTGCTCGGTTATTGAAATGCCGTTACCACTATTGCTGTCGATCAGGTTATCTGTAATGTCGACCTGCATTTGAGCGTCGGCCTCCACTCGTAACGCAATACCACCAAGAGTGTTGCCAGTTATGGTGCTGTCTTCGATTGTAAATTCACCCAGGTCGGAATTGGTTCCCGAAGTTTCGATCCGAATACCCTGTCCCAAATTGTCACTCGTCGTATTATCGACCATCCGAACATTGTCGATCGTGGCATTGATTTCACGGCGGAACATAATGCCGTTGCCACCGTTATTAGTGATCTGGTTCCCGTCGCTGTTGTCACCGTTCGTATTTCCGATAAGGAGATCGCTCACGGTGGAACTGTCACTACTCAGGATGTCGATTCCGTTGCGTGCATTCGCGGCTAAAGTCGAGCCTCCAATTATGTTACAGTTGATGGTCGAATTGATGAGCTGTGACGTATCAAAGAGCGCGACGCTGATTCCGTCTCCCGCAACGCGAGTATTGATGTCCCCGTCGTCTAATGTGTTCGTAATCGTGTTACTTGAGAAATCAACAGTACCGATTGCATCCTCGTTGAGCGTGACCTGAATTCCTGCACCGAAATTCCCGCTGATTAAATTGCCGCCGGGAATATCAACTCCGTTGACCGGCCCTCCGGAGCTCAACGGCGAAAGGACCGCTACGACGAGATTCAGTGTTCCGCCCGTCGCACTTGCATCAACGCCAGCTGCGGTATTTGGGCTACCGCCAACGATGCTGTTGCCAGTTACCGCCACGGTCGTCGTAGAGTTCTCGGAATTAACGCGCAGGCCCGTTGTTCCAGCGGTGGTTCGGTTGAGTGCGTTAGACGCCAAAGTAACGTTTATCATGGCACCATTCGTCGCATCAATCGCAACTTGCGCACCCGCATTATCATTGATTTGGTTGCCTGAAATCGTGGATACAACAGTTCCCATATCGGCACTGACGTGAATGCCCGTGTTCGGATCGACGTTATTGCTGAAATTGTTTCCGCTGACTGTGGCATTGATGGTACCACTCGCATTTGCATCCAAAACGAGCCCCGTACCATTGCCCGTCGCGGTATTGGATGTGATTGCGTCGTTGATCATGGCAGAATCTGTGGCTACGAGCTCAAAGCCGATGCCTGGGGTGAGTACACCATTGAGGTCGGTGTCCTCGAATTTGTCGAGCAGCTCGTTTCCATTGACGTCTTCCCCAAGGAAGTTCGTGGCTGTGTTGGAAGCTACGGTCAAATTGAGAGTTGACGTACTTCCTGTGGCAGTCACTGAGAAGCCGCGGCCGCTACCGATACCAATTCCAGTCAAGACGTTGTTGGAAAATGTGCCGGTGCCGCTGCTGGTGAGAAGGACTCCGTTGGCGGGATTTATGAACTGGTTGCGATTGATGTCAAAATCGACAATGCCGCCGGCTTGGCTCTGAATTCCGTCGTGATTGATATTTGCCGTACCGGACATTCCATCGATAAGGAATCCGGAGACCTCGTTGTTGTTAGCGAGCAGAATAACCGTGTCATGCATCGCGCCCGAATTTCGCAGTTGAGGTAATAGTCCCCCGGTAAAGCTTGGAAGTACGAACGTTCCCCGGTTTGCCGTAAATGTGTGCGTAAGTGTCGAACTCAAAAGCCGCTGATTATTGAAGAGTGCGATTGGCCCATTCGTGATTAAATTATTAGCGTTACCCGGTAAAACCCGGATGATGTCGGTAGCCGCTGAATTTACGAACTCCGTGGTGGAACCGTAGGGGTTCTCAAATGAACCGTCACCACCTCCACTCTGAGTGGGGTCAATATGTGCTACCTCAATTGCTTGACTATCTGCGGGATTGATGGCGGCAATTTGTGTTCGATCGACGCGTCTGTGAACTGGAATTCGATAGTTGCGTACGACCTCTTCATCGAGCCGATTTCGCACTGGACGTCGCGCGAACCAATGTCCTCTGCTGAAAAAGCGATCGAAACCATCTCGCAATGATTCGAACGACGTGACCGCCACCGTGCCCCAAACATTCGTGTCGAACACCTCGTCGTGCGTAACACGCATTCCGACCTGAACATTCTCATTGACCTGGGATTCAAGGCGAAACTGTACCCCCACTGCGCTGCCGTCTTCACCTTCGGAGTCGAGATCTTTGGAGTCGAGATAGTACGCACCAACATAGGCGGAGAGCCCAAACGCTCCGACATATGGAATTGGACCGCCGATTTCAGCATCGGCACCGCCAAATTGGTATTCCGCGATGCGTTCGTTAAGGAAGAGAATTTGCCTTCCCCCAAAAAATGGGTTGCCGACAACACCATTCGAGAGAACCGTTGAGTCGCGCCTAACGGGAATGTACGCGTTTGCCCGAAACTCTACGAGCGGCCCGATTGCTTCGAAGCCGAAGCCAGCCCGGTAGAATTTTTCGTCATACCCCACGTCGGCGTCAACCCAACCCGACAGTCCGAAATACGAATCTAAAACGTCAATGTACTGGCGGTAACCAATACCAAGGTTTGCACCCGAGCCATTTGCCAAATCATTTTCCGAATCCGAATAGGAAATGTAACCGCGAGCGTCAACGAAGAAGACGTTGTCGGCTGAGAATACCTCTTGCGGGAGAAACGCGCTGAAGCTGGTGTACCCATCTTCATACCCTAGGCCATCCCCATAATTTGAATTAACACGAAATCGGGGCACGATGCCCCGAGAAAGTGGATAACCGTTCTGCCCATATACGACGTCAACACATTGAGAGGAAAACAGTACGATGAAAGCAGCAACTAAGGGTTTTATGAGTTGTCGCATCTGTAGCTTTCCTGTCGAATACGTAACGATTGACAATAGTACCGAAATTGACGGTTATGAGGATTAATCGGCGATACCCTCGCATCGAGTTGAGTCGGTTCGTCCAAATCACGTGTGGTTTTCGCGAGACATCTGATCTTAAGCCAGTAATTTGAACTGACTGTGTAAACTGAGTTGCTTAAGAAGAATTGGAAAATGTCTTATTTAAGGGATGTGAAGATGTCCAGAACTGGATCTACAAGTTGCACTACGACAACCTGGCGGCTCGCAATACCGATCTATTATTAGAACCAAGGGGCCGTCGTGTGTTGTGGTTGGTTCAGTCGACTCAGGGCAGCAGGGTTGAACCAGAGGATATCGGACTAAAGGGACTAAGATTCCCGAACGGAAAAACAAAACGGCCAAGAAGCTGACTTGGGGGAGTTCCTCTCTGAGAATATTGGGAGCGCTTCAGCCCGATCCAACCGTCGCCGTCAGCCTTGCGGACCATCACCAGGATGCCAGCCTTGAGGGCTTCAGGTAGATCGGGCCAACGCTGGATGATCGGGATCGATCGGGCCGTTTTCTGCACCAACTGCTGCGCCTGGCGCTGCGCAGTCCCGAGAATATGTGTTTTCCTCGGTGTTTTCGGGGGTCACGCGCAGACGATCAACCTGCAGAGAGAACTCGAAAGTGTGAGTTTCATCGATTGCCCCGATCGTTCCGCTGAGTGAAGATGTACCGGTTTTACCGGAGATAGTAGTTGTTCCGGTTGTTTCGGACGTAACGCTGGCATGAGTTAAGGAAAATTCTGAATCCCAGGTTCAAGTTCAACCGAAATGCGAACGTTCGGCCGGGCGTCATCAGCCAGACATTATCCATAACCATCATGAATATAATGTTTTATGTCATAATTCTTAACATGAGTCGATGCTTTCTGAATCGCCCGACCCGGCTTTTCAGTCCAGACAATTTGTTCTCTGGATTATCTATTTCACAGTTGGAAACGGTGGAGTAGGGGTACCGGTCCTTCGGCATTTACTGAGCGAATGTCAATGTTCTGGATGCCCCGCAGTCCGTGCGGGTGCATGAGTTCCGCTGATACTTCTGCTTCGCCGCGGCAGCTCCGAACCAAACGCATGTTTACATGAGATGGCTGTAGGCGGGCCAGGTCAGAAAATCGGTGAAGGACGCATCGGTGACCAGGCTGTCGAAGATCTCGGCGGCCTCTTTCAAGCGGCCGGTTTCCGCTCCGCCCAGTTTGGCCAGCTCGTCATCGCGCAGTTCCCGGTACAATTGGTCGTCGATTTTCCGGCCGTCGTCCAAAGCGACGTGATGGTGCAGCCACTGCCACAACTGCGACCGCGAGATTTCCGCTGTCGCGGTATCCTCCATCAGATTGAAAATGGCCACCGCTCCAATGCCTCGCAGCCAGGCATCGAGGTACTGCAGGGCCACGCTGATATTGTTCCGTACACCCTCTTCTGTGACGGCACCGCCCGGCACGCGGATGTCCAGCAAATCGTCGACCGTGCATTGCACGTCTTCCCGCAGGCGGTCTTTTTGGTGCGGCCGATCGCCCAGCACTGCGTGAAATTCTTTGAACGCCACGGGAACCAGATCGGGATGCGCGATCCAGGTGCCGTCGAAACCGTCCCCGGCTTCGCGCTGCTTGTCCTCGACGACCTTGGCCAGCGCAATTTCGTTGATTTCGGGGTTCCTGCGGCTGGGAATAAAGGCGGCCATGCCTCCGATGGCGTGCGCTCCGTGACTGTGACAGGCCTTAACCAGCAGCTCGGAATAGGACCGCATGAAGGGCACGGTCATCGTGACCTGCGCCCGATCCGGTAGCAGGCGGGTCGAATCGTGGCGGAATTTCTTGATGGCGCTGAAGATGTAATCCCACCGTCCGGCGTTCAGCCCGGCCGAATGGTCCCGTAGTTCGTAGAGGATCTCTTCCATCTCGAACGCGGCCAGAATCGTTTCGATGAGGACCGTGGCCCGAATCGATCCCCGGGGGATCTGAATCGCGTCCTGGGCGGCATGAAAGACATCGTTCCACAACCGAGCTTCGCGATGGTTTTCCAGCTTCGGCAGGTAAAAGTAGGGGCCGGTTCCCCGCTCGATCCTCTCCCGAACATTGTGGAAGAAATACAGGCCAAAGTCGAACAGGCTCGCCGAGACCGCTTCACCGTCAACCAGCAGGTGCCGTTCTTCCAGGTGCCAGCCCCGCGGCCGCACCAGCAACGTGGCTGTCTCGTCGTTCAGTCGATATTCCTTGCCGTCGGGGGCCGAAAAGTCGAGCGTGTGGCGGACGGCCTTGCACAGATTGAGCTGACTTTGAACAACATTGGTCCAAGTGGGTGAGAGGGCGTCTTCCAGATCGGCCATGAAGACGTTGGCCCCGCAATTCAGGGCGTTGACCATCATTTTGCGATCGCAGGGGCCGGTGATTTCGACCCGGCGGTTTTCGAGGTCCGCGGGAGTCGCGGCGACCTGCCAATCTCCCTGACGAATGTTTTCCGTCTCAGGCAGAAATTCAGGAAGCTGGCCGGCCTGCAGTTCTTCCTGCCGCTGTTGGCGGCGCTGCAGCAACGACTTCCGCACCGGATTGAACTCCCGTTGCAATCGGGCCACGAATTCGAGCGCGTCCGGTGTCAGCACCGTCTCGAAATCGGCTGACATTTTCCCTTTGATCTCGAGACCTTCAGGCAACTGCTGTGTCACGATGTTCTCCTGTTTCTCAATTTGAACTTCACTCGGCGGCGGCACGCGCCAGTCGGCTTTTGTTCGTGGCAATCACGAAGACGGCTGCTGCGACAATCAACAGCACGATCAGCGAGCCGAAGTTGATGATGCCTTTGCTATGGTACCAAACGATCGCGTAGCCCAGCGCTCCGGACAGCAGGGCGTAGTAGGTGAAGGGGATCAGCGTTTTGCGGATGACGGCCCCTTCCTTGCCCAACAAGCCCACGACGGCCGAAGCAGCCACAACATTATGCACGCAGATCATATTACCGGCCGCCCCACCAACTGCTTGCAGCGCAACGATCCAGATGGGGTCGACGCCGATCCGCCTGCCGACGTCGAACTGGAACAGCGAAAACATCATGTTGCTCACGGTATTGCTACCGGCGACCGCCGCACCGATGCCGCCGACAAAAGGTGAAAAAATCGGCCAGGCTTGGCCTGCCAGGGCCTCCACTCCGGTGGCCAAGGCGTTCGGCATGGCCTCGAGATTCCGGCCGAGAATTTGTCCGGATCCTTTGGCGCTGTTGATGAAGACCTGCACCATGGGCACCGTAAACACCAATGCCACGGATGCTGCGACAATTGTTTTCCCAGAACGCGCCCAGGCTCGGCCATACGAAATCACGTCCATCCGGTGGAATAAGAAGTAGAGGGAGAACATGATCAGCGAAACCAGGACAAAGACTGTCCCCGGCAGGTAAAGCGGATTCACGGCACGTTCGATGCCCGTTCCGAAAATGTTCTGAACCGGAATCGTGACGGCATCGGCTACCAACCAGCCCTTAATCGGCAGCGCCGACAAACGGGTCAGCACCAAAAAGATAGCCACCAAAATATACGGACACCAGGCCCAAACCATGCCGATTCGTTGTTGCTTGCCGTCGAGTTTGCGAAACTGCAACAGACCGATCCATTCCGGGTCCCACTTCTCCGAGGCCTCGAAGTCCCAGCAGCGGTCCGGGGACGGCATCAGAAACCCGCAACGGGATGCCGTGACCACGATCAACAGACCGGTCAGCCCGCCCAGCAGGGCCGGAAATTCCGGGCCTAGAAAGTAAGCCGCGATCAGATAAGGAACCGTCATCGAAAATGCAGCGAACAGCGCAAAGGGCCAGACCTCCAGCCCCTCGCGGAACGACCGGTTGCGGCCAAAGAACCGAGTCATGATTCCCAAGACAAAAAGTGGGACTAAAGTCCCGGCGAGAGCGTGCAGCACAGCCACCTTCAGGCCGATCATCGCCAGAAAGCCGCTCCAGTCCAGTGCGCCCGAGCCAGTTACGAAATCCGCCTGACGCGCAAAAACTTCAACGGCCGCGTTGCCACTCAGCCCGCTGTTGACGCCGAACAGAATCGGCGTGCCGGCGGCACCGAACGAAACCGGCGTGCTCTGGATGATCATGCCGGCCACCACAGCCGCCATCGCCGGGAAGCCCAGCCCAACCAGCAGCGGCACCGCCACGGCCGCCGGCGTCCCAAAACCGGCTGAGCCTTCGATAAACGATCCAAACAGCCAGGCGATGATAATCACCTGAATGCGGCGGTCGGGAGTAATGTCCTGAAAACTACGGCGAATGGTCGACAGCGCGCCGCTTTCTTCCAGCGTGTTCAACAGTAGAATCGCGCCAAAAATGATGTACAACAATTCGGCTGCAATGATCAAACCTTTCACCGAAGCGGCAGCCACCTGAACGAACGGAACCTGCCAGACGAACAGAGCCAGTAACGCCGCAACGACGTAGGAAATGGGCATCGCTTTGGCGGCCGGCCAGCGCAACACGACCAAAAACAGGGCCACGGCTGCGATCGGCAGTAGTGAGAGAATCGCCGGAAGGGCAGTGCTCATCAAGTGTGCTTATTCAGGGTCAGTCCGGCTGTTCTGCGCAAACGGCAGAGGTTGAGGGCAGATTGTACCCCAGCGCCCAGAACAAGTACAATCAGCGCCCGGTGCAACGGCAGGCACTCCACGTTTTCCTTCAGGGCGTTAGATTTTCTCAACCCGATTCCTCTCCCGTGTCTGGCGATCGCTAATCAGCCGTGCCTATGAAGATTCTCTTCCTTGCTTCGGGACGGCAGGTACCGGCCACGCGATATCGGGTGTTGCCGTACGTCTCACGGCTTCGAGCACTCGGCCACGAATGCCGAGTCGCCATGAGCTACCCCCCGAAGTACACAGGGTTCTGGTGGTTAGGAAATCGGCTCAGCGATGTCCCACGAACGATTTTTCGGTTGTACGACTTGTGCGAAGCACATTGGAGGGGCTACGACGTGGTCGTGCTCGAACGCGAACTCTTCAGCAGCAGTTTTGTTTTGATAGACCGTTTGTTTCGGAAGGCCGCGCCGGCAATGGTGCTCGACCTCGACGACGCTACCTTCCTTTTGCACCCACAAAAATTCGACACGCTGGTTGGCATGTGCGACGCGGTCATTGTCGGCAACTCGCTGTTGTCCGAAAGGGTCGAGCCGTTGAATCCGTATGTCGTCCTAATCCCGACGGCAATCGATTTATCCCGTTTCACTCAAAAACAAACCCAAAAGGTCACCGGCAGACGACTTGTGGTTGGCTGGACCGGGACCGCGGCCAACTTGCCACAACTGAAGCTCCTCGAAAAACCGCTGCAAAAACTTTCTTGGGAGTTTTCGTTTGAATTGCGGATTATCGCCGAACGTCCTCCGCTCAATTTCGACGTTGGCGAACTGCCGGTCCGGTTTGTCCCTTGGTGCGAAGAGACCGAGATTTCTGACTTGCAGCAATTCGACATCGGAATCATGCCGCTCGAAGACACGCAGTGGACGCGTTACAAATGTGGACTGAAGATATTGCAGTACATGGCCCTCGGCATCCCGAGTGTCGCCTCTCCGATTGGTGTGAATCGACAGATCATCGAACATGCTCGGAACGGCCTCTTGGCCGAAACTTCCGAGCAGTGGTACGCTGCACTGAGACGGCTTCTTGGCGACGATGGGTTTCGCTTGTCTCTCGGCAGCACCGGTCGGCGGACTGTCGAAGAAGGGTATTCCGTAGACAAGCTCGTGCAGACGATGCTAGGGGTCCTGACGGGTGCCGTGACACGATCCGAACGCCGCCGCCTCGCATGAGCCTCCCCCTCTCGGGTTGGGAGGGTCTTGGTGTCTAAGTCACTTGGAGCCGATGTGGAGTCGATGGCAACAACTTATTGAGTTCTTCGCTGCGCAAATGGATGACGCCTAGTTCCGACTGGAACACCCGCCGCCGTCCACGCATGACCGGATTGCTCCAGACTTCCACTTTGTCGATGGTCTGTCCCAAGAGTTCCCGCAAGTGCACCGTGTCGGCCTGCTGCAGCGTCTGACGCAGTCGTGCGAAGCGTCCCATCGCCTTGTCGACCTTGGCGTCCACTTCCGCCAGTCGCGTTCTGGTGGGTATCTGTGTAGATTTCAGGGATGCTTGCAATTCGTCGCGTTTGCCGGTCAATTCCCGAATGTGATCACTGACGATCTGTACCATGTCGGATTCGACTTCCAGCAGCCGCCGTTTTGCCTTCGTCAACTTCGTCTCGAGGGAACCCATCTGTCTGCTGATGGCGTCCGGGTTCGTCTTGCGGGTGGTCATCTTGACCTGGCGATACAGTTCGTCCCGCAGCCGCTCGACCACACCGGGGTTGCTGAACCGGTCAACCACTGTGTCGATGACATGCTTCAGCAATTCGTCCTACTTCGCCGCGTTGTGGTCACATTTGCCGGTACTGTGATCGATGCTGCAAACGTAACTCACGGCTTGCATCTTTCGGGGGATGATCCAGAACATTCTTCCACCGCACTTACCGCAGTGTAGCAGGCCGGTCAGTAAGAACTTGCCACCGTTCTTGTGAGGTGTTGTTCGCTGCTTGCCCTCCTGCTGGATTGCGTACATCATCCGCCTTGTGAAATCGTTCCAGTCGATGACGCCTTGATCCGTTGTGACCAGCGAAACGCCGGCCTGAACGAAGGGGTAAACCCAGTGCCCGGCTTCCAGGGAGTTGAAGCGACCGAAACGGTCCTGATTCCAGACGATGATGAACTTCCACCGCGAGTGAGCAGCGTCGGAAATCATCCGTTGGAACTGCAACCGCTTCTCTGTCGCATCACCGCTGATACCCTCGTCGACGTACCAGTCA
>Ga0310123_10003569_pt1 | contig 11990 bp, 9 predicted proteins | sample CB6_AW_1057_MG_FD_203505 | JGI IMG/M metagenome (GOLD analysis project Ga0310123, IMG submission 203505) | Marine microbial communities from Western Arctic Ocean, Canada - CB6_AW_1057 | ecosystem: Environmental > Aquatic > Marine > Oceanic | place: Canada: Western Arctic Ocean | collected... | reverse complement strand
GACGCTCGACCAGATTGAACACGAGACGCTCCGCACGCAATATCAGGAACCCCGCATCCATGTCGCGATCAACTGCGCCTCGATCAGCTGCCCGCCTCTAGGTACTGAGCCGTACGTGGGTGAGCGGCTTGACCGACAGCTCATCCTCGCCTCGCGTGACTATCTTGCCAGCGACCGGGGCCTACAGGTTGACGGGTCAACGCTGCGGTTGTCGAGCATCTTCGACTGGTATGGTGACGACTTCATCGAGGACTACGCGCACCTGGTCGACGGCGGCTCGGAGAAGGAACGTGCGGTGCTCGGACTCGTCGCGGCCTACGGCCCTCCCGACGCCGTAAAGCTTGCGCAAAGCGAGAGTGCGATGGTTAAGTACTTGAGCTACGACTGGGCCCTCAACGACGTCGAGGACTAGCTGGTTGCGACGTCCCTGATTGACACGACGACACGACCAGGTCCACCGGCCAGGGCTCAGCAGCAGTCTGGACCACACCCGGTGTCGTCGGTCGCCGTCACCTCGCGTGGACTGGTGGGCCCGTCGACGATCGCAAACGAACCGACGTACGGGGGGTTCGACAGCTTCGAGGCGGTGTCGGTGCAGACCTCGACAGGCGTCCCGCGGGGAAAGAGGTGCCCCTCCTCGTCGACGACGGCCTTCTGTGGCCCAAGATATACGGCGTACTGGCCGACATACTCACATCCGGCCTTCTTTTCGAACTTGTACCCACAAACCGTGACCGACGAAAACCTACACCCCTCGACCTCTTTCCAGAAACTCTTCGACAATATCGATACGCCGTAGAATCCGGAACGCTCAAGGGCGCTCAAAAACGCCTCCTCGGTCAACGCCCCGCTGATACATTCGCCCCACAGTTGCCCATCGGCCCGCATCTTCGGAGGCACGTCGCGGTCGGATACGATGTCGGCGACCACCATCCGCCCATGGTCTTTGAGCACGCGCCAGATCTCACGAAGCACGCGTGGCTTGTCCGACGAAAGATTGATCACACAGTTGGAAGTGACCACGTCCGCCACCGCGTCGTCGATCGGAATCTGCTCGAGATACCCCTTCCGGAACTCCACGGCATCATAACCAAGGGCCCTCGCCACTTGCGGCTGACAAGCCCTCGCCACGTCGAGCATCTGATCGGTCATGTCAATGCCATAGACACGACCGCCAGGCCCCACTTTCTTCGCCGCGATAAAGCAATCGATCCCGGCCCCTGAGCCAAGGTCGACCATTGACTCTCCAGCCGCCAGGGCCGCGGCGGTTACCGGACTCCCGCAACCGTAGAAACGGTCGACGACCTCTTTTGGAATGTGCGCCAGGTCGTCAGCATCAGGCTGCACCGGACAGCACAGCTCCGCCTTCGGCTGCTCGGCGGCGTCGCCGTAAAAGTCGCGGACAGTCAGCGTCGACCGCTCCATTACCTCTTCCGACAACACACAGGCCGAGTGGGTCGTCCTGACGAGTGTTGCTTCGGCGTCCTGATCCTCGTGAAGGGTGTAGTCCCCCATCCCCCGAAACACGACGGGGCGGTCGAACCCCGACCGTGGTTGCACCGAGTTGCGACCGCCGGCAGCCAACTCGGACAACGTGTCTTCAGCCAACCCCTGGTAGAGATCGCAGTACGGGTCATGTGCGAGGAAGCTACCACGGACCCCGCTCCCTTCCGACGCCACCGTCCAGTAGCCGTGCTCAAGGTCACCCCCACCACACAGAAACTTCAGCGAGCAGGTGCGGCATATCGATTTCTTCTCGACCGAAGCGGCCCGAAGATCGCGACAGACCGAGCTCTCCTTCCAGATTTCGTCAAGGGTTTGCGTCGCGAGATCGCCGCATTGGAGCTCGGGAACACCCGCCATCGACGCTGACGGGTAGATCTTCCCGTCGGTATACAGACACAGGCTGTTCCACCCAGCGCCGGCCAGATCGTTCTTGATTCCAGGTGTCCCATCGAACCGCAGCCGGAACTCCTCGACGTTGTCGATCGACACACCCAACCCGGACGCCACGTCCCGGGCACCACGAACGGCGGCCAGAATCGCGTCGGCGGAGGGGAGTTCCGCGAAGGGACCGTCCAAGACTCGACCTCGCCGATGTGGCCAGAGCAGATGGACGTTACGCACCTCGAGGCGAGCGGCCAAACGAATCAACCCCTCGAGATCCTCGATGTTGTGTCTGAGGATGGTCGCGGTCATGGTCGGCACGAGACCGGCGGCCACAGCCGCGTGCAGACCATCGACAATCCGGCCAAAGCTGCCGGTCCCCCGAATCGGATCATTGACCTCAGGAGACGACCCATCGAGACTGACCTGAATACGAAGACCCGGAGCTGGCTCACCCGTCCCGGAGCCCGTGTCGGTGGTGTCGGTAACCGTAGCGAGCGCAGCCAGCCGATCCAGCCGGTCGCCTTTCAGCAGCGTGCCGTTGGTGAGCACGACCAACTCACGGTTGTGTTGCGTCACGACGTGCTCGCACAGCTCGATGATGTCGGGGCGCGCCAGGGGCTCGCCTCCCGTAAAGAAAATACGCGCCGCGCCAAGCGCGACGGCTTGATCAATCGCCTTCACGATATGGTCGGTGTCGAGCCCATGGTCGCGTGTGGGACCTGACGACACAAGGCAGTGTTCGCAGGTAAGGTTGCAGAAGTCGTTAACCTGAACCCAGAACTCGCGAAGGCGGGTCGTCTCCAGATAGGCGGCACGCCCTAGATACGGTGCCGGCGCCGCACCATCAGTCGAGAGAAAACCCCGACGCAGCGCATCACGTGCAAACGTCTCGACATGGAGCCACGCCAGAGTGGTGTCGAGGTCAGAGCGCGCGGAGTAGTTTCGAACAACGTCGGCGAACGGCGTCCGGCCATCGAATTGACCGAGCAATCGGATACCCCGGTCGTCGCTGACGATCCAGTTCGGAGCGCTCGGATCGAGCGCCACCCGGCCGCCGCGCACGTTCATCACCGAGAACACCGGTGCCCGTAGCAATGTCGAATCGTTAATATAGGCCGACATGAGACAGTCGTTTTTCTATGACGCGGAGCGGCGAGCCAAGGATCCGGAAGAAAGCCAGACCCACAGCCCCACAGCCGCCACGAGCCCGTACTCCACCGGAACCACCCAGCCTGGAAGCACCCACCCGGTTCCAGCCAGCTCGGAACTCCACACAACGTACGTCAACATCGAGCCGATCGTCCAGGCGACCAACGGCCAAGTCGCCCGCGTGGTCAGAAACGGCGTCAGCCAGACGAGATACCACGGGTATACGGCCGGCATGATCAGCAGCGACACGGCTAGTGGCCACGCCCATGCCGCCGGCTCATCGACAGACATCACGCTGCGAGCCATCACCGCCACCGCCACCCCAGCACCAACGGCAAGTGCCAGCACCCCTGGGACGCCGAGCCACGGCTCGAGCCAAGAGAAGATGGGACCGTTGAAGCGCCAGCTCTCGGTGTAGGCACCGAGGGAGCCGACCGGCAGCGCGAGAGTGCTGTCGAGAAATGGCAAATAGGCCAATACGACCAAGCCCACTCCCCCGAGGGCATCCCGGAGGCTCACCCGCCGCCACAACAGTGGCACTAAAACGACCGGTAGGAATTTGACGGCAAACGCGGCGGCCAGGGCAGACGTCGCCAGCAAGCCGCGACGCCGCGAGAGAGCAAAGCCGGCGACGACAACGAGCAACGTCCCCACGATATCGATATGACCGCCGCCGGCTCCTTCGACCGCAACCAGCGGATGCCATGCGTAGGCGATGACCCACCATGGGTTCCGCCCCGTTGTCGCAAGCCAGCGCCACAGCACCAACATCGTCAACAGATCACATGCGACCACGGCAATGACGATCGCGGTCACCGACTCATGGACCGCAGTCACGCTCCGGAAGAACAGCTCGGCCACTGGCGGATAAATCGTCGGAAGCGCAGCGCTGGTCGGATCGATTCGGCGGGTCGCCTCGCTGTGCAGATGCTCGAGGGCCGGATCGTCTGGCACTGTTCGATAGGGGTTTAATCCAAAACGCTGGACGCGCCCGTCCCAGACATATCGATAGACATCGTCCGACACGAGGGGCGCGGCCGGCACCATCGCGACCCGCCAGACCACGGCAAGCAGGAGACATACCAACAGCAAACGGCGAGACTCGGTACTCCGGGACACACCAATGAGGGCGCACACGTAGGCGAAGCCCCCGAGCAACACCAACGCCACGAAGATGGCACTCTCACCCCTGGCGTCGATCCGAGACGCGGCGAGGAGCGACGCCATCACGACCCCGCCGCACCCGAGCACCCATCCAGTGGCCTTACCCATCCGCAACCGCTCGGAACGAAGCTTTCCTGAGGTGCCGCGTTCGCCACAGGGACCAGATCGTGACGATCATGCGAGAACCGGCGCGAAGAGTCCCATGGACCGTGCCCGAGATCTTCGAGCGTCCGATTCGGGGGCGCTGGCGCACCGGTACTTCCTGCGTTCGCAGACCAGCCTCTGCGGCCTTGACCTGCATTTCGATCGTCCACCCCCAGGTTTTATCGGCCATCCGAAGACGATCGAGTGCCGAGCGAGTGATGGCTCGAAACGGCCCCAGGTCTCGATACTGTGTTCGCCACAGCAGGTTGATCAGAAAGACACACAGGGCGGTCCCAACCCGTGCCGATAGCGGCCGCCCTACGCCACTCCGGTTCCCGAGAACGAAGTCGGCGTCCCCGGCGAGGATCGGCGCCAGTAACAGGTTCATCTCCTCTGGATAGTCGCTCCGGTCGGCATCGATGAAAACGATGACGTCGGCGTCGGTCTCGACGCGGAGACCGGCCAGACACGCGCGGCCGTAACCTCGTGTCGACTCTGTCACCACCCGAGCTCCAGCGGCACTGGCCACCTCGGCGGTCCGGTCGGTCGACCCGTTGTCCGCGAGGATGACCGCAGTCACCACAGCCGGAATCTCCTTGAGGACGTGACCGATCGCCTCCTCCTCATCCAACGCCGGAATGATCACCGCTATTTTCTGGGCCCGCTTGTCGGGTGCGTGCGCGGGCGAGTGGCCCAAAAACTCGACGTCGGCGGGGACGACCGATCGGTCGGGGCCATAGTACCGACGGGCCAACCAGACGGGTGACATCCCGACAAAGAACAGGCCTACGAGCCATACATTCAGTACAGAGCGACGTAACCAGCCATCGCGCTCCCAGCGCCGCGCCGACACCCGGATCGGCACCGCAGACCAAATCATCGGCCCGCGCCGGCGGAGACGCCGGACCAGCTCGAGATCTTCCATGATCGGGAGTTCTACATATCCTCCCTCGTCGTCAAACACCTGTCGACGAACGAACACGCCTTGATCGCCATACGGAAGCCCAAACAGACGAGTGCGGAGATCGACACCACGCTCCAGGATTCGGGCCGTCAGCGCCGTCGACTCGAGCCGGAAGCTGAAGGCCCCGCCGATCGCGCTCGATAGATCGGCCTTCCGTATTGCGTCAATCCATCCGGGCTCGGGGTGGGCGTCGGCGTGCAGGAACAAGAGCCACCGCCCGGTAGCCAGGCGAGCTCCGTGGTTCATCTGGCGAGCACGACCGGGTGTGCTCTCCGTCCACTTGACCACGGGAAAGCGGTGATGGAGGGGACGCAGCGACCCGTCGCCCGCATCGCCGTTGACAACCACCACCTGGTAGGCCACCGATGAATCGACGGGTGAGTCCCGATCGGGCGCCAGTGTCTCGAGCAACGATGCCAGCTCGGCAGTATCGTGCAAGACCGGTATCACGATCGAGACAAGTGGTGTCGTCGCCATCTCGAAACTACCCGACGAGCCGTGAGGAGGATCGTATGACTACGCTGACGAGTCCAGACCAAGACAGGGCTTCGACTCCAACCACACACGGTCAAGGCTGGCCCCGAGCTGATGGCCATCGTCCAGCATCACCAGCCGCACGTGAGGTCGAGACGATGCGAACCGTGCGACCATGTCAGGGTCGACGACCTCATCGCGCGCCCCTTGCACGATGAGTGTCGGCACCGTGTTCGTCACACTGAACGAGTCGTACCGGCTCGCATCGGCAATCAATTCGTAGTGCACCCGTCGAACGTCGCCGTAGGCATAGTGTGCCATCTCGAGCCAGCCCGTTTGTTTCCAGTGAGCCAGTCCCTGCTCGCCCAGTCTCGTTCGGTTAGTGCCAAACTCGAGCGCCGGAGCCAGCAGAATCAATTGCTTCAGCTGGTCGGGTGGCACACCCGCACCCCGTGAAGCCAGCTCGGCGAGATGCAGCGCCACGAACGCACCCAGACTCGACCCGAACAGCACCACCGGCTCTGACTGGAGCTGCCAGATCTCCGTCTCCACTTGATCGATCATGCGACTGACGGTCAGCGTGGAAAAGTCGGGTTCGTTCAGATCGGGACAGCGCAGCGTCAGGCCATGCTCGGCCAAGCGGTCGGCCAGAAAGCTGACCTTCCCCGACTGCGGGGACGACGCGAAGCCGTGCAGGTAAATAAGATGGGCCATCTGGCTGCCATCGGCCGAGCCCGCTGTACTCACAACATGTTCGGACACCCTGGCCGGCATCGGCAGGAGATCTCGCCTTCACCCTCAGTGTAATAGTTGTAGGTCAGCTCCTCGCCGGCCTGAATGTTGCGACCCGCACAGATCAGCACGGTGTGACCGATGATCGCGCTATAACAGTTCGGCGTGCAGGAGTGATTAATGAACCGCGCATCGTTGCCCCCAACATTCGCGTCGCGTGCCCAGCGTCGATTGATCCGAAAGCACCAGATGTGCCCCGCCCGAAGGTACCGCTTCTCTCGCTTCTCGCTCTCGGGGATAGCGACCTTCTCACCGGCGTACTCGACGATTCGTTTGTTCTTGTGAATCGGCTCGGCGGCGAAGACGCCCCACCCGTGCAATCTGGAGCGCCGCCGTTCGATCGCAGGGGGGGTCTTGATCTGCGGAACCTGAATCTTCATAGGCGGAACGTGGCCGCGATCTCTCTCCGTCGTGCAGATGTGCCGGAGACCGTGGGCAATTATAATCCCGTCCGATGGCCGATTGGTGTCACGAGCCTCCGCCGAGACTGCTGCTGATCGGTATCGCGCAGTTCAACCGCGGCGAATTTTTCACCCAGCATGAGACCCTGGAAGATTTGTGGCGTGAGGAGCGTCGCGACGTGAGACGTCTGTATCAAGGAATCTTGCAGATCGGCGTGAGCCTGTACCACATCCAGCGGCAGAATCATCATGGGGCGGTGTATATGCTGACCCGAGGCACGAGCTACCTCCGGCCTTTCTCGCCGACCTGTCAGTCTGTCGATGTGGCAGATCTGCTGACGCAAGCGGCCAAGGTCTTGTTGGCAGTCGAACGGCTCAGTAAGGACCGACTCGGGCAGTTCGATTGGTCTCTCGCTCCGCGCGTCCGCCTCGTCGATTCGCCGCCCGTCGGATGCTGATGGAGTGTCCTCCACGAGTCCAGACGCCACGCGGTGGCTGCTATACTCACGCGATGCATCTTACATCCCTACCGACCGGTCCGCCGAACCGGCGTTATGAGTGACGTCACGTGCCTTCGCCGCGTTTCACTGACGACACCCTGACGTTCCTTCGTCGACTGAAACGTCACAACGATCGCGACTGGTTTCGAGCGCACCGCGATCAGTACGAAGCGCACGTCAGAGCACCGATGGGCAGGATCATCGGGCAGCTGGCCGCGGACCTGCCAGGCTTCGCGCCAGAGCTGGTCGCCACCCCGAAGGTCTCGATGTACCGGATCTACAGAGATACTCGGTTTTCGCCCGACAAGACGCCGTTCAAGACCCATGTCGCGGCGGTGTTCCCTCACGGACGGTTGACGAAACATGGCGGCGCCGGTCTCTACTTCCACGTGGCCACCGACCACGTCATGATCGGGGCTGGCGTCTACGCGCCCGAACCACGTCAGCTGTATCAGCTGCGCCAGCATGTCGCGGCGAACCTGAAGCGGTTCCGGGCGATCGTCGAATCGCCTGCGTTCCGCCGCGGTTTCGGAAGGATCACCGGCCAGCGATTGAAGCGTATTCCGAAGGGATTTGATGCTGACGACCCGGCCGCGGAGTACTTGAAGCTCCGCCAGTTTCTGGCCGGCACCGAACGGCCAGCAGGCTTTGCCACGCGGCCTCGATTTTACAGTTCGCTCAGGCGATTGTTCGAACAGCTGGCACCGTTCGTCAGGTTCTTGAACCAATCACTGACCGACGGAGGAAAACGACACCTGGACCACTGGACCTCTGTCTGACTCGACCGTCTAGTGTCGTCCTAGCGCGTGGCGCAGCGCACCCTCCAGGTGTGGATACGCGAACTCGAAACCTGTCGTCCGCAGTACCGCCGGGTCGACCCGTGTGCTCGCGAGTAGCAGCGCGTCCGCCATTTCCCCGAGCGCAAGGCGAAGCGCGAAGGCAGGCGCCGGTAGGACGGTCGGACGGTGCAGGACGGTGCCGAGTGTCTTTGTAAACTCACGATTTGTCACGGCCTGGGGCGCCACGGCGTTGACCGGTCCACTGACCGAGTCGTCGGTCAGCGCGTGTAGCACGATGCCGAGCAGGTCATCGACGGCGATCCAGCTCATATACTGGTCGCCGTTGCCGAGGACACCACCGACCCCAAGCTTGAAGGGCAGCAGCATTTTCGCCAGTGCTCCGCCCAGGGGGCTCAGGACGATCCCGATACGCAGATGTACGACTCGAATTCCTCGCTCGCGAGCCGGTGCGACAGCGGCCTCCCACGCTTGACACACCTCGGGCAGAAAACCGCTCCCCGCCGCTGCCGACTCGCCGAGGACTTCGTCGCCCCGGTCGCCGTAGAAGCCGATCGCAGATGCAGACACCAGCACTTTCGGTGGCGTGTCGTGTCTGGCTAGTTCCTCGCACACTTGCCGTGTGCCGGTGACGCGGCTCTCTCGAATACGAGCCTTCCGGGCCGCCGTCCATCGACCGCTGGCGATACTCTCACCAGCCAGATGAACGACCGCATCGATGCCATCAAAGGCCCCCGCTGCGAACGTTCCCTCCGCCGGGTTCCAGGACGTCGTGTCGTCCGAGGCTGAGGCGGTCCGAAGCAGCTGGCGGACCCGATGGCCACCCCCACCGAGAAACGACCGCAACGTCGTCCCGATTAGACCACTCGATCCTGTCATTAAAACCTGCATTGCCGATCCTCCATGCCGTGCGTGAAAACGGATGTCGTTGGCCGTCACGCGATGGCGCCGATCGTGGGTAGACCGGAGAGCCAGTCGGGTCGCTCCGTGAGCTACTGGATCAAACGCCAGACGCTGCGTAGGGACGACCGCGAGGGGCAGCGGAGACCGATCACCCGACTGGACGATTTTGACCTATTTTGGGCTAAGATGCTCGCCGCACTTCGACGTGTGCCGTGCGACTTCGAGATCGGGACCATCGCCCCTGCCCCCGAAAGCGCGACACTCGCCCCGGTTCGGTTCCATCGCCGGGTGACGTCTGGATCCAGGGATTCCTGCTCACCCGGGAACCGAGCCTCGGCGACGCGGCTGCGGCACTACGTCCCCTGGTCATCACCACCCACGGATATAACTCGCAGTCCAACCCTGCCGCGCGTTAGTGGGCGTCGGTTTACGTGACGACGTGGTCCCGGACGAAACGGTCTACGCCATCGTGAATCACATGGTGCCGCCACCTGAGGGGCTGGAGCTGCCGGTCAGTCACAGTACCGACCTCGAAGAGGCACGATGGCAAGAGTTCGACCGACGGTGGGTGTCCGAAACGCTGCGGATGGCGTCGTCGGTCTGACCGGCCTCAGATCAGCCCGCGCCGTGCGAGGAGTGGTCCGACATCGGGATCAGTACCCCTGAAGTCGCGGTAGAGCGTCATCGCCTCCCGGCTGCCACCCTTCGAGAGAATGGTCCGCCGAAAGTGGTCGCCGTTCTCACGAGTGAGTCCGCCGTTCTCTTTGAACCATTCGACGGAATCGGCATCAAGAACCTCGCTCCAGATGTAAGAGTAGTAGCCAGCTGAGTAGCCACTGCTCCATATATGTGAGAAATAGGTGCTGCGATATCGTGGCGGCACCGTCGCGAGCGCAGCCCCGGCGGCCTCGAGCGCCGCCGCTTCGAAGGACTCGACGGCGGCGGCGTCCGGCACCTCGTCGACACTCAGCTGATGCCAGGCCTGGTCGAGAAGCGAGGCGGCCAGATACTCGGTCGTGGCAAACCCCTGGTTGAAGGTCTCGGTGGCGAGCACCTTGTCGAGAAGCTCTCTTGGCATTGCCTCACCGGTCTCATGATGCACGGCGTAATTCCTCAGCACGTCGGGCCAGGTCGCCCACATTTCGTTCACCTGTGACGGGTACTCCACGAAATCACGAGGCACAGACGTGCCGGCAAAGTATGGGAACCGCACATCGGAAAACAGACTGTGCAAGGTGTGTCCGAACTCGTGGAACATCGTCACCACTTCATCAAAGGTCAGCAGCGTTGGCGCCCCTTCTGGCGGCTTCTGTACGTTCAGGTGATTGGCAATGACTGGCCTCGTGCCGAGCAGATGAGACTGCGAGACATACGCACTCATCCAGGCGCCACCGCGCTTTGATGGACGGGCATAGTAGTCGGCAAGGAACAGACCCACCGGCGAGCCATCGGCGTCACACACCTCCCACAAGCGGACGTCCGGATGGTACACTGGCAGGTCTGGCCGCTCTTCGAACGTCACACCATAGAGACGATTTGCGGCGAAAAACACGCCGTTCTCCAGAACGGTGTTCATGTCGAAATACGGACGCAGTTCCGACGCATCAAAGTCAAATCTCGCCGCCAGCACCTTCTCGGTGTAGTAGGCCCAGTCCCACTCAGCGAAGTCGAGATCGCCATCCTCAGCCGCCGCCAGCACCTGCAGGTTTGCCATCTCGCGACGGGCATTCGCGACCGCAGGAGGGACGAGACTCGCGAGTCTCGTGTTGACCGCGTCGACGGTCTGAGCCGTCTCCTCCTCGAGGATGTATGCCGCGTGATTCGGATACCCGAGCAGTGCCGCCCGTTCAGCGCGGAGTGAGGCTATCCGACTGACGACCGCCCGATTGTCGAATTCGCCACCCCGGCTGTTCCGCGCCAGCGACCTCAGCATGATCTGTTCGCGTAACGCCCGATTCTCCAGCGACGACAACGCCGGTTGTCCGCTCGTGTTGAGAAGCGCCACGACATATTTTCCATCCAGGTCACGAACCTTGGCCGCCTCTGATACCGCCGCAATCTGGTTATCCGACAGACCCGCGAGTTCCTCGCAGGTGTCGACGACAACCGCCGCTGCATTGACCTCGTCGAGGACGTTTTGGCTGAACGTGGCCTGGAGCGCGGCCAGCTCGGCGTTGATTGCCTGCATCTGCTTCTTCTCAGACTCCGACAGTTCAGCGCCGGCCCTCACAAAGTCTGTGTAGTACTCCTCAAGCAATCGACGCGACTCGGCGTCAACGTCAAGCGTCTGGCGCTGCTCGTACAGGGTCTTAACCCGTTCGAACAACGCGACATTCAGAAAGATCTGGTCGCGGTGGACGGCAAGCCTGGGTGCGATTTCGGTACGAATCTCGTTCATCGCGTCGTTTGTGTCCGCACTCGTCAGAATGAAGAACGCCGACGCGACACGGTCCAGTAGACGGCCCGAGCGCTCGAGCGCCACGAGTGTGTTCTCAACGCTCGGCGCCTCTGGCGAATTCGTAATCAGGTCCGTTTCGTCCAGCTGCTCGGCCATCCCTCGCTCGAAAGCCGGGAGGTAGTGATCGGTATCGATCAGATCGAAGGGAGGTAGGTGGTGCGGTAACGAACTTTCAACAAAAAATTGGTTCATACGTTGATCGGAACGACCGAACTGAGCAGCCTCATCGGCGGCACCTTTCAGGATCGGTCACCCGTGCAGGATACCCCAGCGACCGCCAGGATAAGTCTCTTCGTTGCATCGGCGAGCCGGTCAGGGCACGGTCCGTCGGATGGTCGCTCCACCTGAACGACG
>Ga0310123_10003568_pt1 | contig 11997 bp, 6 predicted proteins | sample CB6_AW_1057_MG_FD_203505 | JGI IMG/M metagenome (GOLD analysis project Ga0310123, IMG submission 203505) | Marine microbial communities from Western Arctic Ocean, Canada - CB6_AW_1057 | ecosystem: Environmental > Aquatic > Marine > Oceanic | place: Canada: Western Arctic Ocean | collected... | reverse complement strand
ATTCGTTCCCGCACTGGTTCTGTGGCAACTTCAAGAAGTACAACAACAAGGAGGCGAGCCTGCCGGTCGACCAGCACATGCTGCTGGCGTTGATCGCCCCGCGTCCGGTCTACATTGCCAGTGCCACCGGTGACCGCTGGGCCGATCCTCGCGGTGAGTTCCTGTCGGCGGTACACGCCGACGGTGTCTACAAGCTGTTGGGGACCGAGGGCCTGGGCACCGACAAGATGCCGGGGGCTGATGCGCCCGTGCATGGGCGGATCGGCTACCACCTGCGGACCGGCAAGCACGACGTGACCGACTACGACTGGCGGCAGTACATCAAGTTCGCCCGCAAGCACCTGGGGAAGTAGGGGTCCGCCTCTCCGCGCAACCGCCTCTCACTTCGGAAACGCATGCCCGTCGTCGATCGTGGCGATGGCCTGCTTGAGCAGCTTGATGTCGGCGGCGGCCGAGGCGGGTGCCCGCGTGACCGGTGACTTCTCGTTCACGTCAACGCTGACGTGAAACAGCCGGCCGTTGTTGTAGAGCTTCCAGTTCTGGGTGCGGACAAAGAACCGTTTGAGGCCTCGTTCGGCGTAGGCCCATCGCCGCGGGTCCTTCAGCCGCCCCGACCCATCGAGCAGCCCGGCGAAGCTGTGTCCGTCGATCCGGGGTGCCCCTCGAGCAGGCTGATGTCCTCCGGCCAGTTCCCTCAGCGTCGGCAGAAAGTCGCTCATGTCGACCAGCTGATCGGTCGTGGTGCCCGGCTTGATTCGCCCCGGCCAACTGGCCAGCAGGGGGACGTGTGTGCCATCGTCGCTGAGGTTGCCCTTGCCGCCGGGGACCAGCTTGCCTCTGAAACGGCTCGAGACCGGTCGGCGGAGGAACTTGCCGTCGCTGGCCTGGTGCAGCGACCTCTTGGCCGTGCCGTTGTCGGTCGTGAACAGCACCAGGGTGTTCTCTTCCAGGCCCAGCCTGCGGATGGCGGTGGTGATCTGCCCGACGTGGATGTCCATCTGGGCCATCATCTCGGCGTAGCTGTCGTAGTGGTCCTTGCCCGCGGCGTAGGGGACCGGTGTTTCGAGGTCGTCGGTGACGTCGTGGCAGAGGGCCATCGAGAAGAAGGCGAAGAAGGGTTTGTCGTTGCTGGCTGCCATGAACTCGGCCAGGTAGCGGGTGTAAACGGTGGGGCCGTACTGCGTGACCGCGTCGGTGCGGACCCTGGTGTTCTGAAAGATCAGCGGCTGGTGATAGCGTGGCCCCTCGTGCCAGCCGAAGACGCAGTAGTCGTCGAATCCCATCCGGTGTGGCTGGCGCAGGTCCTGGCTCAACAGAGCCAATTGCCACTTGCCGGCGATCGCGGTGCGGTAGCCGGCCGAGCGGAGTGCGTGGGCCAGCGTGTAGGACTCGTCGATCCTGGGATAGCTACCCCATTTCGGGTTGCCCTGGTGCCGCGGGTAGCGGCCGCTGAGCAGGCAGGTCCGCGTGGGGTGGCAGACGGGCATCGCGTAGCAATGAGTGAATTTCAGGCCCTTGGCTGCCAACCGATCGATGTGCGGCGTCTTGTAGCTCTGACCGCCATAACATCCCAGGGTCTCGCACCCCACGTCATCGGCCATGATCAGCACGATGTTGGGCGGCCGCTGAGCCGCGGAGACCCTGGTCTGGCCTCGAGCGAAGATGAGTCCAACACAGAGGATGGCCAAGGCAATGCTGAGCCGATGACGGCCGCGGTGTTCAATCAGCATGGGGAAAAGTCCACGGAACACGAGTGAGTCTGTTCACCCACTGGTGAACGATATCGAGACATGGTGGGCGTCGCGTCATCGTACGCACGCAACTCACGCTCAGCAACGAGCCTTGGCTCCGGGACCGCGTGGATAGACGAAGCCCTCATGGAGTGGTCATGGAGTGGACCCACATGTGTGTTACAATGTGTTACAATAAAACACATGAAGACACTCACCCTGCGTGTGCCTGAAGAACTCAAGCTCCAACTCGAAGAGTTGAGTCGCCAGCAGCAGCGACCGACCAGTGAACTCGTTCGAGAGTCGATCCGTCGATTCCTGGTCGGCGAGCAGATCAAGACGGTTCGCCGAACCTCAGTCCCTCTGGCCGAAGCCCAGGGGCTCCTGACCGACGACGATGTGTTCCAGGACGTCTCTTGAGGATCGTGCTGGACACCAACGTGCTCCTGGCGGGTTTCGCCACGCACGGAATCTGTGAGGGGTTGCTGACAGTGTGCCTTCGCGACCACGAGGTGGTCCTTTCGGAGCACATCATCGGCGAATTGGCCGAGCACTACGTCAGCAAGTTCCGGGCGACCACCGAGCAAGCCAACGCCGTGGTGGCGGTCCTCCGGCGGCACAGCGAAGTGGTTGTCCCTGTTCAGGTTCCTTTCGATGCTTTCGAAGACGCCGACGATCTGCCGGTGCTGGGAACGGCGATCGCGGGCTCCGCTGATTGTCTCGCCACAGGAGACAAGCAACTCCTGCAACTGGGAGTCTTCCGGGGGATCCCCATCGTCTCGCCGCGCGAACTCTACGACCGCATCCTGAAATCCGAGTGAGGTGTTTCGGGCGAACCAGGCCAGATGTTTGAGACGCCTGGTAGGGGCCGAGACGGGCAGCTCAGCTTGATCACTCGGGTACGGCTTGCAGATAGTTCCAGAGTGCATCGAACTGCTTGCGGGCGTCGCCGTCGAGCACGTTGCCCACGGAGGTTGTCTTGCGATCGGGTGAGAAGCGGGGCATCTTCGAGTGTGGGTCGAGACGCAGGGGGTCGAACATCCAGTCGAGATAGAAGCCGTAGCGCAGGCGATCGCGGACCCGGGAGAAGTTGACACCCCGGTTGTCAAATGGGGCCAACGCCGGCTTGCTGCCGACTCCGTGACACTGCATGCAGTTGAAACCGCCTTGCTTGAGCGTGAGCCTGGCTCCGATTTCGGCCAGTGCCCGCTCGGGCTCGGGACCGGCTTCGCGGGCAGTCGAGACGCCGTGTTCGGCGGCCAGGCCGCGGGCCAGTCGAGTTCCCCACGTGCCGAAGCTTGGCATGCGCGCCTTCAGCCAGGGCCGCGATGGGTGCTTCAACTGACCACCGAGCAAGCGGCCCGTCCAACCGGTCTGCAGCTTCTCACCCGCCCAGGTCAGGTTGGGCAACACGCCGGGCAGCCTCCCCAACTCACTCTCCTCGGCAATGATCTCGCGACGCGGGCTGGTCGCCGTGTCGCGGTCGTGACAGGCCGCACAGCGCAGCGTCCGCATCGCGCCGGCGACAAATTCCAGGGGCGAGCGGCCCGGTGAACGGTCGGGGCCCGCCGCGAGGAAGGCCGACAGGTCGGATCGCTGTTGCCTGGAGAACCCGTAGACGGGAACCCGAGGCTTGCCGGCCTGCTGGCGGGGAGTTTCGGCCAGGCAGCCCGAGGTGGTCTGTTTGCCGAAGTTGAGCCGGATGGGTTCGAGCGGCTTCAACGAGTCGGCCTTTGCCAGCTGCGATCCGTGACACGAGAGGCACCCACGCGAGACGAACTGCTGCTTGCCCTGCTGGGTGTTGCCCCGCGGCAGCAGGCGTTGTTTCAGTCGTCCCTTCGAGCGTGCGTAGATCAACGCGACCAGGTCCTTCGTCTCGGTCTTGGTCAACTTGAAGTCGGGCATCGGTGATTGCGGGTGGAACTGGTGCGGCTTGGCCAGGAATCGCGCTAGCGCACCGGGATAGAACTTCGAGGCGGCCATGTGCAGCGAGGTACGGTCCCAGTCGTCGCTCATCGCGGCCGGGGCAAAGGTGTGGCAGGAGATGCACCCCAGCTGCTCCCAATGCCGCTGCCCGGCAGTGGCATCACCGGCCGGCGGGACCGCCGGATCGATCTGCAGCTGCGTCAGGTAGGCCAGTACGTCCCCCAGCGCCTGGATCTCGGTTGCCGATGTGCCGAACATCGCGGGCATGCGGGTGTGGTTTCGCATCGACCTGGGATTGGCCATCCAGTGAGACATCCAGTTGTGATTGAATCGGCCGCTGGCCGAGTCGAGCGAGCTGGCCGGCTGGGTCGGGAGCCTGGTGCCCTGGGCAAAGTGACATTTTGCACATCGATGAGCGGCGAACAGCGAGCGGCCGCGGCGTACGGCCGACCAGCGGGCCAACTCGGGATCAGCGACGCTGTGCCACAGGACTCGCGGCGGGATCAATTCGCGAGCAAATCGAGGGCTCTGCCAGTGCAGTCTCAATTGCGCCAATCCGCGGCCAGGAGACCGGTACCTGAGACGCAGCTGATTAAGTCCTCTGCCGAGCGCGACGGCGACGGTTCGGCCGCGGGTACCCTTTGGCTGTTCGAGTACGACTTCGCCGTTGATGGAAAGCGTGACGTCGCCGGTGCCTTCGGCCGAGAAGGTGTAGGTGTCGGTGAGTTCGACATCGAGCAGTCCGTCCAGCGAGGCGGTGAACGGGCCGGGGATGAGTCGGGGCGAGATACTGTCACCGGGCTCGACGGCCAGGGCGGCCAACCGCGAGACGCGGGCGTCGCGGTGCGGGCCGGCACTGGCGGTGACGACCAGTCCGGCCTCGAGATCCTTGCGGGGCGGCCCCATTCTCACGCGGGGGACCGGAGCCCCGGCGGGGTCGAAGCCCAGCGAGGCGAGGTGTGTGGGGCCGTTGACGACGTTGATCGTGTGCTCGATCTGACCGGTGACCGGGGCGCCCTTTGCGGTGGCGATGTTGTAGTTGACCCGCATCTGCATGCAGGGCTTCATGTCGGCAAAGCCCAGGAGTACGGCTCGTCGATCGCGCGAGAGCTGCACGCCGGTGAGCTCGACCCGATCTCGTCCCTGTGTCCCGTCACTGACCTTGTAGTCGCGCGACCCGTACGAGGCGGCTCGGCGGTAGTTCCAGCGCTGGATGCTGTAGCGGCCGGCGTCGCTGGCCTGTTTCTTGTCGAGTGGTCGGGGGAAGCGGATCACCAGTCCGGTGGGCACCGCCGAGAGACCCTCGGCGAGGTCCAGCGGTTTGCCGGTGGCACGGATCCGGTACAACCCGCCCGGGCGGGTCTTGTTGCTCGACCATCCGAACAGCCCGCAGATGTACAACTGGCCATCGTCGGGATGAAAACGGCCGCGGTGGATGCCGGTGGGCAACTCGGGCAGCGGCAGCCTGGTGATGCCGCCCTGGTGAATCTCGCCGACCCGCTCGTGGACGACTCGCCAGATGCGGCCGGTGCCGTACGAGAGGCTCAGCAGCGAGCCGCGGGGCAACGCCCAGTTGTCGCTGTCGACCCAGACCGGGGCACTCGGGCTGCGGTCCGTCTGCTTGTGAATCCAGCACAAGGGCGGGTCGTAGCTGGTGTCCTTCTTGCCCGGCACATAAGACATCATGTTGCCGTAGAAGCCGCCGGGGCGGATCCAGTTGATCCGGTTCATCGGCGTCCAGTGACCTTCCTGGTCGGTCGAGATGAAGCTGCCGTCGTCGTTGAGAGCCAGGCCGTTGGGGGCACGGAACCCGTTGGCCAGGACCTGGCTGGCCGAGCCGTCGGCCGAAACGCGGATGACCGAACCGTGCTGAGGAATTACCGCCGGCAACGCGTGCCGGGCTCCCTTCATATAGTAGAAGTTGCCCCGCTTGTCGGTCTGCAGGTCCATGGCGAACTCGTGGAAGTGCTCGGTGACCTGGGCGTCGTTGTTGAAGTTCTCGTAGAAATCGGTCTCACCGTCGTTGTTCAGGTCGACCAGGCGAGTGATCTGGTCGCGGCCGAGCACGTAGATCCGGTCGTCGACGATTTTCAGGCCCAGCGCCTGAAACAGCCCGGCGGCGATCCGTTTCCAGGTCAGCTGACCGGCTGTCTTGCCCGAGTCGAGCGACTTGCCGAGTCCCGAGACGATCCAGACGTCACCCTGCCAGGTGCAGACGGCTGCCCGCGAGGCGTCGCTGAAGTAGTCGAAGCCTCCCAGCCTCATCCAGCTCCGCCACGGGTTGTCCGTCGGCAGAGTGATCTCGTCGATGGCCAGGGGACCCCGGGCATCACCGCGATTCACCTTCGTGGTGACCGGTTGCTTCCATTGCGTGGGGCCACCGGCGGCCGGGTCGTCCCAGGTGGGGCGAGCCGGTGTCTTGCGCAGGGTCGCGGCGGTGGCGAGGGTGGTCTTGCCCGGGCTCCGCCAGGCCCGGATCGAGATCCGTTGCGGAGTCCTGGACGGGGGGATCTTCAATCGCAGGGCCTTGCCGGAGGTCAGCCACCGGGTGTTGCCCGGGCCCAGCACGATGGCTGCGACGACTGTCTGGGACTGCCAGTCGACGGTGGTCGGTGGCCGGGTCGCTCGACGCGGCCCGATGCGGACCTGGGCCTTTCCGTTGAACTCCAGGGCCAGCCCCTTGTGCCCGGCAACGAGCCGGCCACCGCGGTTGGTGCCGGCATATCCGCCGCCGATCACGTTGCCCACCGGGCCGGGTACCTGTCCGCTCCGGGAGCCCTTCTCGTCAAAACTCCAGCGTGCAACTCGAGAGGCCTCGATCTCCTCATCACGCGACAGCTTCAGGATCTCGGCGTCGGGCAGCGTGCGGTGGAAGAACTGGATCTCGTCGAGAGCGCCCTTCAGAGGAGTCATGAAGTTGGTGGCGGTGTAGCCCAGCCGGATGATGTGTTTGGAGTCGTCGGGCGACTTCAAGGGCCTGGCACCGTCGGGTTTGCCGTCGAGGAACAACCGTGTGCGGCCGGACTTGTGTGAGTAGGTGACCGAGACATGGTGCCACTTGCCGTCGTTGACCGTCCGTTGCCCGGTGACCACACCGACCCAGCCGACATCAAAGCCCAGCCGGCCTCCCCGGACAAAAAACGTCTTACCCCTGGGGACCCAGGGGCCGCTGAGAGCCGCCTTGCTGAAAATTGTTCCCTGGGGAGAGCGGGTGCGGATCCAGGCCGAGATCGTGAAGTCGTGTGACAGCTGGATCTGCCCCCGTGTCGGGGTCTTCGAGCTGGCCAGGACCGCGATCGCCTTGGAGCCGGCCGCGTCGGTCGGCTTGCCGATTGGCATGCCGGTCTGGCCATCGACCAGCTGCACCACACCCGCAGCGTCTCCGGCGACCTGGAGCACCAGCGGACGTGTCGAGGGACCGACCTCGATCACTCGTTCGAGCACCTTCTGGTTGTCGACGGTAATCAGTCGAGGTTGCTCGCGGATCCGGGTCTTTCCGACCGTGTATTCGAGCACCACCCGGTGGCCCTGGCGATGGAGGCCTTTCCAGTGTGCCCAGCGTCGGGGCAGGGGCCCGTAGGTGACCCGGTCGACGCCTCGCAGTCGCGGATCAGCGAAGCCACCTTCTTGGGAATCAGCCTGGGGATCGGCCCAGCCGGGGGCATTGGGATTGGTCAGTTGCAGGTCGCCGACGATGCGGGGGTGCGCGCCGTGTCGCCCATCCAGGGCGATGCCGTGCCAGTCGATCAGCCCGCGTCCGGTCCAGAACCCGGCGTATCGCAGCGTGTCGGTTTCGAACAACGCAAAGGCGTTGCCCTGTGTCGCTCCACCGGGGCCCTGATCGAGTCGGATGGCGATGCCCTTCTGAGCGATATTGCCCGGCCCGGCTTCGATCGTGGCTCCCAGGAACGCTCCGTAATCCATGTCGATGTAGGGCTTGCCGGTGGCGGGAATCCGCGCATCCTGGGCTTGAGCTGCCTGCGAGACGAAAGGCAGGAGCGTGATGGTCAGCAGTCCGAGACGGAAGCCGAGTGGCCTGGGAGGGAGCATGATGTTCATCGTGGTTCGGTCTGCTGCAGGCGGTGGTCAGTTGGCCGATTCGAGTCCCGATTGCAGGGCATCGAGGTGTCGCTGGAAGTGATCGGCGAGGACTTCGGTGTAGGTCTGTTGGTGAGTCTCGAGCAGGTCGTGGAGCCTGGGTCCGAGTGTACTGTCGGTCAGCACCGATCCGAACGTGCAGTGCAGGATCTGCCGTCCCAGTCCCGTGAAGCCCTCGCCGGTGGGGACTTCTGACCACAGGCCCAGGTACTGGCGTTCGAGTTCGACCGTGTCGGAGATCTGATCGGCCGGCGGTGCCGAGTCGAGGTTGGCCGAGAGGTGATAGGTGGCCCGGTCGGTTTCGAATCGGCCGCGAGAGAACTCGATGATCTCCCGAAACAGTCCCACGTCGTGTCGGGCGGCGACACGGAGTGCTTCGAGGTAGCTGGTGCCGGCCGTCTTGACGTGGTAACAGCCCCGGGTGGCTCGGGCGAGCATCGCGTACATGGCGAGCTTGTCGGAGCCTGAGTGGAGGCTGAGCTTGTAGGGGCCGAGGTGTCGGGCGAGGGCGGCGTGATCGTCGAGCGAGCGTTGGAGTAGGGAGAGGTCGCCCTTGAAGTCGACTCCTTTTTCGAAGTCGCCCACGAAGCGGGGTGCGAGGCTGATCAGGCGGATGCCGTCGGTCAGGCAGCGGTCGGCGATGATGTAATGTTCGGCCAGGGTGGTGGGCTGGTCGGTTTCATCAACCGAGAGTTCAATCTCGTAGTCACGACCGGCCAGCCCCTGCACGGCGGCGATGTGGCAGGCGAGTTCGATGGCGTGGTTGATGGCCCGGCCATACTTGACCCCCGCTCTGAGGCACGCCTCCTCGGTGCATTCGATCTCGGCTCCGGTTTCCAGGGTCAGCCGCCGACCCTGGTAGTCACCCAGCCAGGTCAATTCGTCCTGGACCTTTGCGAACTGTTCCCTGAGTGTCGGCTCGTCGTACCGGTCGGCCTGTTCGTCGACGTGGTCCGAGGGGTCGATGGTGAAGAAGGTGTATCCGGCCGCGGCGGTCAGATCGGCGTCGGCGTTGGTCTTGAGATGGTCGGCGTCGGCTCCGATGGGTCCCGACCAGCCAGCCAGCCCGGCTCCTTTGAGTGCGTCGTTCATGACGTCATCGGGCGACCGGTTGGTGCGGAGCATCTCCCGGATCGACTGCTGGGGATAGATCGGCAGGATGCCGTGTCCGGATCGTTGCATCGCCAGCACGTGGCCGGCGGTGGCCAGGCCGATGCGGTCTCCGAAGCCGAAGCTGGCACCGGTGCCCAGCGTCTGGCAGGGGGCTGTGGTGTCGGCCATCGGGGAAGCGCCCGGGGTCCTAGGCGATGATCTTGTGAGCGATCTCACCGTGGACGTCGGTCAGGCGGAAGTCTCGACCCGAGTAGCGGTACGTCAGCCGCTCGTGATCGATTCCGGCCAGGTGCAGGATGGTAGCGTGCAGGTCGTGAACGCTCATCCGGTTCTCGACCGCGTGCATGCCCATCTCGTCGGTCTGCCCGTGGATCATGCCTCCCTTGATGCCTCCACCGGCCAGCCAGATCGAGAACCCGGTGGCGTGGTGGTTTCGTCCTCGAGCTCCCTGCGCGGTCGGTGTGCGGCCGAACTCGCCGCCCCAGATCACCAGGGTCTCCTCGAGCATGCCCCGGCTCTTGAGATCGCCCAGCAGTGCGGCGATCGGCTGATCGCTTTTGCCGGCGTCTCGCTTGTGGTCCATGATGTTGCCGTGTGCGTCCCAGGGCTGGCCGCTGCCGTAGAACAGCTGGACCATGCGAACACCTCGTTCGACCAGGCGGCGGGCGATCAGGCAGCCGTCGGCGAACTGGCCCGAGCCGTAGGCGGTGCGGGTAGTCTTCGACTCGCGGCCGATGTCAAACGCCTCCTGGGCTTCGAACTGCATCCGGTAGGCCATCTCGAGAGAGGCGATCCGGGCGTCGAGCTGGTTGTCCTGGTCGCGTTGCCTGAGATGTTCTCGGTTGAGCTTCTGCATCAGGTTCAGCAACCGACGCTGGGAGGTCTGTCCGAGTTTCTGGTTGCTGAGATGTCCGATGACTTTCTTGGGATCGAGTTTCGAGTTGTTGATGTGGGTGCCCTGGTAGATACCGGGCAGGAAGCTGTTGGACCAAAGCGCCGGACCCACGACCGGTTTGCCGGGGCAGAGCACAACGAAGCCGGGCAGGTTCTGGTTCTCGGTGCCCAGGCCGTAGTTGAGCCACGAGCCCATCGAGGGTCGGATCGGTTGCTGCACGCCGCTGTTCATCATGAACAGGCCGGGCTCGTGGTTGGGGGTCGAGGTGTACATCGAGCGGATGACGCAGATGTCGTCGATGCAGGTGGAGACGTGGGGGAAGAGATCACTGACGGGGATTCCGGCCTGGCCCTGCTGTGAGAACTGAAACGGCGTGGGCATCCACTTGCCGCCGGGTCCCTTCTTGCCGGCCTGCTTGGCCAGTTCGGGCTTGGGGTCGAAAGTGTCGACGTGCGAGGGGCCGCCGTTCATGAACAGGAAGATGATCCGCTTGGCCCGCGGCGTGTGGTGCGGGGCCTTGGCTGCCAGGGGGTTGGATGAAGCCAGAGCGACCTGGGGCGCTACGGGAGTCTTGGCGACTGCGGCACGGGCGGATTGTGAGTCGAGGACTCCGGCGAGTCCGAGCATGCCGAATCCGGCACCCGAGCTGGCCAGCATCTGGCGTCGGCTGACCGGAGGCAACGGGGCGTCGTAAGTCATGAATTGGCGTCCTGGTCGTTTTTTGTTCGGCACCGGGGCCGGAGAACGGGTGGACTCAGTCAATATAAGTGAATTCGTTGCTGCCGAGCAGGGCCAGGGCGTACTGGAGCCATGGCGAGAGCTTATCGGTTTTCTCGGACGAGGCTTTCACCTGCTTGAGGAACTCTTCGCCGATGGCGAGTTCGCGTTCCGAGGGATTGCGGGCATACAGCAGCTGGTAGGTGCGGCGGATTCTCTGTGACCCGCCGTCGGGCACGTCTTTTTCGAGCCGCTTGACGAGCGAGTCGGCCTGTCGGTTCATGAAGTCGCTGTTGAGTACGAACAGCTGCTGCAGCGGGACGGTGGTCGAGGAGCGGCGGTCGCTGGTGATGTTGGGGTCGGGGAAATCGAACAGTCGCAGCAATTCGTTGAGCTTGTGTCGGGAGACAAATCCGTAGATCGTCCGGCGTCGGTTGTTGGCGTCGTCGAGTTTTCCGGAGGGGCCTCCGAATTTCGTATCGAGGTTGCCCGAGACGGCCAGCATCGCGTCTCGCCACGGTTCGACCTCCAGCCGACGCCGATTCATCCGCCACAGCAGGCGGTTGTCGCCATCGACCGAGAAGTTCTGCTGGTCAAAGTCGGACCCACGGGCGTAGGTGGCCGAGAGCAGGATGGTGCGATGCAGCCATTTCAGTGACCAGCCGTTTTCGACCAGCCCGACGGCGAGGTAGTCGAGGAGCCTGGGGTGAGTGGGTCGTTCGCCGAGCGAGCCGAAGTTCGACGGCGTGCGGACCAGCCCGAAGCCGAAGTGCCCGGCCCAGACGCGGTTGACGATCACGCGAGCGGTGAGCGGGTTGCGGGGATCGGTCAGCGAGCGGGCCAGTTCCAGCCGGCCGCTGCCTTTGGCCTGGAAGGGGGTGCGTTTGCCGGAGGTCAGGATGGCGGGGAAGGAGCGGGGGGCGACGGCACCGAGGTTGGTGGGGTCGCCGGCTCGGTAGATCTGCAGGTCCTTGCCCGCGGTGTCCTTCAGAGCGTGAGCCACGTGGATCTGGATCGTCGCGGCCGACTTCTTGAACTCTGCGAGTGACGTGCGCTTCTGCTTCAACTCTTCGGCCGGCTTGCCCTTGAGCAGTCCCGCGGCGTCGCCGGCGGGGATGGCCAGCAGCCCGGCATCGAAGAGGTGTTCGGAGAGCAGCACGGCGTCGGCTCGGTCCCTTGCCAGAGTCTTGGTGTTGCCCGTCGCCGTCTTCTTCGTCTTCGGGGCCCTGGCGAGGATCGACTTGGGGATCGGGGTCATTTCGAGCCGCGCGCCGGAAAAGACTCCGTGATCGCTGTTGATCGGGTTGTCGGCCGGGTGATCGGCACCGGTGGTGACCAGCGTCAGGAACCTGGCTTCCGGCGGCACGGGTACGTTGAAGGAGACGAACTTCCCGTCGGCCTTGAGCGGTTCGGGCAACTCGCCTCCGAAGTAGTACTGCTTGTCGTTCTCGACCACCTTCTGTTTGCGGCCGTTGACGTACCCGGCGATGATCGCGTCGTAGACCTCGGGCTTGTCGT
>Ga0310123_10003567_pt1 | contig 11999 bp, 16 predicted proteins | sample CB6_AW_1057_MG_FD_203505 | JGI IMG/M metagenome (GOLD analysis project Ga0310123, IMG submission 203505) | Marine microbial communities from Western Arctic Ocean, Canada - CB6_AW_1057 | ecosystem: Environmental > Aquatic > Marine > Oceanic | place: Canada: Western Arctic Ocean | collected... | reverse complement strand
ATGGATAATACAGGTAACCGACCATTGTTCCAAATACTGTTGCAAAGAATGCACCCAAGTAGGAAAGTGTTATCAGACTAGTATAGTTCTCAATACGCTTACCAATCATTCCTTCGACATCTGCACGGCTTGCACCGCCGCCGCCACTGCCAAATCCTTTTGGTAGAGTCATATGCAAAATCTAATTACAGAATGCTATTAAACTTTTCTTAATATCCTCGATTTGGTAACGATCGACTTTGAAAATTCCAAGTATATTTGACTTAAACATGACCTACAAATGTGCTAATCGTGCCTAATACCAAGATCGGGTTTTACGTGAAAACTTATATCTTTGTTTAAACGCATTTTCAATAATTAGTGATAAGTATGGTCGACAGAAAAATTATGGCAATTACAATTGGGGCTATTTTCGTACTTGGTATGTATGGTCCAAATGTTGCCGAGATTATTCAATCAGCCGAGGCTCACGGTGTTCAAGCACAACTGCAAAGTCGTTTTATTCAAATTACAAATGAAGCGATTTCTAGACAATCACTATCTACCGGTGAAACTTTAGTTCTTTCTGGAACTTTGGTAAGTCTTGTTGAAAGAGAACAAAGAGGATGGATTTCTCTATTTTCAGAATCAACAAACTCTGGTAACAGATGGGAGATTATGGCTAGAGACCCACCAGGAGTTGTCTTTCAGATACCAGGTAACTCTGTAACAAATTATGCAATTACTGCTAAAGCACTAGAACCAGGTGTTTACCACGTCCACACTCAACTTAATGTTGCAAATGTTGGACCAGGTCTGGGACCAGGAACAACAGTTGTGGTAGAAGGAGAACCAATCATAAAACCAATTCCATATGCAATGCTTGCATATCAAAGCGTTATGATTGCAGCTGCATATGTTGTAACATTTGCAACGAGACCTTGGCAAGTAATCTAATCAACAAAACCTCTTTTTCATTTTAAGATTTTTTAAGAGATCATTCTATATGATTTTATGAAACATGTTTTTCAAATTAAATACCTAGACATACGTGCAAGTTATTTTAAAGGAAAAGTAGGATTTGAAGAAGATGAATTTACAATTACCATACAAGATGAAAGAAGAGGTAAAGTGTTACGTCTTCCTTTCCCATTGAATACACAAAAAAGGGTTCTTGTTAGGTGCTCTGGTCCTGGTGTATTTGTTGAGGACTTTGTTGAATATCGTGGAGAATCAGAATGGGTCGAAATCGATTCTACCCCAATCACATTTTACATAGCTGATCATCAGGACCAGTTTGACACACTTGAAATAATAGAATTATAGAAACGACTTTATGCAATTCAGGTGTTTTTGATTTATGCAATGGCCAGGAACTGGTGATCCAAGAAGAAGGAAAAAGACTATCAAGTTTCTCATAATTTTACTTATCATTGGTGTGACAGTTGGTGTGAGCAGTAGTGTTATCCAAGGATTTCTCGGTCAAAGTGATCCACTCAAAGTTTGCATTGAAAACCGAAATACGCCATACAAAATGTCAGTAACTTTGGAGTTGTATGTGGATGGAAATAAGGCAGCCATACCTGCTAACATAGGATTTGGTGATAGTTTAGGTGATGACTTGTTATCTTCAGACTGTCAGAGAACTATCTACACACTCACGGATGATGGAACTATCTATGTAGAATGGGAAGAAGAATATCCATTTGAAGTTGGTCATTTTCTATGGATTTGGGAATTCCCAATGAAAGACATGGATGAATCAAAATCACGGATAATAGTAGACGGGAAAGAATCTGACAGATTTATTCATGCACTTCTCAAAGATGGTTCAGTTTACAGAGCTGAATTGTATTCAGAAGGATTTGACGAATCACAAGAATCTGACTTTTTGCCACCTGACTTGTAGATTTACCGATTTTTGTAAAGCTCTCTCAATCTTTCAGAATTTTCTTCTCTGTCCTTTGCTGATTTTGCAAATCTTTTTCCAACACAGCCTTTCTTGTGTTGCTTTACATTTTGATGGCAGAAGGGACAAATTATATCAGGAGTGAAATGGCCTACCTCACCTACAGCGGGTTGTTCTGGTTCAGGTTCTGTCATAAAATTAGAAAGTGTTGGAAGTAAAAAAACATGTCAAACTAGAACGTTAAAAATAATGAAAGTTGGTTGTTTTACCAATATTTACCGTTGTCTGGAATAAGACCTATTCCTTCATTTTCGAAGTGTCTGTCTAATTCATCAACCCATCTTTCACGGTTATCCTTGTATGACCATCCGTGAACTCTAACCCAATATCCAATAATTGCAAGTAGAAATATTGAGAACATCATTGTACCAAAGATGTACAACATGACGTCATAGAATAGTGGGTCGTAGTTTGGTCCTATTTGTCCAGTTACACTGGATAGAATACTAAGTAGTGTTCCAAAGATAGGAATCATTAATAATTTGACTAATTGGAATGCATATATACATTTCTGTCATTATCAGCAATCGACGAAAATACTAAGATCAAAAATCAGCTAAATAGGATTAAAAAAATTTCATAAAATAAGAAAAAATGTGTTTACTAACCGCGTCCGTATGCAGCGTATCTGCCTTGTCTTCCTTTGACAAACATTACAGTAGCGATTCCACCAAATATTGCACCTGCAATTATGGATGAACCGAGAACTCCGTCAGCATCAAGATAAGGAGTTCCTGAACCTGTTGCTGGGTTATCCGCAGCTTTCTGAACTTTTCTTTCTGCAAGCTCTAGATGTTCTTCAAGTGTGATTCCATCTATTGCACCTAAGCCAGAATATGCTAATGCTACCGGAACCATTGAGATTGTACCAATAACAAACACTGCCATGATACTTACGCCGAAAATCATTGTTTTATTCATTGTAACCTTATGAAATCTCATACCCGTTATTATTTAACTTTTTTCTCAGTTTCAATGCTGGAATTCGACCGATCATGGCCTCAAGTAACGTTTATGTTAGTTTTTAGGAGTTTAGATTCATGGGTAGAATGCATTCACATAATTATGGGAAATCGCACTCTACGAGGCCGCTAAATCCTAAGGCTCCATCTTGGATAACACTAGAGCCAAAGGAGATTGAAGAGTTGATTATAAAATATGCAAAAGATGATCTCCCAGCTAGTCAAATTGGCATAAAACTAAGGGACCAACACTCCATTCCACTTGTAAAGCCAATCATAAAAAAGACAATTACTGAGGTTTTGGAAGAAAATGATCTAAAAACTGAGCTTCCTGAAGACCTGGATAATATAGTCAAAAAAGCAGTAGGGTTACAAAAACATCTCAAAACAAACAGGAAAGATAACAGAAATATACGTGCGCTTGAGTTAATCGAGGCTAAAGTTCACCGTTTATCAGTATATTACAAAAGAATTGGTAGAATTCCTCAAAAGTGGAAATACAAATCTGTGATTGCCCAACTAGAATAGTAATAGAAGTAAAATAACTAAAGACAAATTGTATGGATTTATTCACTATTAGAGGAAAATGTCGTTAAAATGCAATGTTCAAGTAACCCTCAATAATATCTCAAAAAAAAAGGCTGTTGCAATTAAAAATGCGTTAGAACCAGATAATGTTAATTTCCCAAAAGGTTTATCATTTGAAATCAAGAATATTGATAACAAACTTGTTTTTAATTTTCAAAGTATAGGAGACACAAAGAAATTGATAGCTACAGTAGATGAAGTGTTGGAACATGTAAAACTGGTATCGGAGATAATTGAATAATGCTTGACATAAAGATGATTCGCGAGAATCCTGAAAATATTAGAAAAATGCTCAAAGATAGAGATGTACAATTTGACCTTGACTTACTGCTAGAACTTGACAGAAAACGAAGAGAGATGATCATTAGTACTGATAATCTTAGAAAGAAAAAAAATGAAATGTCGATTAAAATTTCAGAGACAAAAAAAATGGGTAATGAGGCTACACCAATAATTCAAGAAATGCAAGTGGTTTCTAAGGAGCTTACCAATCTAGAAGAAGTTCAAAATAAAACTGAATCAGAGTACTCAAAACTTGCCTTAACAATTCCAAATGTACTTCATGAATCAGTTCCTTGTGGAGATGACTCGGCAAACAAAGAAATTCGAAAATGGGGTGCAGCCCCTCAATTTGACTTTGAAGTAAAAGATCACATAGACATTTCTGAGAGTCTAAATTTACTTGAACTTGAAAGGGCTGCTAAAACTGCTGGAGCAAGATTTTACTATCTAAAAGGCGATTTGGTAATGCTAAACCAGGCATTAATTCAGTTCGGTCTGGACTTTTTATCCGAAAAAGGGTATACTATGTTCCAACCACCGTATATGATCAATAGAAAGTCAATGGAGGGTGCTGTAATATTAGATGACTTTGAAGATGTTATCTATAAGATTGAAGATCAAGATCTCTATCTTATTGGCACGTCTGAGCATGCCATGGTTTCAATGTATTCTGATGAGATATTAGATGGAAATTCGCTTCCTGCTAGATATGCTGCTATTAGTCCGTGCTTTAGAAAAGAGGCTGGTGCGCATGGAAAAGATCAAAAGGGAATTTTCAGGGTTCATCAATTTGAAAAGATAGAACAGTTTGTTTTCTCAAAACCTGAAGATTCTTGGAAAGCGCATGAAAATATGATTGCCATTACGGAAGAATTTTTTCAAAAGCTTGAGATTCCGCATAGGGTAGTTCTTTTATCAAGTGGTGATATGGGAAAGATTTCCGCTAAGACATATGATTTAGAGGTGTGGATGGCAAGTCAAAATGCTTACAGAGAAGCCGTTTCATGCTCAAATTGCCTAGATTATCAATCTAGAAGACTCAAAATTAGATTTAGAGATAAAACAAATGAAGATACACAATATATTCACACTTTAAACAGTACACTTGTCGCCACTGAGCGAACTATGGTTACAATAATGGAAAACTTTCAAACTAAAGATGGCCATGTAAACATTCCAAATGTTTTACAAAAATACATGGGCAAAAAAACAATGTAAACGTACTACAACTTATATTTTGGAATCAGAGGGCTGTATTAATTGGTTAGAAAAACACGAAAAATTAAGGACAAATGGAAAGAAAAAAGATGGGTGGCAGTTTTTGCACCTGAGTCATTTAACAATATTCCTATAGCATATGTACCAATAACAAGTGACAAAACTGCTGTAGGAAGAGTGGTTGAAGTTACACTATTTGACATTTTAAAGGGTGATCCATCACAGCATCAATACAAACTATTTTTCCAAATTAACAAAGTAACTGAAGAAAAGGCTACCACAGTTTTTAAGAGATATGAATATGCAAAAGAATTTTTACGGAGTTTAATTAGACGTGGTTCTTCTAGGATTAATTTTGTTATAGACTCAAAAACCAAGGATGGTTACGTATTCAGAATCAAAATATTAACTCTCAGTCATAGAGAACTTAATACTTCTGTAAAACGTGCGTTACGATTAGAAGCAAAAAAACAAATAGAAAGAATAGTTCCGCAAATGACAATTGATGAATTTGTCCAAGCAGCATGTTATGGAAAAATTAGCTCTGATATTATGGCTGCAACAAAAAAGATAATTCGTGTTAGACATGTTGGTTTGGAAAAAGTCAGGTTGCTTAGGACGTCAGAAGAAGAAGTTACTCTTCTTCAGGCTTAGATTAAAATATCAAACTTCTATTTAACAAAATGACGAAAAACATTGTAGCTAAAATAGATTTGATATTACACGCTACTGAAGATTTTCAAAAAATTGTAGAGCCATTAGATGATTTGTTTGGAATAGAAAGTGACGAAATAGCAAAACGTGAGGTTACTGGACATTTTGGAAATCCCATTTTTATGCTGCATGTGGATCTTAAGAAGAAAAGGGCAGAACAATTCATCAAAAAATTTGTTTCCACTATTCCCAGAGATATAATAACAGGTCTTCTGGCAAACATTGAAGAACAAATATTTGAATCAGCCATGTATATACGATTTTCAAAGCAGGACTTTGTTAAAAAAATCCTAACAGTTGAAGAAAAGGATCCGATCAGAGTTGCAATTTATATCCCAACATACGTAAAAAAAAAGATTCCCGAAACCTATAGAAAATTATTGAGTGAGAATAATGGTAATGCTTGAAGGTGGATTTAGCACAATTTTAAATAAAGTTACAGGATCTTAAAATCATGGATACTGATTATGACGTAATTGTAGCCGGAGGAGGGCTAACTGGAACTGTTGCAGCCCAAGCTATTTCATATTATTCTAATCAAAATTTATCCATTCTTTCAATTGATAGAAATCCTGAAACATTACCTGGAAGAAAATCAAATCCTGGTTGGACATGTGGTGATGCATGTTCAAAAGAAGCAGTTGATTTCATGACAGAGAGGATAAAAGTTCCTTGGACATCTCCAGAAATTGAGCATGATGTAAAGGGAGTAATGGCATTCTCACCAGATAAAGAAACTGCAATTCCGTTTGATGGTGACGGCTACATGCTTAATCGCCAAAAACTACCAGAAATTCAAAATGCAAGAACAAAAAAGATGGGAGTGAATTTTGATTTTGAAATTAATCTTACTGGTTTAATCTACGATGGACCACAGGTCATGGGCGTTCAGGGCATAAACAATAAAACACGTCAGCCATACAAAAAAACTGCAAAAGTTGTGGTTGATGCAACTGGAGTTACATCAATGCTTAGAAACCAGCTCGAAAACTCTACCAAAATTGAGAAAAAAATAGACAGGCGTGATCTAGAATCAACGGGCAGACACATTATGTATTTTGACAAAGGTGAAGAAGATCTAACAGAGTTTGATCCGGATTACTGTATCATTCATCTAGACCAAGACATTGCACCTGGAGGATATGGATGGGTCTTTCCAAAGGCTGACAACAAAGTGAACATAGGATTGGGTGTTGAAAAATCAATTTTAGACCAGAGAAATAAAAGACTTGGAAAAAAAGATAATGTTGCATCATTGATGGAAGAATATCTTCAAAGAAATAAGGCAATTAAGAATGCAAAACTCTCACAAGATCCAGAAGATATTAACAATAACACTGGAGTGTTCCAAGTTTCTGTAAGAAGACAAAATGACTGTATGGTTTCTGGAGGTTACGTGTTAGTTGGAGACTCTGCATGGATGCCAAAACCAATTGATGCTGGAGGAATTGGTCCAGCCTTAATTGCCGGTACCATTCTTGGTAAAAATATTGTAGATGCGATTGAAGCAAATGATGTTACAGAAAAAGGATTGTGGCAGTATAATCTTGACTTTATTGAAGAATATGGTTACAAGACTGCTGGACTGGAACTTTTCAGAAGACTAGTACAGACGTTAACTAACAAACAGATTAGCTACGGCATGAAACACTTTTTGGGAAATGTTGACGTTGAAGCTATCAGCAAAGGAGAACATCCAGACTTTTCAGGACTTAACAAGCTAGGAATGATCATACGTGGTGCTATGAACAAGACAGTTGCTAGCGGACTAAAATACACATCAGAACAAAACCAGTGGTTGGTTGAACATTATAGAAATTATCCCAAGAAGCCTGAAGGGTTTGAAGAATGGAATAAGTCACTTCTCAAAACTCTTGATGAGTCATTTGTAAAAATAGCCTCGTTTGCAAAGAATTAGTCTTAAATAAAGTACAGATACCAAAGATGTTACTTTGTCAGATCAAAGCGAGCAATCTGTAGAAGGAAGCAAGCAACCAACTTACCTTGATTGGAATAACTCACTCCATATTATAGACAAAGCGTTTGAAAAAGGATTATTTGTTTTGATTATAGGACCAAAAGGAACTGGCAAAACTTCATTGGTAAGAGAATATGCAACACAAAAATCAAAAGAATTAGAATCAGTCAATTTTAGTCTCAGAACGAGAGAAAGCCATCTTGTAGGAACCAAGAACTTGGTCGACGGAAACACTGGATTTGATGAAGGAATTTTAATAAAATCAATGAAAGAAGGGAATATTTTGTACCTCGATGAAATTAATGCTGCTGAAGCAGATGTATTGTTAAGGTTGGATGAAGCACTTGATGATCGTAGACAGATCGTTCTCAAAGAATCAGATGGTCGAATTGTTAAAGCAAAGGATTCATGGTTTGTGATTGCAACAATTAATCCTCTTACACACGTTGGAACAAAGGAACTCCCACCACAACTCCTAAGCAGATTTCCAGTTAGAATTAGATTAGATTATCCTCCTGAAGATGTAGAATATCAGATTATCAAAAAACATGTAAAAAATCCAGCCGAATCTGATGTTTTGCTAGGAATTAAACTTGCAAACACATTACGTCAAGCATCTGCCGTTGAAGAACTGTATTATTCTCCATCTATTAGAGAAACTATTGCATTTGCAAAATTACTAGAAGGTGGAGTTTCAGCAAAACAGGCTGCAAGAATTGTTTTTGGAAATGTTTACACACAATGGGGAAACGTTGAATTTCAGAAAGTAAATGATATTATCACTTCTATGTTTGGTAGCTAATGCAATCTATTCAACTACAAAATGATACTTTAATTGATATCGCTACTTTCCTTGTAAGACGTTGGTCTGGGAAAGAAAATGTAACTGTAGAATTTTCAAAAATAAGACAGAACGAAACTAGATTAAAAGAAAAAAGAGTGTCATTAATACCAAATGAGCAACATTATGGGAATGATTTTCAAAAATACCGACAGTTTAGGGCTTCAATTTGGTATGAAGCTATGCGATTGAAACATTGCCAAAAAATCCTTAGTAGTGATCATGCTTATGGTTTTATTTTAAATGCAATAGAAACACGAAGAATTGAACTTGTAGGAATAAAGGTTTGGAGAGGTATGGTTGATGAATTAATATTCAATTATACAAACATGTGGATATCTAGAACTAATCTAGGTTCTATTTTTGGGAAGGCTAGAACAGTAGAGGCATTCTATCAATATTTCTTGTTTGGAGATATTAAGGGTGAAATGCAACCTAACCAATTTAACAAAGTTACAAAAGCAGTGGAATTTGCAAAGCGTATTCTTAACGAGGCAATTGAAAAAGATCATAATACAACGTGGCTTGAATCTAAGATCCCAGAAATTTTAAAGATTTTAGATTTAGATGCTTTGATTTCTATCCCATTATCAGTTCCTCTAAAGGGTCCTGGAATAGTAATAACTCCCAATGATTTTGCAAAAGCAATGAAACAGGTTACAAAATCAAGGGGGAAAGATTTTAGCAAATTTGACCCAGAAAATGTTCTAGCAGGAAAAACTGTTCTTGATGAATTCAAGGTAATAAAAACTGAAAATAAGAAAAACGAGAAAAAAGGTTTGAATACAAAATCTATTGGTATAGAAATACCAGACCAATCTAACGTTGATGAAACTAAAATTTATGACCAAGATTTGATCAATAATTTGAAAGCCAAATTTAAAGAATGGAAAACTGGATGGAAGGAATATCATTTTTTTGTAGGAGATGAATTTGATAACGATGCGTATCTTGAGGGGTCTGACAAACCGTTTATTACAGATTTAAAGAAATCTATTAAAACACGTGTTGTGATTCTACTTGATCACTCATCTAGTATTGCTGATCAACAGCTAGATTACAAAAAAGCTACCTTAGCTTTGTGTGAAGTTTTGGCTTTCCTGAAGATTAAATTTTCAGTCTATGCATTCAACACTACTGGAAGACAAGTAATGTGTTGGCTTATCAAACCAGATGATCTTAAATGGAATAATTCATGCGCAAAAAGACTTGCACAAATTCCAGCAAATGGTGGAACACCTTTAGCAGAAGTTTACAATAAACTGTATCCTATTTTGCATTCTAAAAAACCAGATATTTTTTTGACACTTTCTGATGGAGAACCATCAGACACATTTGCCGCCCATCATATGGTTAAATTATTCAAATCTGTTGGAATCAAGATGGTCGCAATTGGAGTTGGCAGAGATACGCGTAATGCTACAATAATTGCAACAAATTTGAAGTATTTGGGATTTGAAAGAACGCTGGGAGTTTCTAGGTTGAAAGATATTCCTAATAAAGTGTTAAATGTACTAAGTGATGCTTAGTTTGGAATTTATAAACGAATTAGAACCAGACATTAGAAAACCTCTAGTTATAGCCGCAATGCAGGATATGGGTAACGTTGGAAGTATAGTTGTTAATTTTATTAACAAAAGCTTACACACAACTCCATTTCGTCATGTAAAATCTACTATACCGCCATATGTTTACGATAGGGGTGGCTTCATAGAGATACCTGAAGAAAAGTGGGAATATAGATTTGGTAATGATTTTATAATATTTGGTGGTGGGCCAGGACAACCACAACAAACTGATGAACTAAATGAACTATGCCAAGATGTAATTGATATAGCTAAAAAATATGATGCAAAATTCATCTACACTGTTGGTGGATTCCATACCAGCAAACAGTTTGGAAAACATCCAACCACCTATGTTACAACTACATCGAAGAGTCTACTGGCTCAAGTCCAAAGACTTGGTATAGAGAGTACGCCACAGGAATCTGTCATCACAGGATTTAATGGACTTATCTTAGGATACGCGAAGCTTAATGGAATTAATGGGATGGGATTGTATGGAGAACTCTTGGAACCAAATATCCCACAATATAGAGCAGCAAAAACCATTATTCAAACTCTGGAAAAACTAACATATCAAAAATTGGGAGATTTGAGCGAATTGGATGCTAAGGCTGATGCGGTTGATAAGCAACTAGATGGTGGTATGAAGGGTAACTATGATCTTTAATTTCTTAGTTAATTGATGATTATAGGTATAAGATAAATTGGAAAAAAAATGTTCTGAATGTGGAAGTTCGTTTATCTGTGAAGAAGATGCTGTTACTTGTTGGTGTGCTAGCTTGCCAAAATTATCAAAGGAGCAGATCAACGATGGTGATTGTATGTGTAAAAACTGTCTTTTGAAAAAATACAGAGAAAAGATTCTAAAAACAGATGAGATCACTAATGATCTATTTGAAGAGGAGTATAGATACCAATGGAAAAATCATCATTAGGTTAAATATTTCCTCTAACTTTAGGTAAATTCCAATTGTATTTCATTGCAATCAATCTTAAACCAGTAGTAATTACTATTCCCGAAATAGTTGCAACGTAAAGTTGGTCGCTAAACATTAAAACAAAATAAAATACTAGAGCACCGATAAAACTTGCGCTAGCATAAAATTCCTTTACAAACACTATTGGAGTTTGATTCACAAAGATGTCTCTAAGTATGCCTCCACCTATGGCAGTAAGCATTCCCGCAAGAACTATGATGAGAAGATTCATTCCAAATAAGTTGTATGCAAATGTGGCACCTATTACAGTAAAAACACCAAGGCCTATTGCGTCAAATTTTAAGAAAAGATTCCAATGTTTCCTAAGTTTAGAATGTAAAAGAAATATGATAATTCCAGTAATTACTGTAATTATAACATATGATGGATCAATCAACGAATTTGGAAGTGACTTTCCTAATATTATATCACGAATAGTACCACCTGCGACACCAGTAATAGTTGCCAAAATGATTATGCCAACGATATCAGCTTTGTGCTCAATTGCTTTGAATGCGCCAGTTACAGCAAACGCCATAGTTCCAAAAAGATCTAAAATATAGATGAACATCTCTATTGGAGTTGAAAATTCAACCAATACAATTACACTAATGATCTAGTAAATAACATTGAAGATAGAAATGGATCTAGATTTGATTATAGTAAATAATTTAACCGAATAAGGATGAAAGACCTTCCATTGCCGCTTCTTCAGATTTGCCGGCTGCTGCTTCATCTTTCTTTTCTTCTTTTTTACCCTCTCCGGCTGCTGCTGGAGCGGCTGCTACTGGAGCGGCTGCTACTGGAGCGGCTTTTATTGCATCCTCAATATCAACGTCAGCCAAAGATGCTACAAGTGATTTTACTTTTGCCTCGTTTAACTCTGCGCCAGATGCTTTTACTATTGAAGTAACATTTTCTTC
>Ga0310123_10003566_pt1 | contig 12002 bp, 10 predicted proteins | sample CB6_AW_1057_MG_FD_203505 | JGI IMG/M metagenome (GOLD analysis project Ga0310123, IMG submission 203505) | Marine microbial communities from Western Arctic Ocean, Canada - CB6_AW_1057 | ecosystem: Environmental > Aquatic > Marine > Oceanic | place: Canada: Western Arctic Ocean | collected... | reverse complement strand
GCGCAAGAGGTTGGGCCTGGAGGCGAGTCTCTACCAAATTCTACAGATTCTCAGCGTTACCCTGTTCGAGAAAACGCCCATTTTACAGGCCTTGCAGCCGTCCGACCCCCAAGAAAACTCACTCGATGACCCTAACTATCTGATTCTATTCGACTTTTAACCGGATAGTAGTGAGTCCAACTTGTTCCAGTTCATTGGAGGTCAAATCGACTCGCCGAATGAGGTTGGAGTTGGGCGAGGCCAGGTACACATGCGCGGAATCTCCCGAAGCAGCGACGCCACTGGCGACGAATCCAAGATCCAGAACAGCGGCCAACGAATCTTCAGCCGTGTCCAGGATGTACAGCCGGTCCCTGGAGACGATGAGCAGCCGCCGGTTGTCCGGTGTCAATGTGGCTGCCGGTGTGATGGCTCTGCTGAGAAGACCGGGAACGCCTTCGGGAAGAAACACCGTTCCTCGCGGGGCGAAGTCAGAGTCCAGAACGACTACCGAGCTGTCGGAAACCACGTAAAACTTTTCGAAACCGGCGGCGGCCCGGCCGGGAATGCCAAATGCGGCAAAGGCGCCATGTCCCACAACCGGAGCTGCCACGGGCTGCAAGGTTTCCGCATCGAAAACGCTGGCGGTGGGGCCACTCCGATGAAATACAAATAGGAAGCTCGCACCACTAAGCGCGGTCGCAGGGATCACGAAAATCAGCAGAGCAACGAGTCCCCTAAAGAAGTGAAGCAAGGTCATCTGAAACCGCCGCTCGTCTATTCGCGAAAGCAGCGATATTCTATCAGCAACTCCCGCGGACCCTCGGTTTACGCAGCGTCCAGGAGTGAATGGGCGGTCGAAGCCGCCACCGAGGGCAAACTCGCCACGTGGTTCGCCCACCCCGAGGCGCGCCCGTCTCCTGTCCGATGGAACTGCAGTATGCTGTCTCCAGGGGCTTGTGTGCAGGGCTCCCCAGACAAATCCAACACTGAAACAGGACAGGAAGCGAAATGCCCGAATTCCAGTACCAACCAATATTCGAGCACGGTCCCGACGAGACTGAATACCGGCATCTGACCTCCGGCCATGTGAAGACGACCCGTCTCAACGGGCGGGAGATCCTCGAGGTCGCCCCCGGTGGACTTGTGCGGACGGCCAAAGAAGCCATGGACGACATGGCCCATCTGCTGCGCGCCGGCCACCTCGCCCAATTGAAGAAGATCCTCGACGATCCCGAAGCCTCCGAAAACGACCGCTTCGTTGCGCTCGAGCTGCTCAAGAACGCTTCGATCGCCTCGGCCCGCGTGCTGCCCGGCTGCCAGGACACCGGCACGGCGATCGTGATCGGCTACAAGGGGCAGCGAGTCTTCACCGAAGGCGACGACGCCGAGGCGCTGTCGCAAGGCATCCATCAGGCCTACGCCGAGCGCAACCTGCGCTACTCTCAGTTGGCGCCGCTCGACATGTACACCGAGAAAAACACCGGCACCAACCTGCCAGCGCAGATCGAAATCTACGCCAAGCCGGGTGACGAGTACCGTTTCCTGTTCATCGCCAAGGGAGGCGGTTCGGCCAACAAGTCGTTCCTCTATCAGGAGACCAAAGCCCTGCTCAATCCTGAGTCTTTGCTCACTTTCGTCGAAGAGAAGCTGCGTACGCTCGGGACCTCAGCGTGTCCCCCCTACCACTTAGCGCTGGTGATCGGCGGCACTTCCGCCGAGATGACCCTCAAGACCGTCAAGATGGCCAGCACGCATTACCTCGACGACCTGCCAACCACGGGCAATGAGCTCGGCCGCGCCTTCCGTGACCTGGAGATGGAGGAGAAAGTTCTGGGGCTCGCCGCGCAAACCGGTATTGGCGCCCAGTTCGGCGGCAAGTACTTCGCTCACGACGCTCGGGTGATCCGGCTGCCGCGGCATGGCGCTTCGTGTCCGGTAGGGCTCGGCGTGTCCTGTTCGGCGGATCGGCAGGTGCTGGGCAAGATTACGAGCGACGGACTGTTCCTCGAGCAGCTCGAGACCAACCCGGCGCGCTTCTTGCCGGAGGTGACCGGCGAGGAGCTTGGTGGCGAGGTCGTCGCGATTGATCTCAGGCGTCCGATGCCGGAGATCCTGGCGCAGCTCCGAGAGCATCCGGTTGCCACGCGCCTGTCGCTTACCGGCCCGTTGGTGGTCGCCCGGGATATCGCCCACGCCAAGTTGAAGGAGCGCCTCGACGCTGGCGGCGATCTGCCGCAGTATTTCAAAGACCATCCGGTCTACTACGCCGGCCCGGCGAAAAAGCCCGAGGGCTATGCGTCCGGCTCTTTCGGACCCACCACCGCCGGCCGCATGGACCCCTACGTCGACCTGTTCCAGAGCCATGGCGCCAGCATGGTGATGCTCGCCAAGGGAAACCGGTCGCGGCAAGTAGCCGAGGCCTGCGGCCGCCACGGCGGTTTCTATCTCGGATCGGTTGGCGGACCGGCGGCACGCCTCGCTGAGCACAGCATCAAAAACGTAGAGGTGGCCGAATATCCCGAGCTGGGGATGGAGGCCATCTGGCGGATCGAGGTCGAGGACTTCCCCGCTTTCACGGTAATCGACCATCAGGGCAAGGACTTCTACGACGAGCTGGCTCGGAATCGGACGGTCCAGATTGCCGACGGGTGAACTTTGATATGCAAGCGCATAGCATGGACCACTCTATGACCAGTAAGCGGATATCCGCTAAGTGACACACCTGGCAATCCGCTTCAAGCTATAATCGAAAGCCCGAGGAGAACACCAATATGCGTAGCAAGACTTTTTTTCATCTTTTCACGTGGACCATCCTCGGGGCCATGACCACCGCGGTTCAGGTGTTGCCCGCGCAGACGCCCGCGGCGCTGAATCAGGCCGGCGTCGGCATGGGCCATCTGCATGTTCTGATCAGCGAAAGCAATTACGACGCCCACCGTAAAGCCTAGATCGAAGGGCTGGGGGGCCGCCCGGAGAAACTAGGACCACTCGAAGTGCTGCTGCTGCCCGGCGTCACAGTCGTGATCAAGAAGGACGAGTCCGCGGGAGGGTCTGAGGGCACGGTGGTGAACCACCTTGGCTTTTTGGTCCAGGACCTGAAGGTGCGGATCAAACACTGGGAAGGCCTCGGACTCAAAGTCGACGAACCTCGTCCCAGCCCTACTAAGGCTTTTCTGCGCTTCCCCGGCGATATCAGGGTGGAATTGAGCGAAGGTCCCACCATTACGACTCCCGTCGCTCACCACCATATTCACCTCTTCACGACCGAGGTCGACGCGATGCAAGAGTGGTACGTCGAGAAATTCGGAGGCAGAGCTGGGGAACGGGGGAGATTCAAAGAAGTCTGGTTCCCGGGTGTTCGCATCTCGATCACCCCAGCCGACGAAAAACCAGTCGGCAGCAAGGGCCGCGCTGTGGATCACATCGGTTTCGAGATCGAGGGGCTTGAGGCGTTCTGCAAGAAGCTCGAAGCGCAAGGCGTAAAGTTCGACAGGCCCTACGGAGAAGTGGCCGCGATAAAGTCTTCGATCGCGTTTCTCACCGACCCCTGGGGCACCTACATTGAGCTAACCGAGGGGTTCAGCGCGCTTCGGTAGCATCGAATCAGCCAACGGAGCCCATCGCGGCAGGAGCAGCCTGCCTTTGCTGGAGAGTTCGGTACTGGCGACGGACGGCTTTGGCTGAGCTTGTGGCCTGAGTGTTAGCAGCCGTGAACCTTTTCGATCTGGCGATTCTTCGGTTTGTCAACGGATTCGCGCGCGAGTCATACACACTCGATCTTGTCATCGCGATTGTAGCTGACAACAATTTGATAAAAGGGGGCGTGATCGTCCCGATGCTTTGGTGGGCGTGGTTTCGGCAAGACAAGAATCAAGGCAGCAACCGCACTCTCATCCTAGGCACGATCGTGGCCGGCTTTCTCGCGTTAGTTTGCGCCAGGGTCCTGCAACTGACTCTTCCGTTTCGTCCAAGACCGCTTCATGACCCCACAGCCGGATTTCAGGTTCCTTACGCCGTAGACGTCACGTCCCTATCGGAATGGAGTGCTTTCCCGAGCGACCATGTAACTCTGTTCTTTGCATTGGCGACAGGGCTGGTCTTGATCTCTCGCACTGTCGGCGCCACCGCGTTCATTCACGCGCTGGTTGTGATATGCATACCGCGAATCTATCTGGGGCTTCATTACCCGAGCGATATTATCGGCGGCGCTCTGATTGGAATTGGGATAGCGTACCTCGTGAAAAAGAACTCCAAGATTGCCAATGAAATCAACGAGTTCGTCATGGTCAAGCTGCGTACTTCCCCGGGGGGGGGCTACGCCTGCTTTTTCGTCCTGACCTATCAGCTTGCGACCCTATTCGAAGATGCGCGAATCATGGCCGGTGCCGCAGGCAACGTTGTACGCGCAATCCTCAGTAGATTCTTGGACTGATGTCGTGGCGGCTGCGAATAAGCGCATTCGCCACACATCTGAATCCCTCCCAATGAGCTGTCCCAGCGGCAAGGCAGAGGTTCTCATCGGAGCCGCTCGGGCATTTGACCGGCGCGCGGCCATGAATGGGACTGGACCCAAGACCACGAAGCCTCTGAACTTGGGCGGAAGAGTAGGGCACACGCGTTCCATCGGATAAGGATGCAGAACACGAGGGAGAGGGATCCAGCGATCCAGAAACGGGCACGAGGACACCCGTGTTGCCGTCCCTCTTCCCGAACGAGGGCGGCATCCTAAACTAGGGCATATTTTTCTTAAAGTACTTGGATATTTTCTTATTAACCTTCGGAACGTCCTTCGTGATGTCGGGCAGAGTAGCTCCGGCCGCAAGCGCAAGAAAAGCTACCAAAAGTGCATACTCCACCAGGTCCTGAGCGCGGGTGTCAACGATCAGCCGGCGCAGCCGGGAGAGAATGGTTCGCAAACCTTTTCGCACCTGGTAAGAATACGAGCGAATCGTCTGCCGGTCAATGGAAAGTTAGTACCGTTGTCTATGGTGTAAATTGCTTACTACCCAACCTCGCGGCCTTACCACCGTGAAGCCGAAGTATCGCAGGGACTCGTACTTGCCTTCGGTGTCGGGCTATGCTAGATGGAGGGAAAACGAGGCTCTCCCCGGGCCCGCAAGAATAGCTCGACAACATGAAGAAAGTATCAAAGACGCTGGCGTGGCTTATCGGGGTCTACATCGTCGGTGGCACTTTCCTGGACCAATGGATCTTCCCCGAGCCGCAGCCAGACGACACCTACTTTCCTCCGGCCGGATATGTCTTTGCTAGTGAGACCGAAGGCTTTGACCAGCGCATCCTGGGGCGAGAAAGAGGGCTGTTCTGGATCGAGCTGACTCTGCGGCCAAACGCACCAGGTCCTCCCGAGCACATACACACTTCCTTCGCCGAAAAGTTCATTGTTGCCGAAGGTACGCTGAGTCTGCTGGCGGACGGCCAGGTTAGGGAGCTGGGTCCGTCCGAATCTTTTCTCATCCCGCCCGGCGTGCCGCACAAGCCCTTCAACCGGACCGATGAACCTGTCGTAGTGCGGGGCCCGTTGACCAAAGAATATGGAATCCCGGAACCGTTCAGCGTGTTTCTGACTCAAGCGTACGGATTCTTCGACGAAGATCCCGCTAACAACCAGGCGCCCAGGGCACTGCTACAAATGTCGCGGTTCAGCCCCAGGTATGATTCGTGGTCGGCCGGGCCGCCGCTATTCGCTCAGCGGCTTCTGTTCCAAATCATCGGGCCGACCGCGCGCCTGCTCGGTTACCGAGCCTACTATCCCCGCTTTGCCCCGCCTGATGGCACTCACCCGTAGACCCCCGGGAGCTGCGCCTAGGCCGGCTTGAGAGCTGCTCTCGTTGATGGGCGGCGCTCAGGGCGCTATTCTGGGGACGATGAAGAGAGAGCAACGCAAACGCGCCGCCGGATGTCTGAACCGGTGTCTCCGCGAGGCGTCATAATGGACAGGACCCAACCGTGACACGCCGAGATGCAATCCACAACCTGACGCTATTTCTAGCCGGGTCTCCACTTCTCGCCCAGCAGTCCAGCGATCCCAAACAAGAAAAGCCCTCGCTCGAAGAAATGATCAACGTGTTCGACTTTGAGCCGCTCTTCAAAGCGAACACGACAAAAGCCGCTTACGATTACGTCAGGGGTGGAGGCTGGGACGAGTGGACATTGCGCCGCAACAGGGAAGCCTTCGGGAAAGTGACCTTGCGTCCGCGTTATCTGCGGGAAGTCGCTGATCTCGATCTGTCGATAACCCTGTTCGGCAAGAAGCTATCGATGCCGATCTTCGTCGCGCCGACTGGAACTCATGGCGTCGTCCACCCGGATGGCGAACCCGTGACAGCACGGGGAGCAGGGGCGGCTGATGCCGTCATGGTTGTTTCGACGAGCAGCAGTTATCCGATCGACCAGATCGCAGCAGCCGCGAAGGGACCGCTGTGGTTTCAGCTTTACGCGGGGCCTGATGTGGCAGGCACGCGGGAACGCGCCGATCGGGCACTGGCGGCCGGTTGCCAGGCTATCTGCTTCACGGTCGATGCGCCCTATGCCGCGCCCCGCGAGCGGGATTTCCGCAACCGCTTGTCACGCCCCACCAACCAGCGTCCCGCGAATCCCCGCCGTCGCCGCGGGAAAACGACGTCGAGCTACGGTCTCGAACCGCGATTGCTGGCCTACCTCAACTGGGATTTCTTCGACCAGCTCCGCGGCTGGGTCGATGTGCCGCTGCTTGTCAAGGGCATCCTGACACCGGAAGACGCCAAACTAGCGGTCGAGCACGGGGCCGATGGCGTCATCGTTTCGAACCATGGAGGGCGCTACCTCGACAGCGTGCCCTCAACGATCGAAGTCCTGCCCGAGATCATCGATCAAGCAGGGGGGCGCGTACCCGTGCTCGTCGATAGCGGATTTCGCCGCGGCACCGATATCCTGAAAGCCCTGGCCATCGGGGCAACGGCGGTGCTGGTCGGACGTCCGCCGCTGTGGGGCCTGGGGGCATTCGGCGACGTCGGAGTCCAGCGGGTGCTTGAGATCCTTAGGAAGGAATTAGCCTGGGCCATGGGATTGGCGGGAAGACCCAATATCGCGTCCATCGACTCAAGCCTCGTGCGCATCGAGAAGTAGCGGGCCGCAAGATCGAGGCTACCCCTCCACCCAAATCGGGCTTGACCAAGCCTGATGCCCGTTCGCCTGCGTAACCCGAACGTAATACCAATCCGCGTTCCCTTTCCTGCCGCGGTCGGTGTGGCGGAAACGCGCCTGGAACCGGTCCGGTGTGACGAGGCGATGCACGAGAAACGATTCACTAGTGAATGGGCCGGTGAATTCAATTTCGTTGTTCTCGGCCAGCTCTCTCAAGGTTTTGCTCAGGGTCATGGCGGAGGGCTTTTCCAGTTTCAGTTCCAGCTTCGCCCCGGGTCCTCCGGCCAAGTGCAGAATCACCGCCTTTGTGGCCTGATCTTCGTAAGCCTGTTTGCGTGAAGTGAACAACTGGAAGGCACAAGAAGTCTCGCTCTGTGCCGTGACGCGGTCGCGCCGTCCCTCGTCAAATGGGCCTGCTTGGAAACAGGGCGTCACTGACAGAATCTTGCCGCCGGAAATTGAAGCCGTCACTTTCCAATCGGCGATGCGCGCCATGTCCAGGTCGGCCCAAGGCCCCCACCCGAATTCCAGGCGGCAGAGCGCCTCGCCGGGCCAGGGCGCCTCGTCGCGGACATAGTCCTCGGGGAAATAGCGGTAGATGACACGGTTATTCTTAACGATGTCGACCCGCTCGATTTCGTCTTGCCCTCGCACGCCGATCTCCAGCTCGCGGTCGGCGCTGAACGGAAGCTCCGAGCCCATCCACTGATCGTTGAGTTTCACGGCCAGCGAGATGCGGTCGCCCGTAACGGCAATCGTGCGGCGTTTCCATAGCGCATCGAGAATAGCTTCGCGCGACAGCTCCTTCGCGAGCACGCCGGCCAGGCCTTCCCCGTACGCCCCTGGATAACCCAAGTGATCGTCGGAGCTGGCGATCACTCCCGGCCGGAACCCCCTCTTCAAGGCGGCGTGCATCGTGTTTCGGCTCCAGCGGCCGCCGTTGCTATGACGGATGAACGGGCGGCCCGCTCGGTCGTGTTCGGAGAGTCCGTGTTCGGAAAAAATCTCCATTACCGGACTCACGCGTGTATCGAGAAAATCCCAGTTCGCCCCGCGCCAGCCCTGCTTGTAAGCCAGGTGATGGGGAATGATCAGGGCCTTGCTGCCGCGTACGTAGTCTTGGAGCTTACGAACGTGATCAAAGTATTTCAACGGCTGGTGATCCTCTGGATAGTAAACGCAGTAGTCGCCGAAATAGCTGGAATGCCACTCGTAGGCCAGCAGTGAAACGAACTTGTTTTTCTTGTTGAACTCGGCGGCCATTTTTTGCACCCGTGGCCAGCTCTCCTCGAGCACCTTGAAACCGTTGACCCATTTCATGTGGGCGTCGTTGGGCATGGCCGGCATGTCGTGCCATTGCGCGTGCGGCGTAAAGGCCAGAAAGTCCAAGTGGCTCCGGGCGATATCGTAGGTACGATCGAGCGACCCTCGCGCATAGCCGACCGCATTGTGATTGTGCAGGTCTCCCCAAAAAAGCTGGTAATCACCGTTCGAGGACTGGCCTTGCGCTCCCGGCACGTTCGCCAGCAGGGCTGCTGTCGTCATACCTTGAAGCCATTCGCGCCGGGAAGCGGGAGCAGGGGTTGGTTTCATGGCTGATAGCCTAGCAGCCCGCGGCAGAAGTGTGTTCGAGCAAAAATGGGGGACTGCCGGGACTGCCCCGATTTCCGTTCGCCGAATTGCTTTATTTTGAATTCCCGTGGAGTGCGGAAATCGGCTGGCCGTCCCCTATCTTCGCGTCCCCGGACTTCTACCAAGGGCTGCTACTCTAGGGCCGGTGTGGTTTTCGCCCGTGCGCATCTTGGCGTGGGATTTCGCCGGCAATCACGAAAATCGGTTTCCCCTCGACGCCCGCGAATTCGCGGTAGTCGATGCCCGCGAGCTGAAGCAACGTCGGCGCGACATCGCGCTGAAAATATGGTTCGCTGTGATGCACTACTCCGTGAGCCGCCGTGTCGGGTCCCATGGCGGCGATCCAGATAAACTCGGCTCCCTCGACGCTCGAGCCGTGCCCGGTCCAGTCTTCTAGCGTGCTGCCGCGGCCGTGATCGGTAGTTACCACAAGCGATGTCTTGTCCTTGTATTGCGACATGCTTTGCAAGGTTGCCCAAAGCTCTCTCAGGCACTTATCGAAGTACTCCGCCGTCTCAAGGACACGGTCGTAGCGCCTTTCGTGTGCCCAGTCGTCGGTTTCGCCGAGTGCGATATAGATGACGCGCGGCTTGGCCGTTCTCAGGTGCTCCATCGCTAGTTCGAAAGTAAAGTAGTCGTGCCGGACGCTGCTCCACGGAGTCAGCAGATCGAATTGCATCTCGCTGAGCCGCAGTGCCCGGGGCGAATGGCCGCTTCCCGCGAGTGCACGATAACCGGCGTTAATGAAAACGGACCCTGGCGTGTGCTCTCCAATGAATTGGAAAACACTCCAGGAAGCGAATAGTGCAACTTGTTTGCGCGACAGCCTCCAATGCCGGCGAAACACCTCCAGGACCGTAGGCGACGGGTTCTGGATCTTGTCGTTGCCTCGAACAACGTCATCCTGCGCCCGTCCCGTAAGGATTTCCGAGTAACCAGGATAGGAGACCCGAATGCTGTTGCTGAGCTGCACTGTGCTGCCGAGATTACGATTGCCCAACACAACGCCCTGCCGGGCCAGTTCGCCCCAAAAGAAAGGCAGCAGGCGCTTCCGGCGCTCAGCCGCTGAATCGTGCCAGAGTCTTTCACGCAGGAGGCCGGCATCCTTCATGCCCGCTTTCTCGGCATGCATCAGCGATTCGTCGATCCCTCCGAAGACCTCCTGCCAGCGCAGCCCGTCCACTGTAACAAGGACAATGTTTTCCGTACGGCTCGGACTGGCGCCGAAAAGCGGCCCCGCAACGAGAACGAGCAGCAGCCCGAAAAGCTGATGAACGCCGGAGATCCGAGGAACCATGATTCCATGCTAGCCGAACCTCGCATACGGGGCGTCCACGCACAACCGTTACCAACTCCTCGAGCTTGGCGACCTTTGAAAAGTTAGACTGAACCTAGCATGGCGAAGCCGGAAAGCGATTCTCTGTTTCTTCTCACGGACCTCTACCAGCTCACCATGGCCTGCGGCTACTGGAAGCGCGGAAAAGCTGAGCAGGAGGCAGTTTTCCACCTGACGTTTCGCCGCAACCCTTTCGGAGGCGAGTTTACCGTGGCCTGCGGGCTCGCTCCGGTGCTGGAGTTTCTTCAGGAGTTTCATCTGAGCGAGAGCGACAGGGTGTACCTCGAAGCCCTGACGGGCGCCGACGGTAAGCCGCTCTTCGAAACGGCTTTTCTGGACGATCTCGCCAAGCGCAAACTCACTTGCGATATCGACGCGGTGCCGGAAGGTACGGTTGTTTTCCCCCAAGAGCCTCTTGTTCGGGTTAAGGGGCCGCTGCTGGAAGCTCAACTGCTTGAGACGGTGCTGTTGAATATCGTCAACTTTCAATCCCTGATTGCCACCAAAGCCGCCCGCATCTGTATGGCCGCTCGCGGCAACCGCGTTCTGGAGTTCGGACTCAGGCGCGCTCAGGGCATCAACGGCGGATTGTCGGCTAGCCGGGCCGCTTACGTCGGTGGCTGTCACGCCACGTCCAATGTCCTGGCCGGCAAGGTCTACGGAATCCCCGTTGCCGGGACACATGCCCACAGTTGGGTGATGTCGTTTGACAGCGAGCAAGAGTCGTTCCAAGCCTACGCCCAGGCCATGCCGAACAACTGCATCTTCCTCGTGGATACTTACAACACAGCCGCCGGCATCGCAAACGCTATCCGTACCGGTCGCTGGCTTCGCAAACAAGGCCACGAAATGCTCGGTGTCCGGCTGGACTCCGGCGACCTCGCGTCGCTCAGCGTGGACGCCCGCCGCTTACTTGACGAAGCGGGTTTCCGCGAAACAGCGATTGTCGCGTCGGGCGATTTAGACGAACATTCGATAGCCGAGCTTTATGACCGCGGCGCTCCGATTGCGGTTCTGGGCGTTGGAACCAAACTGGCGACTGGCTACGATGATCCTGCGTTAGGTGGAGTCTACAAGCTCTCTGCAATCCGCGATGAGGAAGGCAACTGGCAGCCGAAGCTTAAGACATCGAATGATCCAGCGAAGGCCTCGGACCCCGGCCTCCTGCAAACCCGCCGCTTCACCAAAGGCGGCAATTTTCTCTGTGACGTGATCTATGACGAACTGGAACCTCCGACGACTGACTGGGCAATGGTGGACCCTTCTCATCCAGCAGGCGCCGAGCCCGTGGGCGCAAATGCCGAGAGCGAAGATCTGCTGGTTCCGGTATTGCGAGCGGGAGAGCCTGTCTACCAACCGCCGTCCATCGAGGAGTCACGTCAGCGGACATACGATCAACTAGCTTACCTGCCGCGGGAAACCAGGCAACTCACACACCCGAGAACCTATCGAGTCGGACTCGATCAGGGGCTTCACGAGCGCAAAGCAAAGCTGATCGAAGACATACTGAATGGATAGACTGCCTATCAGGCGCTGATGGAGCACTGCGGTTTGTCATCCACAGTTTCAACGACGAACGCCTATGGGGCGGACGTTCGCTGTCAGTAATCAGTCCGTAAGAATTCTGGTTGCCTGCGAGAGCGTTATGACATATCCGTAGCGCAGGGCGCGTAAGAGACCTGCGGCTTTCTAGTTCCGTTCACCCACCGAGTGCGGCCCGACGAAAGGCCGCGGGTCTCTCACGAGCCTGCGCTACGGGAATCCGACAACAACGACGCAAGGCATTAAGGTCGCCTTACGGACGGATTGCGGTGGACTTGCCCCCAAAAGTGAGACAACGAGTTTAGACTCAAAATCCATTGAACGGAGGATGAGTGATGAGTTTGTCTCGACGGAGATTCACGCAAGA
>Ga0310123_10003565_pt1 | contig 12002 bp, 11 predicted proteins | sample CB6_AW_1057_MG_FD_203505 | JGI IMG/M metagenome (GOLD analysis project Ga0310123, IMG submission 203505) | Marine microbial communities from Western Arctic Ocean, Canada - CB6_AW_1057 | ecosystem: Environmental > Aquatic > Marine > Oceanic | place: Canada: Western Arctic Ocean | collected... | reverse complement strand
TAGCCGATGCATTAGCAACTGGAAGTGTTAACGCCGTTAAAGCACCACCTGTTTTTTCCAGTTGGTCTACTATGATTTTTGATGCCATGTTTTACTCCTAAAGGATATTCAATATACCGCTTACGGTCCAGACATTAGAACCCGTAACAGTAATCGGTCCAATGATCGCGGCGTTAATAGTTGTAGCGAACGTGCTAGTTGTGTTCGTGTCGATAGTATTCCAGTTCTGGAAAAAGTTATTCGCTGTAGTGATGTCGCCAGCAGTTGGAGTAGTGATTGTTGACCACACCATCGATCCATTCAGATAGGTGCTACTCGATGCGGTTCCAGTTGCGCCTAGTTCATTGATGCCGATACTGTTTGGCGCGACAGTGATCGATGTGCCGATGTCGGTGATTCCGATGGCCTCCCACACATCGCTTGCAGTCAGAGTAGCGCCGCCAGCAAGAGTGAGCGTTGTGCCGCTCACAGAATAAGAACTAGTCGCCTGTTTGACACCGTTCAGAAAAAACAGGCACGCCTGGGCAGACGGCGAAGTAAAACTTAGCGTGACGCTAGTCTCACCGCCTGACGCAGTGGTCGGCCCGGTCTTGCGAATTTCAGAAGACTGAAGCGCTTCGTTTCCTATGTATGCCATCAGGTGATCTCAAGGACTGAGCAGAAACCATTCAAGTCGCCATCCGCAGACGCGGTGCAACGTATAAGGTCACCAGCACTTGCTGGTGCTGCGTTTCTCAGATTGATTGGCTTATCGAGAACCAGCGTTGAGTCTGCTGGTACGGGTAGCGTTTTACCCACATAATAAAAGCCAGTTGATCCTGCGCCGTCAGTACTAACCTCAATATCCACGTTAGCAGAATTAGCACCATCAATGTTTGAGATAAAAATTGAATGCACGACCGCTGCGTCTTGACCAATTGGCACTTGATAAAGCGTGATTGGCGCGCCGGTAGCCTGTATAGCTACGCCTGCATTTGTGAATGTGTTTGCCATCCGTATTAGCCTCCCAAGGCCAGTGCCATTGCGGCAGAGTTATCAACAAGATCTTGCCAGGCAAAACCATAATCATTAGTCGAGTCGGCAGTTAAAACTGTATTATCTGCACCAATCGGCATCCTCGTTTCTGATGCAACGGTGTTGTACGCGAGAAGGTCACCCTTCGTTGTTAGTTTGTCTGGGTACGGTGTGTTTACCGTTTGCCAGGTCGAAGTCGTTGCGTCGTACTTGAGTACGTCATCGTCCGACAAACCGGTCGCATCAACATCAGCCAGGCCGGTCAGGTTGACCGCACCAACGATCGTTGCAGGCACTGCGTCAACCGTGACGGTGCCACTCGCTTCTGCAGCTGTGGTGTAAGTTCCGTTTGCAAACGTTACCGTGCCGCCCAAAGCAACAGCGGTCGTGCTGCTGCCATCAGTTACCGAAATGCTTGAATTAGCCAGCTCCACATTCGCAACGCCACCATCCTTAATAGTGACATCAGCTGCGGTAACTAAAAAATTATCAGTGCTGAATGTCGAAACACCCTTGTTCGTATCGGTCGCGTCTTCGGCAGAAATCGTATCGCCGGTAATATCGATTGCTTCGCCTGCGGTCATTAGAGCGCCGGCATTAGACCAATCGAGCGCACCCGTTGCTGAGTGCTTCATCACCTGACCATTGGTGCCTTCGGTCGTTGGTAATGTCCAACCGACCGTAAGCGATCCCATCAGCTTGTAAGACACCGCAGGAGAAACAGAAAGCACAACCCAGGTGCTTCCGGTATACATTTTCAGAACGTTGTTGGAGCTATCGAGCCACAGCAAGCCTTGAGTAATCGCCGTTGATGGCGCAGACGCCGAAGTATGAATCGCGTTGACCGCCTGATCTATGCTTGGCAGGCTCGTCTTCAAAACAGACTTTATTAATCTAAGATGATTATCGCCTTCACTAACTTGGTCTGACGCCGTTGGCCAGGCGCTGTTTAATCCATTTACAAATGAAGCGGCCTCGATACCCATTATGGTGTTCCCATTGTGTTACGCACGACAAGCTCGCTGCCCGAGAAACGATCCATCGAATCTCTTGCTTGGATGTCTTCAAGCGCTTTGAAAAAGGCAGTCGCCCAGGTGTTAATGCGTGCGTCGTTCATCAGATACGGTTCACACTCCATCAGCGCGCCGTAGATAAAAAGGTCGGGGTTCGCGGTCAGGCACCAGTTGGTAGTGGCCGTATCAGATAGCGCGGGAATGCGCGCGTAGTACACCAGCTCTGCTGTGTACACTGAGGCAGGCACAGGCCCAAGCAAGATAAAACCCGCAACCATCGAATAGTAAGCGGGTAACCCCGAATTGCTTCCCGCCCAGGTCGAAGACAGAATCTCTGGCGAGATGAATTGAAGCGGATAAATTATGCTTTGCACGCCGCTGATCGTTCCGACCGTCCAGTCCGTATAAATCTGAATAACTTGGATACCACTTGAATGAGCAGCTGCGGTGCTGCTGTTTGCAGCGCGGGTGCAGCCCGTCAACGTATCGGTGCTGATTCCGCTATACGTTATTTGCTCATCACCGATCTTGATCGTACCGGTTGCCGTAAACCCCGTCGCGCTGGTCAGAACGATTGAATCTACTGAATCATTAATCGTACCGTTAAGCGTCGTTTCCTTGATCAGCGACGTATTATATTTAAAGCCACGCATCCCCAGATAATCATCAGGCAGCGCATACCGTTTCGTTCCGTTGATGAGGCTTAACAGTTTGACCGTTTCCATCTGGCGCACGTTGAGCGCTCGATTTATACGCGCTTCACTCAACGCAATAAATTCTGGAATCCGCGCGGTCAGATCATCTCGATCAAGCCAGTTCGCAATCGCAGTCTGCAATTCGGCAAAAGTACCGATTGCCATCGATTACTCCGAAACTTCGGTGACGTAAAGAATGCCGCCGGTCGAAACTTGCAATGCTGCAAGTTTTTCGCCGACAGCTACCTTCATGCAGTAAGGCCAATCTTTAGCCAGGTACATGTCGGAGGTTGTCGCTGTTGGCGATGCGCCCCAAGCAACATAACAAGGATTGGTCGCCGTTAAATAAACCGCATCAACGCCCTCGACCACAGCGGTTGACAGCGGCGCCGAAGTTCCTGAGAACGTGATCGTCTGAGTTTTAACGGGACGATAATTAGAAGTCGAATATGCCATTTTTAAATCTTCACTGGTGAGGTTCGCAAAAACTTGTGATCAGGATTGTTCAAATACTTGCGAAGCAAATTGCTATCCTTCGCGATTGCACCGTTTGTTTCTTTCAGCCACTCTTCCCACACGGTGAAGGGGATTGATGCTGCGTGATGGAACTCGCCCATCTTTCCTGGTGTGAGCCTGTTTCCATACGCATTCGCTTTGCGCTTGTTGTCATCGACAATGTCTTGAGCGTCTTGCTGCGTATCAAAAGTTATCGTGCCATCAGGCTCTTCGATAAAGTCAGTGCGCCGAAACGGCGTTTGATCAAATAGATGACGCTTCATTAATAATAAGTCCGTACATTGCCGGGATCACGCGCGCCTGGGTGTTCCCAATTGGTTTTCTCTTCACGTTCTTTACGAGCACGCTCAGAACTTTTTTCGAGCTTCTTCACTAAACGATCGAACGACTTTTTGTCTTTTGCTTTTTTGGTTGCCATAAAAAAAGCGCCCCGAAGGGCGCTCTCCTTTTTAATGAGCGAAGGGGCCGAAGCCCCCTACTCAGTTAGAACAAATTACGTGATGTCAGCCGCCCAGCCAGAACTTTTTTCGTTCTTAGCAACAAGCGTGTACTCGGTCAAAAGCATAGTGCTTTCGGAATCGCCAGTACGGGCTAATTGTGTCTCACCAAAGGGACGCAAATAATTGACCGACCAAAAATCCATGTCCAGAAAAAACACATCTCGACCACTCGACCGAATAAACCTGTCAGGATTTATTCGAAAAGTGCCGAAATCGGACACATAAACGTCGATCGCTGAGACCATGGTTGCAGGACTCTGCCCATTAGCAGTGTTATGAATCTGGCTCACTGGGTATCCAGCAGAAGAGCTGGAAGCGAAACCAGAAATAACTTGCTTTTGTGAAGAGCCGCAAAGAACCAGATCAGGTTCACCACCGCTGTCGAAGCACTCTTTGATGACTGTTTTACAAATAGCTTCAGTCAACGGGCGACGAGTTCCATCTGTCGATACAGCGCCGGCACCGCCTGCACTTCCGCCCGAACCAAAATCGGCATTGGTTGCAAGCCACGTACAAATCCCGCCGGAGGCTCTGGCTGCCGCCGTGTCCGATCCGCCAGCACCTACACCCGCAGATTTCGCAGTATTGTCAAGCAACATGGATTCCATGTCCCTCTTCAATTCCTTACTGGCTTTCGCGAGCTGGAATGCGTGAGAAGATTTTCTCCCGGCGAAGTCTACCTTTTGAGCGGTTCCACTCGTCTGAACTACCTTACGCGAAATTTGCGTATAGTTTCCCAAACGTGAAACTTCAACGGACAAATCAGCTGAAGCGTCATCGCCTTCTATCTGTCTGTTTGCAGCCGCACTATCGAGAACATCGGTCATCCACTCGAACAAAGTATTGTCGCAACTGCCACGGCCTGCAGCGCTCATGAATGGGGTTTCTGTTGGACTTATGTCGTAGATCACGTTTGAGAGGTCTTCTCTCATCCCTATTGCCATTTATGTTCAATCAAGATCGTTAATCTTGATCCGTAAACACCGCTGTATGTCACCATACAGATCAGACCATATCTTCACCCTTTGCAGGGGCTAGGCGCTTCGGGCCACTTGGCCCTACTCCCTTTCGGGATGGTCGTTGAACGTTCCTCTTTCGAGGCTTCGCTGCTGATTGTCTCTTTCGAGACTTCCCAGCAATTCACCTAGTTTGCTGTTGCTTGTCACCAAGCAATGACGCTAGTGATTAACGTAAATCGCCATCGGCGACGTTATATGTGCTTCGGGTATTGACAGGAATGGCCACTGGCTATTCTCCCTTTGCTATTGCATCATTTCCTCAAAAGCAGAAGCGGCATCTTTCATGCTGCCCGACTTTTTCAGAGCGTTCATTTTGGAACGTTGACGCTTTTTCGCAGAATGCTGTCGCTCGACACCTTGACCTGATCGCACTACACGCGGCTTGCCTTTGACTTTTTTCGCCTTCAAATCTGAAGACTGCATTTCGTCATAAAGACGCGCCTTGTTTAGCACCATCAACGATCGGTGATCCATCAGTTGGGAGATTTCTTCTGCCTGGTAACCTTGCCCTATCGCATACTCACTCAACTTACCGGCCAGCTCATTTCGTTTTCCTGAGTCAGCCCAGTCGGGCATTTTCTCAATCATCATCTCGTTCTCTTTAGTGAGAGCTTGCTGACGAAATTTCGCTTTATCAGCTTGCTGCTGCTGAATAGCCTGGTGTTGTTGCGCTTGATGCGCGCGCATGGTGTCCTGGTGTTCTCGAAACTCTTCCTTCTTTTCAAGATACTCCATCGGGTCTTCGTCTTTGAGCTGTTGCCAATTTATGTTTTGGTACTGCTCTAAGCCTTTCGATGTCTGAGCAATTACGTTCTGCAATGCATCAACGTATTGCTGTCGCTCACCCTGAATCTGTGCGATTTCTTGACCCAGCCTGGACTGCTCTGTTTCAAATTCGCGGCGTTGTTCAGCGAGCTGTTGCGTTTTTTGAGTAAACGCGCTTTGCCGGGAGTAACCAGAAATCAATTCATCGAGACTGACCTCAACGTCTTCGCCGTCAATCTTCACGGCATAAACGCTAGGTTCCTCTTCTTCAACTTCTTCGTCGTACTCTTGTCCGTCTTCACCTTCTGATTCATCTTCCGAACTTGCTTCCAGCTGTTCGCCTTCTTCTAGTTCAGCAGATTCCTCTTCGGGGGCTTCGGCACTAACCTCAATTTCGTCAGTGTCGGGTGCAGCTTCTTCGGATCGTTGGTTGTCCTCTTGAGGTTCCAACATGCCCATAAAAGACTGCGCCGCAGAACTTAACGTACCATCCTGCGGGATTGGGGGTGCAGCGTTTCCGCTGTCAGCCGGTGCATTTTGCGTGTCGGCCATTACTAAACTCCGTTGTTAAATGAAAGGTGATTGCCCATCCATTGACCTCGCTAATTCGTCGGTGGTCATTACTGACTCGATGTGAATGCGAAGTCGTGAAAGGATTTGCAATGCGAGCCATATCGATTCGCGAGCCTGGGGATCTTCAGCGTTGGAATGTTCCCAACGATTTAGAAGCTCCTGGCGCGTGACATCGAATGCCTCGACAAACAACTCATCATTAAGCAGATTCTTCGCGTGTGCTAATCGATCCATTAAGTCGGGCCAATCGCCACGGCGCGTTTTTGATCTGCTTCAAGTTGTAATTCAGCTACTTTCAGTTGTGCGTCAACTTGTGCTTCGGCGGCGTCTTGCTGCAGGCGTTGCTGCTTGATCGCAATGTCAGCCACTTTGATTTCTAATTCTTTCTTCTTGAGATCCATCTCAGCCATAGCAAGCTGTTGTTCATCAGATGGCCCTTCCTGCTTGGGCTGCTGTTGATCAGGATCGGTCAGGAAGTCCTGCACGTTGAGGAATCCCATGTTCTTAACTAAAGCAGCGCCCATGTTGTACAGGTTCTTTTCGGTGACGATCGATAGACCGCCGCTCATTGCCTGTGAGGCAAACTGCATCATCTGCGATAGGTGCATCATCTGTTGGTCACGGTTGCCGTTGCCTATCCCGGTCGAAACTGTACAGTCCATATTGTCTCGCCACATGTCAGGTCGAACAGGAACCCATTCATTCCGTAGCTGCACCATGCGCTCTTTGTCCTGGTGTTTTTGCACAAGCATGTAAATCATCTTCATCAACTCTTTCACACCAGTTTCAGCGAAGCGCCTGGCGACCAGCTCCAGGCGAGATTGCGCCGCCGTCATGACCGCGTTCACCGCCGTCGCGGTCGTATGCGAGGTCAGGGCGTTATCGTTCAAACCTTGGCTCATCTTGCTTACGCCGGAACGCGCCTCTTGAACGTGGTTCAAATACTCCAGCAGCTGAAAGGTCTGCGGAGAAAGCGGCGGCGTCGGCAAGGGCGTTACCGCATTCGGTGTTTTCACTCGAATGATGCCGCCCATTCTTTGGCTCATTACATCTTCAATGTTGACTGCGCCTTCGACCACTTGCAGACGCGAGTAGTTCTGCGAGTAGGCGTTGTCGAGCATATTTCGCATCAATGTTGTCTTGATGAGCTGAAGTTCTTTTATGACATCAGCGATGCTCAGACCAATCAATCGATGCGATAAACCAATCGGTGTAATCGTTACAAAAGGAATAACGTCGGCTTCTTCGTTCTCTAAAACATAATCGCCAACCATGAGAACTTTTCGTAACTCAGCAATTCCATCGTTGTCGTAATCCGATCGTATGTAATGCTCATGAATCCAATAAACCCAGGTCGAAGGATCATCTGCATTTTGCTCATAAGCACCCCACATACCAACATCACCGCTCTGGTCGTACATATAGCGCGATTCGCGCTCTAACGACCAATCATCAGAATCGTTAGCACCACCGCGAATATCTTCTGGATCAACATCGAATCCCATTTCGCGAAGGTCGCTTAATGTCTTCCGTACTCGATGGCAACAATACGGTGCGTCTTGTATTGTTTTAGCTCGACGCGAAATCAAAAACTCATCAGGCGGCACGTTCTCAATTTTGACGCGACCGTAAGAGTTGGTGCGGTGAATAACAACGTCATGAACGTTGATCTCTTCTTCACCGAACATTTCCAGCATTTCAGAATGCTCGATGACCACGATGTCATCCTGAGAGATCAAACCCTCGAACTCGATGTCAGTTAGCTTGGTGTACTCTTCTCGTTTGAAATCTTCGCTTTCATCCCACCAGACTTTGACGAATCCGTTTTTAAGTAACAGCGCGTCAGTGAACCAGGTGTAGAGAATCTCCCAGCCGGGATTGTCACGCATGAAAATGTAGTTGACGTAATCAGTGGCCTGCTTGGCAGCTGCTACATCGTTAGGCTCTTGCGGGTGAAACGTGACTACGTTATCGCCGCTGGCGAAGACGCGCATGAGCGAGGGCTTCATGAACTCAATAACGTCCATTACGTCACTGGAAACGAATTGGCTTCTGCCTACTTGCTCATTGCCGTACTTCTCAGAGAAGTACGCCCTTAACGCTTCTTCGCGCTGGGCCGACACCTCATCGTTATTGCCGATGGCATCACTGAACTCTCGTCGCACCGTGGCAACGAGATCGTCTTCTGTCATTTTTTCTGTTTTGGCCATATTTTATTTCGGCATAAAAAAACCGGCCAAGAGGCCGGCATATAAAACTGTTTGTTGCTTACGCTTCGTCAGGTGACTGCTGGAATTGCAGGCCGTACATAAAGGTCGATACCAAAGCTACTGGTAACGTACCTGTTTTGATTAACTTCTCTAGACCTTTGATGCCACCCGCAGACAATGCATCACGCATTTTCTGGATGTCTTTATTAACGGTCAGTCCGTGTTTCGGCGCGAACGTCCTTTCGAGGGCGTTGATCTTGGCGGCGATCTCAGGGACAACGTCATCGTAAGATCGGCGTAGGCTGGGTCGTCCACTGATGTCAGCAGACTGTGGGTAAGTCTCTCCGTATCTTGCGGTAGACCAATCGGTCTCTTGGTAACCTGTTTGCGCTTGGGCATATTTTATGTCAGCTGTTTCGCCGATCTCATCTAGAAACGAGTCCGTAATTTTACTCGCTTCAGAGGCAAATTTCGACCCCCTGTAACGTCCGGCTTTATCTTTTGTCAGGTGCTTCGGCGGCCCGAAATAAAGAATGTTAAATCCATTATTGTGTGGCACTGGAATTGCACCTTCTCCCCACACTTTAGACATCTTTTTATATAGGATTACCAACTCATCATCACTAAGTGCTCTACCCATATCAATTCTGGCCGAAGTGACTTTAGGTAATGAGGCTTTATCGTTGGCCATTACATAATTCCAACCGTAAGCATTCTGTGCTGTTAGCTGTGAATATGTGCTTTCAGCCGCATTTACCAGCGCTTTGGTTGCTGGATCGACTTCGGTCATTTTCCCATACTTACGGTCAACCTTTTTCCGACCCGACAAGAACGGCACATGATAGGCTGGGTTCATCTCTACCTGGCCGTCTGGGTTCACATAAAACCCGCGCGCTTGCGACGGATCTTTGGGTGTCAGCAAGTGGAATGCTCTTGCAATTTTGTCTTTGCCGGTCTTAGGATCAATGAGAATCTCCATCATCCTATCGTGAAATTCTTGCCGTACTTGGGGGTTCGCTCCCAACTCTTGTAAATGCCCGGTGGTAGACCCCGGCATCGTTTCTCTAGTTAGTAGGCCGCGATACTTAGGCTCGAATGTTCCGTAATGGAACCCCGCCTCATGCGGTTGTATGTACCCCGTGTCAATCTGAGTTCCAGACCACGCCGCAGCCTGACTCTTTAGATTATCCCAATCTTCATGACCACCAAGTTTTTCTTCGTTGTATTTTGGAGTTATCCTCTCCTTCATAAGAGTGTTCATAAACTGATGCTGTGGCGCACTAAAACCAGAACTCCACGGGCGACCATCTACTTCCGTGTAACCCATCGCTCTACCCTGCCAAATATCATTCACAGGATTTTCAGCAAGCCCAGGATTCCACGCCACCTGTAGATTCTGTGCATACGGTTCACGCTTGGGGCCAAGATTAGGATCACCGCCTCGATAAATATCCTCGACAAACGGTCTCTGCTTGTTGGGAAATCCACCCGCAGTAATTTTATTCCCCAATGCAGATTCGTAATGTGCTTTGATGGCGTGACCCAAGTTAGGATCAACGCCCATACGTTGTGAAAATAGCGCCGAACTCTTTGCCAGCTTCGTTGCCTCTGGCACGTTACCGCCCGTAGCATTTAAGAAAAAGTTACTGGCATCATCATAAAAGTAACGGCCTTTCATCCCCAACTCAGCCAGCTGCTTATAGTCCTTCAGCAGTGCGCCGAGTTTTTGCGGGGAGTCCAAACCCCGTGGGCCACCAACATACTGACCCTTACCCTCTCCCGACTTCACTCGTTTGAGTCTCGTCAGCTTGCTACCCTTGCTGCCCATCGCAAATGGGATAAGACCAGTAGCGGCCATCGCTGCTAGATCAGCTTGTCCTTTACTTAGATTTCCCTCTAACTGAAGCTGGTCAGACACCGGCTCTTCAACCAGCGCCTCAATGGGGCCAGCAACACCAGCGCCGGCAATACCCAACAAGCCAGCTGCGTTTCTTAAAACCGTCCTGCCCGCATCGTAAAACGGTGGGGTTGGCACACCACGCTTCGGAATCACTGAGCGCTCTGGCGCTGTGCCTAACAGCTCCGCGCCACCCTTTATCTGCGCCATCGTTCGAGGCGCTATGTTCTTTAAGCGCTGTAAGAGATCTTCGCCTAGCGTTCTCGACGGTGCAGCTTGATGTTCTTGTGGTGCCTGCAGCTGCTTTAATAGACCAAACAGCGGATTGCGACGCTCTTCATCTTCGATAAGTTGTCTATTGCTTGGCGCATAGATTTGATTGAGCAGGCCATTCGCCACTAGACAATTCCATAATCTGGGTATACGAGATCGCGCTGCCAAACGCCATCATGGCTTTTGGGTACTGCGAAGCGCTCGCTCATTACTGCGTAGCGTGTCGCTGACATTAGATCATCGCGTATTGCTACCACCTTCGAGTCCTTGTAGTGATAGCTTCTGAATTCTTCCCACCAATCGGTGAGCGTGTTGAAGACCTTGAATCGGTCTTGCTCCATCATCTGCACGATGTGCTGGATACCCACTTGCACATTGTTGCCGCCCTTCTTCTCCCCCAGCGCCGGCGGGTTCTCGAAGTGCATCGGCAGCATGTTCAATCCCAACGATCGGTACTGATCTGCCAACCCGGGGTTTCCCATACTGTCACGCCGGTGTCCGTCATGCGGCCACGCAATTGGAACATCGCCTCGCGTTTTGAGCGCTGCAGCATGAATGTGCGGCGGCGCTTTGCTTTGCCGGTAGCAATCGATGAGGTATACCGTTGACTCTTCTGCATCAGGATCAAAAGTCGCTTGAATATATGCTGTTGGGTGCGACCAACCGAGGTCGATGCCCCCGATGCGCGGCCACTCGTCTGGAATCTCGAACGGTTCAATCATCAGCTTTGATTCGTGAACCGGGAACACCAAACCACTACCAATACTTGGCCTGCCGTTTCTTCGCATCTCGCGCTCATGCGGAGCGTAGGCGCTCAGAATCTGATCCATCATCTGATGGGTTAGATGACCACGCTGTTTGTGAATGATCGTTCTCACATCTTCGCTCGCATCATCCCAGCCAGCATTCGTCAGACTTTGACCGGCCTGCAAGTTATTCATAAAGCTGGCGACGGTTTCACTTAAACCGCGCTCTGGCGTGAAGGTCATCGCGACCAAACCCCGGCGATCGAGGGTTCTGGTCATCGCCTGCGAGTACAGCGCGCGGTCGGGTTCTTCATCGAGCCAGACGAAATCGACGCTCCTGCCGTACCACTTGTCCATACTGTCGTAGGACTTGAAGAAAATCTGGCTGGTGCCGCCTGAGATGTGGCGCACGTTGATGTTCGCAACCGCATTCGGTACGCCAGGCTTGCGCTCAGTCTTGATGATGCACTCTCGCGGAATGGCACCACTACCTTCGGCGTCAGGATCACCAGGTGGCCCTAACAGCTCCGCCTGGCAGATGTCTCTGACTGTTTCGAGCGAGACACCACCAACCCATATGGTGGGCGGTTTCTTAAAGGTTCTGCCCTTGAACCACTTCGGGTATCGGCCCGTTGCCGCCATCGCTACGAAACGACTACCGCACATGCTCTTACCGATTCGGTTACCGGCCATCAGGAGCACCTGGTTGCAGATGCGCGTCGAGTCGAGAAAGCGCTTTTGGTACGGGTACGGGTCGAACAGTTCGAGCTGGTTGAAACGC
>Ga0310123_10003562_pt1 | contig 12009 bp, 11 predicted proteins | sample CB6_AW_1057_MG_FD_203505 | JGI IMG/M metagenome (GOLD analysis project Ga0310123, IMG submission 203505) | Marine microbial communities from Western Arctic Ocean, Canada - CB6_AW_1057 | ecosystem: Environmental > Aquatic > Marine > Oceanic | place: Canada: Western Arctic Ocean | collected... | reverse complement strand
AAAGCACGATCCTTGGCGGATTTTCTAGGGTTGATCTTGCGTTTGATTATGCCGAGCAATATTCTGTTCATGTGAATCTGACTGGGTGTCCGTCTCGTAGGCAAGGCTGCTGTTACCAACTACTACTTGCCTCAATGGACACCCGGTTGGTTGCCGCGATTATAGCATCGCGCCGGTGGTTACCCGCGTAGGCAATCCATATTTCCTGGTTTTCGGCTTGCGCTATAATGGCGGGAAATAGATTAGCGTATGCTCAGGTGTTGAAGGCGTATTTTGAATGGAGGCAAACCAGATGGATTGGGGAATGAAAAACCGAATAGCGCGCATAATCAGGCCAAAGACTGGACGTACGTTGATGTTTGCCGTTGATCACGGCTACTTCATGGGGCCGACGAGCGGCCTCGAGAAACTGGACGAGACGGTGAAACCGCTGCTCCCATACGCCGATTCGCTTATGCTCACCCGTGGTGCATTGCGTTATTGCGTGACCGCTGAGACAGATGTACCCATTATTCTGCGTGTCTCAGGCGGCACCAGTATTCTGAACAAGCAGATGTTGCACGAGGGTATTACGGTTTCGATGGAGGAGGCTATCCGGTTGAACGTATCGGCGGTGGCATTCTCTATCATGGTGGGTGCGGAGTACGAGCGCGACACACTGCTGGCTTTCACGCAGGTTGTGGACAAGGCCGAGTGCTACGGCATTCCGACGCTAGCTGTCACCGCTGTGGGTAAAGACATGGTGCGTGATGCAAAATACCTGGCCCTAGCCTCGCGTATCGCCGCCGAGTTGGGCGCGCGCATCGTAAAAACATACTTCTGCGAGGATTTTGAAAAGGTGGTACAGTCGTGTCCGGTTCCAGTGGTGATTGCTGGAGGAAAAAAGATACCGGAAAAAGACGCGCTGCAGATGGCTCACAAAGCAGTGCAGACCGGAGCGGCTGGCGTGGATATGGGTCGCAATATCTTCCAGGCTGATGATCCGGTGGCGATGGTGCAGGCGGTGCGCGCTATCGTGCAAGAGGACGCCACTGCGACTGAAGCCTTTGAGATTTACAATGAATTAAAGTGAAAAGCGGCACTATGCGAGTCGCGGTATATTTCCGCAACGATGATTTGCGCCTGGAGGCAATGCCAACGCCGACCATCGGTCCGGGTGAGGTGCTGGTTAAGGTGGAGGCCAGCGGTATTTGTGGCTCAGACGTGATGGAATGGTACCGCTGCAAGACAGCGCCGCGGGTGCTTGGCCACGAGGTTACCGGAGAAATCGCCGCGCTGGGGAATGGCGTTGCGGGATTTCATTTGGGGGAGCGGGTGGTTTTCACGCATCATGTTCCGTGCAATGACTGTCACCACTGTCTGCGCGGCAATTACACCCTTTGTGAGACTTTGCACTCGACCTCCTTTGACCCCGGCGGTTTCGCGGAATATGTGCGTGTACCTAAGATCAATGTTGACAAAGGTGGTGTCATCTTCCTACCAGAAGAGATATCCTTTGAAGTGGGTACATTTGTCGAACCGCTGGGATGCGCCCTGCGCGGACAACGCAGAATCGGGTTGCAGCCCGGGGACAGCGTGCTGGTTCTGGGGAGTGGGCTGGCGGGACTGCTGAACATTAAGCTGGCACGCGCACTGGGCGCCGGTCGTATTGCGGCCACTGATGTGCAGCCCTTTCGGCTGCAGGCGGCACTTGATTCAGGTGCCCAAGCTGCTATCGATGCCAGATCAGATAGCGTGGTGGAACGGGCTTTAGCCGCAAACGATGGGCATGGGTTCGAGCATGTCATTGTATGCACGGCTGCTTCAGGTACCTTCCCTCAGGCGCTCAGAGGCGTTATCTCGGGTGGAAATGTGCTTCTGTATGCATTCAGCAGACCTAGTACTGAGATCCCTCTAGACCTGCACGAGTACTTTCGCAAAGCCATCACACTACGTTCAACTTACGGTGCAAGTCCGCTCGATTTGAAACAGGCGGTGAATATGCTACGTTTTGGAACGGTGGAGGTGGAGGATCTTATCACTCACCGACTGTCACTGGCTGAGACCGGACTGGGATTCAGTCTGGTGGCTGGCGGGTCAGAATCGCTCAAAGTTATCATCGAGCCAGGTCGTTGAGCCCGAGCAGCAAGCTTTTGGATTTGTATTCCAACCCGCGTATATTTTTCGGGTGTAATTTTATCGGATAGTGCTCGACTGTAGTTAGACTGGAATGGGTACTGACAGAGTGTGACTTGATATTTTTTGGGGAAGAGTGATGTAGTGATTGGTAATAGAGAAGCATGAGTGTGGCCTTGATTGTCTGCGGTGCACTGGCGCGTGAAGTGCTTGCGCTGCGGGATAAACATGGTTGGGATGCAGATGTGCTTGGCGTTGCGGCGTTGCTTCACAACCAACCCGACCGGATACCAGCAGCTGTACGTGGCCAGATAAGGGCTGCGCGGGCGAAGCATAGCCATGTGTTTGTGGTTTATGGTGACTGCGGTACTGGCGGTATGCTGGACCAGATGCTTGCTGCGGAGGGTGTGGAGCGTGTGCCTGGTCCACACTGTTATGAAATGTATGCGGGCCACAGCTTCGATTCTATTATGGCCTCTGAGCCAGGAACTTTCTTTCTCACTGACTATATGGTGGAATCGTTCGACCATCTGGTGCTGCAGGGGTTAGCGCGCATAATTTTTCCGCTTCAGCCGGCTGGCGCAGAACAACCCTGAGTTTTACTGGCGCACTGTTGGGTTCTACGCGGTCATTATTCGTCAGGTATTTTGTCGCAGGCACTTCCACATTTGACGTCTCTACAGTAGAGTGTCAGTATAAATTCTGCCGCACCTTAATAAAATCAGTTTTGGATACAGGTGATCTCGTAGCCGAAGCATATTGAATGTGCGAACAATAGTATAGGATCGGCTCCGCGCGTGGGAACAAGTGTAATTCCAGCCAACCGGAGACCTGCTATGATTTTGTACGAGTGCTCACTTTCACATGCGGCGGTGCGATGTGCGTTGCCTGCGACCATGAAATTGCAATTCCACTTATCTGAGAGTCGTGTTTCACTGGTAAGGACAAGCCGTATGCGCGCGGTTCGGCATGCTGGTATGTTGTAGTGAGCATAACACTGTTTGTGCTGCAAAGTGTTGGTATCTCGCTTTCGGGCGTAATGGCGCCGGGCGCTCGCAAGAAGTTGGTTGGGAGGATGCGTCGACGCACTCCCCATTTCTTACGGGCGTATTGCTGTCGGCTTTGCACTTTTTGGAGTTTTGCACTGGTTGTGCGATCCGGGCTGGTTGTCCTTTCTGTCTGCGCTTGCCTTCAAGGGTAGCAAGTTTTTTGGCCACGCATTTCAGCGCTGGGTTTTCCTTTTTAGCGGAGTTTTTATGCTGGTAATGGGCGCTCGATTTCTTTACGACGCTGCTTATGGAATATTGCTTTGATTTAGAACTGTGTCAGAGCGCGGCCAGCGCAGTGTGCATACGCTGCAGGGCTTCGGCGAGCGTAGAGCGCGGGCAGGCAAGATTCAGGCGCACGAAACCCTTGCCACCGGGACCAAACATTTCGCCGTCGTTCAAAGCAACCTTCGCTTTCTGCAGGAAAAACTCATGTGGGTTCCCGGGGATCGCGCTCGCGCTGCAGTCCAACCACATCAGATAGGTCGCTTCCGGGCGGGTGGTGCGGATAGCGGGTATGTTTTCGCGCAAATACTCAATCACATAATCACGGTTGGCTGCAAGGTAAGGCAGCAATTCGCTGAGCCATTGCGCCCCATGCTGATAGGCTGCCAGCGCCCCAGCTAACCCCATCACGTTGATGCCCGGAATGATACCAGCCGTGGCCTTGCGGACCTGTTCCAGCAGCGTCGGGTTCTGAATTATGGCATACCCGCAACATAGTCCGGCCAGGTTGAAGGTTTTGCTGGGAGCCATCAGAGTTATGCAGCGCGATGCGATTTTGGGTGAGAGTGTGGCGGTAGGCACATGGCACTTACTGTCTAGCAGCAGCTCGCAATGGATTTCGTCTGAGCAGATGACCAGGTCGTTACGCTCGCAAATGGCGGCCATGCGTTCCAAATTCTCTGTTGAGTGCATATGACCGACTGGGTTATGTGGGTTGCATAGCAGGAACAAATTTGTGCGTGCAGTTATCGCGCCCTCGAACACGTCGAAATCAATCTCATAGCCGATGCAGTCTTTTCTATCGTTGCGCTTCAACGCCGCGTGGTTGATATCGCGTCCCTGGTTTTTGATCGCGGTCAGGAACGGGTAGTAGATAGGCGGTTGTACCAGCACGCCGTCGCCGCGCTTTCCAAATGCGCGACACAAGGCGTTCAGTGCACTTGTAAGGCCAGGGAAAAACATTATCTGCTTCGGCAGCACTTTCCACCCGTACAGTCGCTCGGTGCGCTGACAGATTTCGTCGAGAAGAATTGGAAGCTCGCTCAGGGCGTAACCGAAGATGCCATGATTTACGCGCGCATTCAGCGCCTTTTGAGTCGGTTCAGGGACGGCAAAATCCATGTCCGCCACCCAGAGCGGAAGCACGTCCGCGTCATAAAATCCCCATTTGGCGCTCCCGCTTCCGCGCCGCTCGATTATGCGGTCGAAATTTGCGCTCATTGATTCGGTGAGTGCGCGGCTATAACTTTCAGGGCCCAAACTGTAACGCTGCCATCTCCAGAGGACGCGACACCTGCTATCGGGATGTTGTCTCGGTAGGACATAGTTAAATGGGTTATTGTAGAGTTTACATTGTAGTCGTTAAATGCCCGTTGCGCTAACATGGATCCTGCGAAATTGTAGACTTCCCTCACTCGCCCGACAACATAAAAAAGGGGATCTTCATCCAACTCAGGCTAATCAACAGTTTAGCCCGTTCCAGTAGCTCCGCGTGTATTGTAGAGCCGCCTCCGTGATACTCATACGGGAATGACCCAATGACTTACTCGTTCTGCAGATGCCGTCTAGATGATTAATCTCAATCATGATCCCTGTCGGCGTATTGCCAATCCTCCGAGGGGATAATGATAGGTTCAGAGAAAGGCACAGTGGGAGTGTTATTGTGATCATCACGTGAGAATGTAGTGCCATCCGGCGTCGGGCAGAGCGACACAATCTGTGATCTGATATCCGTGCTGGAAAGCGGTCGTAAGTACTGAACGCAGGTAGTAGCGCCACTTTGACAGGCGCGTGATTTTTTCCGTGCGGGGGGTGTCTGCGGTATCCGGAAGCGGCACCGCCAGTGGGGCGGTTTCTTTCAAATCGGCCAGACCAGTTCGGTCAGGCACCCCCATTTCAGGAACGGGAAGGATGCGCAATTCGTCAAGCCGCCATGCGTGGTCGGGTTGCTCCGGGGAGATAGCATCCAGTACGCGCGGGCTGCGCAGCCACCAATCTACCTGTAACCGGTCGGTAGGCAGGCCGATGTTGAGTGCATCGTCCAGTTCACCGTAGGCATTGATCAGATAGGTATTACTAATGGCGCCAAGGCGGCGTAAATTAAAAATGGCGTTCACTCGTTGCATTGGGTCGAAAGTCCAGGTTACCCATTCGGTTGCACCCTGCGCCAGCACCGCTTCGCGTTGGGCAAGCTTGAGGCGCAGACCGAGGCCTAGCTGCCGGTATTCCGCTAGCACGGCAAGCTGATGGCTGCAGTGCTTGGGCGCTGTCTTACTATGGTCGCCGATGTCGTAGCCTGGCCATCCAAACACAAATCCCACCATGCCGCCCGTCTCAGTAGGCCCATCGGGCGTGTACGCTCCTAGCAGGACCCCGCCATTTTTCGCGCTGGTGATTAGCACACCGGTTGGCACAAGATCACGGTCACCAGATTCCCACACGGCCTTCTGGACCAGCTGCACATTCCTACAGTCGACGGGCGTGTAAACCGGGCGAATCTCGATGGCGTCGGATTTCATATCGTTCCTCGTCAGTGCTGTATAGTGACCTGAAAAATGTGGCCGGTTGCCCAGTCAGCTACTACCAGTCCGCCGGTGGGTGTTTGGATGATATCAATCGGTGCGGCAAGCCCGAGCAAAAAGTCATTCGTCTGGGTGGGGAAGGTGCGTACACGCACTATTTTTTGCGCATCTGGAAAAGCCGACCAGAGCGTTACGAAAAGGTTATTATAATACTGCGTGGGAAATGCGGTGTCGGTGTAAGCAGTGATTCCGGTTATGGCCCCGTGCGGGATGAATGTAGCGATCGGATCGGTGATTTCGATTTCGGGCGGCTGCGGGCATATCTTGCAATCGCGATAATATGGGAAAAGAAAATGATCTCCTTCTTCCACGTGGTAGAGTAATTCGGGCCCGCCATAGTCAGCACCGTTGTCAGTGACGAACAGTCGGCCATTGGCGTCAAAGGTTAGGTCGTAGGGGTTGCGCAATCCGCGCGCGAAGGTTTCCAGGTTGCTGCCGTCAGGGTCAAATCTCAGGATGGCGGCTTCGAGTGCAGTGGCCGGCTCCAGATGGTCGGACATCGCGCCGATACTTAAATAGACTTTTCCGTCCGGCCCGAACGCGAGGCTGTTGGGTTGATGCATGTCTGCCGTGTAGCAACACGGCAGGGCGGTGACGATATCCACCAAGGTACGGTCGGGTCTTACTATGGTGACCTTTCCGGCGTTGGGTTGCTGCGCGGGTGAAAAAGAGCGCGCGGCCACGTAAAGGTCGCTGCTGCCGGGCCGGAAGGCCAGCCCAATTGGAAGATGGAATCCCTGCGCGTAAACGATCGCTTCACCGTCGAGGTTAAAGGCGTATATGTTGCCTTCCATACTTGCCGCGTACAGGCTTCCGTCTGGACCGAATGTGAGCGAGGTTGGACGCTCATCATTGGGCAGCTGCGCGCGGTGGGACACGGCGAAACCCGGCGGCAGTTTTATGCGGGCCAGCCAACCTCCGACATCATCGTTGCAAGGGTAGTCGCCGCAGTATTCCGCGAAAGGTGTAGGAGTTGGTGCGGGCGTGGGTGTGAGTGAGTGTGTTGCGGCGACGGTAGGCAATGCTGTGTTGCCCGGTGAGGGAAGCGGAGTGAATGTCGCTGTGGCCCGAGGCATAGCTGTCAGTTTGGTTGGTCGGGGAGTGGCTGTACGTATCACAACCACAGGGTCAGGAAGCGTGGTTGGGGTAGGGTTGCAGGCAGGCAGCAGGAAGGCGAGTAGCGCCGGCAGTAGCCTGTGCATTATCGCGCGGATTCTCATGAGTTCCATAAAATATGGCCGATTGACATATTTTGTCTATCGGGCTCACGCAATTATAATGTGCTCACGCTTGGCCGAGGACAATGACCACGATGAAGATTGAACGTATCGAAATGCATCAACTCTCTCTGCAGTACGTGTTTCCTTTTGAAACCAGTTTCGGGCGCGAGACGCAGCGTGAATTTATTCTTGTAGCCGTCAGCGCTGATGGCGTGACCGGTTGGGGGGAGTGCGTTGCCGGGGCAGGACCATGGTATGCGTATGAGACCGTGGGCACTGCGTGGCACGTCCTAGAGAGCTTTCTTGCCCCGGCGTTAATGGGGAAGCAGATCGAAGAGCCCGCCGAGATAGTGGGGCGGTTCGATCGGGTGCGCGGGCATGCTATGGCTCGGGCGTGTTTGGAGAACGCGCTATGGGATTTGTTTGCTCGGGCGCGGGAGGAGTCGTTGGTGGAGATGCTGGGCGGCGCGCGCAAGCGCGTGGCGGTTGGCGTGAGCGTGGGTATAGAAGCGACGCTGGATGCATTGCTCGAGCGCGTGGCGCTACATGTTGACGAGGGCTATGAGCGCGTCAAATTGAAAATAAAGCCAGGTTGGGATGCGAAGGTTGTGCGCGCTGTGCGCGAACTCTGGCCTGATTTGTCTCTCCAAGTGGACGCGAACTCGGCTTATCAGTTGGATGATGTGGCCATTTTCCATGAACTGGACGAGTTCGATCTGTTGCTGATTGAGCAGCCGCTTCATTATGAAGATATCGTTGATCATGCGAAGTTGCAGGCACAGGTGCGCACACCGATATGCCTCGACGAGAGCATTCACTCTCCCGACCACGCGCGCTGGGCGCTCGACATCGATGCATGCAAAATTATCAACATCAAAGTGGGTCGGGTAGGTGGCCTTACAGCCGCACGTCAGATTCACGACCTTTGCGCGGAGCGCGGCGTGCCGGTCTGGTGTGGGGGCATGATGGAGACTAATGTGGGGCGGGCGGTCAATGTGGCCCTCGCGGCACTGCCGAACTTCACGCTACCCGGGGATATTTCTGCCTCCGCACGTTATTTTCATCAGGACATCGCCGGTCCGGATTTTGTACTTAACCCCGATTCCACGCTGGACGTTCCTGTTGGATCGGGCAATGGGATGACGGTTGACATGGAGCGCGTTGCGGCGGTGCGCTCCGCGCTGCGCGTGTTTTCGTGGTAAAGGCTGCGTGTTCCCCGTTCCCTCTCTGCGTACCCAAATGTAATTAAATTACGGCACATCTGTTGCGCGAATCACAAAGTGAAGATATCATATGCTGTACTAAATCTCTTGGCGGGAGGAATCGATGGCTACATACACTTGTTCTGATTGCGGAATGGAAGTCGATGTGATACGGTGCGGTAAGTGTGGGGAGGAGTTAGAATACAAGGTGTTGACGCGGGAAGATGGAAGTACTGTGAGTGTTTCTGAGTGTCCGAGTGGATGCGGCAAGATAAAATCACCTATTTGTTGTGGTGTGGACATGTCGCACGTCAGTTAGTTTTCATCATAATACCTTCCTCTAGCTAGACAACAATAAAGACCTGTGCGGTTAGCAACAGGTCTGTTAGAATCCATCTCGTCCATACTTAATTCCACTGCTGCTGGAAATCACTGCAAGTCCTCTAATTAATAAGTCCCTCTGCAGTGCCCCGAACTATCTGTGCCCGTAATTTAGTTCATATAAACTCGCCATCAGTGGGTTATTTGTCCCGCACCAGCACAGCCTCTGCCGCTGCTGGGTCGAAGCCTTTGCGCCAAATTGTGCCGACATTGTACTTGGCTCCGGTGAAGTTGGCATCGCGCAAGTTTGCCCTGAAAAGATGAGCTTCTCTGAGGTCAGCCTCGCGCAGGTCAGCCCCGTATAGGTTGGACATGCGCAGGTCGGCACCATTCAGATTAGCCTTGCGCAGATCAGATCCGCTCAGGTCTATATTCTGCAGGTCTGCCCCACTTAATTTGCGGGCGTTATTGATTATCTCCAATAATTCTTCACGTGTGTAGTCAGCCATGACTAGCCCAACTAAACACCTGATGAACAATACTGACGAGGCTACGCTTCATCAATACCTGGCTTATTTTTTTGGATCTCCTGGTTGGCGGTGTAGAAATTGTATGCACTTACGATACCAAGCACCATTGCCGATATTACCCAGAGGGGATTGAAATCATCACTAACATAATAATGATATATACCCCAGATGCCAACTATAATAACAAAACTGCGCGTCGCCGCTTTCGCACGTAGAGTTCATGATCGTCAACCATGATTTGGTCAACTATACACCTGCACCCGGCGGTCGACAAGCACAGCCTGCTCCAACTGAGTCTGTGCATTATTACCGTTCCTGCGCACCATTATCGGAACAATTCTACTGCAGTCCTGCGTGGAAAATTCGCAAAACTTCCACCAAAATACTTCCACTATACGTAATTTATAGGCAAGGAACCAGATGGGCCTATTGTCACTAGGAAACTTGGCGGGTTTCAGAAGCAGGCGTGTTTCAACAAGGGTCATGAATACTGGTCCCTTATTGCTAACGGAGCAGGTTACTTTAGTTTTGCGGCTTGGTTCTTCTCGGTATGTCCCAGAATTAAGTGATCATGCGAAGAGCGACTTGATGATCGCGAGATAAGGTAACTGTGATGATTATGCTATATGATCCAGTGATTGACTGTAGGCTATCAGATCGGGGCAGTAGTAACTGCTTTCATTTCTTCTTATGCCGCGGCTTCGACTCATCCATGGCGCCAATCTGTGCAACTAATAATTCGAACAGACATCGTTCGGTTAGTGGTGACACCGGATTGGTGGTGAAAAAATTGCCTGTGCAGGTAAGGGCCATTCATGGTGCACATCTCGTCTTATGGGTGCTCCGATAAGAATATTCTAATCTGTCCCTGAGCCCAGTAATTTGAGGACGTGTCTTTTTCCGTGGGAGGCCGGCTGTTTTTGGGTGTGCTTTTCTTTCGGCATAGAACCTGCAACTTAGCCGCACCGGATGACGGGTGGGTTGTCCCTTGTGAGCATTTCATGGAAAATCACGCATGACTTTGACGCTTGAAGCCGATATTGGTTACTTGTCTGAGACAAACGGGCAGCACTACAACGTGAAGCCGGATTGCTTCTTGGATGCGGTTGCGGCAGGGCGCATCGGGCGCGGGCGCGAACGGGACAGGTTGCTGCTGCAGATGCACTTTCAGTCGGGCGTGCCTGGTTCGTCGGGATTGGAGAAGCTGCTCTATCTCGCCCACCGGCATTACTATGGTACATCGGGATCGGTGACGGCGGCAGCGCGTGCAGCCATCAATGCGGTCAACGGGCGTTTGCTCGAAAGCAATCTCAGCGGCGGCCCGCCGTTGCAGGCCGGAATCACCTGTGCTGTGATACGCGCTAGCGAACTCTACGTGACACAGGCCGGACCCGGAAAGACGCTCGTGATGCGCCAGAAAAGTGCTGAACAATTCCCTGAACGGAAGCGCTTACTGCGGCCGCTCGGAATGGCAGATAAAACCGAGGTTTATTATTTCCACACGATGCTTGCTAAGGGCGACCTACTCTGGATGGGGCGGTTGTGGCCGGTTGATGAGGAGCTGACCTCGCTGCGTGTTTCCGGTAATGGCGATTGGCATGAGTCCCTCGCCGACTTGATAAAGATGGCCAGTGCCAATTCCCCAGCGTTGCTCTGTGTTTTCTGTTCGCCCGGGGAAAAGGGCGAACTTGCAGCCGCACTCGCGGCCAGTGCACAGGTGGCGGCTGTGGTTGAAAGCAATGGTGGAGCCGGGAGTATATCTGAACCTGAGCGACTCCTGAACCAGCCCGTACCTCAGACGGAAAAGCTTGTGGTTGCTACCGACGACCCGCCGGGATTCCCGGAGCGTTACCGCGAGCAAGCACCCGGCTTGAAGAGGGATGAGGATGTAGATCTTGAGCGTGCGCCAGAATCCGCTTCGCAAGAGTCGATTTTTCCACAGGTGCGCCTCTTGGATCGTGAGCATGGGGTCGCGGAGGATGCTAGACCAGAAGCACCGGATCCCTCCCTAGATGCGTCGCTCGATTTTGGTTCTGAACATCCCGTATTTGTATCTGCGGAACCCGAAAAGATTGCAACCACGAGTATTGCACTGGAACGCGCTGCGGAAACAGTGAAAGCTTCCTTGTCGGAAGTTGAGGGGCTATCCGCGAATGTGCTCAAGCCGATGATGATTTCTGCTGAGTCTCAGGTTGATCCGCAAAAACGCGGCCGTGACCGAAAGCAGAAAAAAATCATGTGCACTCAGAAGTCAAAACCGGTGGTTGCCCCAATCGAGCTGGCGTTGGAAAGGGTGAGACAATGGTATTCGGGCCTGCCGCTGCCTGAGTTTCAGCGTCAGATTGAAGCGGGCGTGGCATCTTTGCAGCGTTCTCTGTGCGGGGTGACACAAAAATGGCTCGCACGTGTACTGCCTGGTACTGAGGCGGAGGTGCAGCTGCCCAATTCTGCGCTGCTGTGGTTTGCAGCCGGGGTGCCGGTGATAGTCGTGTTGTTAACGTTTGCAGCGTACATCCAATTCGGGCGGTCTCGTGAGTTCAATTATTATCTGGACGAAGCGCGCGCAGTGGCGACCGTGGCCCGTGCCGCTCCGGACGCGGCGCAGTGGGTTCCGCACTGGCGGCAAGTGCTATTATGGACTGATCAGGCTGAGGGAGTGCGTCGTAATCATCCGGAGGTGGCGGCGCTGCAACAGGCGGCGCGGGGCATGCTGGATAGCGCTGACAGGGTGGAGCGCGTGCGCGTGGAAGCGATCACTGCGGACGGTT
>Ga0310123_10003560_pt1 | contig 12010 bp, 10 predicted proteins | sample CB6_AW_1057_MG_FD_203505 | JGI IMG/M metagenome (GOLD analysis project Ga0310123, IMG submission 203505) | Marine microbial communities from Western Arctic Ocean, Canada - CB6_AW_1057 | ecosystem: Environmental > Aquatic > Marine > Oceanic | place: Canada: Western Arctic Ocean | collected... | reverse complement strand
ATATCAACAACCTTGATCTGGCCTTGGGCCCGGTCGACCTCCACTTCCGCGCACGCCGCCACATAGGAGCCCTTCTCAATGCCGCAGGAGAGGCCAATGCCAGTGGGCCGTCGCCGGCTTTTCTTGCGTTCCTCCCAGCGAAATCGCTCAACCGCCGCCTCGAGAACTGAGCGCAAACGATCGTCGGCGAGATGCGCCAGCCGGAAGGCCAGCGGATCAGCCCCCGCGGCGGCCGCCAACTCATCCATGAACGACTCCCGCGCGAAGCAGTTTGCGGTGGAAGCAAGTGCCCGATAGGAGCCCTCACGCAGCGGCGAGTCGACGTAGAAAAATTGTGTCTGGGTATTGGGGATATCGTAAGGCGACTCGATGGCTGCCGCACCGGAATTATAATTCCTGAAACTCCAAGCCGTGATCGAGTTTTTCTCGTCCAGCCCGGCTTCCACCTCGATCAGTCCCGCTGGACGGAAATAGGCCCAGGTCAGCTCTTCGGGGCGGGTCCAGCGCAGCGATACCGGCCGCTTGGCCGCCTTGGCGAGACGCGCCGCCTCGGCTGCGACTTCGCCGGTGTGTTTGCCGCCAAATCCGCCGCCTGTGTCGGGGACGATCAGGCGCACCTTGTCAGGAGTAACGCGAAAAGCCTCGGCCAGTTGCCCTTGCACGCGCGACGGTTGCTGGGTTCCGGTCCAAACCGTGAGCTGGCCGTTGTCCCATTCGGCGACAGCCGCCCGGGGCTCCATCGGCGCATGCTGCACGTAGGACACCTCATAGGACGCCGACAATTTCCGTTTCGAGCCGGCCATCGCGGTCTCGACCGAGCCCTTCGTTCGCGTGCGCGGCTTCCGGCGGCCATCTCCTTCGGTGACGGCGTGCTCCTTAAGGTAAGGAAACAGCTCTTTGCTCGAGGGGTGCGGCCGCGAGTCCCACTTGGCGGTAGCGGCCAGTGCCTCAACCGCTTGTTGCGCACGTCGCGACGTGGGTGCCGCGCAGCCGACGAAGTTGCCATCGCGAACAGCCGTCACACCTTCCATCTTTTCGGCCGCGGCTAAGTCGATGGAAGCCAGGGTGGCGCCGAACGAAGCCGGCCGCAGCACTTTGCCGTAGAGCATGTTCGGCCGCGCTATGTCTGACGGAAAGCGGTGCGAGCCGGTGACGATGTCGCGGCTATCGCGCTTGCTCACCGAGGATCCCAGAACACTCCACTGCTTGACCGGAGTCAGCTTCACATCGGCCGGAAGTTGTTGAGTGAAAGCTTCGGTTGCCTCCGCGGATTTCGCTAGCTCGGCGTAGGTAACGCTCCTTTTCGTAGCTGGATCAATGACCACGCCGTCTCGAACTTCCAGCGCCTCGGGATCGGCACCCCACGTCGTGGCCGCCAGATGGATAAGAATCTCCCGCGCCGCGGCAGCGTCTCTGCGGACAGCAGGAATCGTGCGGGGTGTCGTGCGGCTGCCCGCCGTTCCGCCGTCATCGGGGACCACCGACGAGTCGGCCATGACCAGCCGAATCTGATCGACGCTGACTCTCAGCTCTTCAGCAACCGCCTGCGTAATCTGGGTGCGCGATCCTTGACCCACCTCCACCTTGCTGGTGAAGACGGTGATCGCCCCGTTCTCGGCCCCCTCGTTCCCAATGAGCAGGCGCGCGGCGACCGTCTCGGCCGGACCTCCCTGCGCAACGCTTTGGACCGGCGAGCAGCCGTCGTTCGTTGCGATCAGCAGACCGGCGCTTGCAATTCCCAGAAAGGACCGCCGGCCGACCTCAAACGAATAAGCCGGCCCCTCGTCGAGTTCGTAACGCTCGAGTTCCCGATCGGGTCCCCGCTTGAGTTCCCCCTCGATTTCCCAATGCTCCTCGGTTTTCGCGTTCGGATTCATGGGCTAGTTACCTCGGCTCATCGGTGACTCGGCCTTGGCCGCTTGTCGATCCCTCTGCACGGTCCCGGCCGCTCGGCTAGCGCGAGCCGGTTGACTACCCCAAGCGCGCGAGCCGACGCAGACCATGATAGCTCTAATAGGCCCTGCAAGAATACCCCGATCAACAATTGGCCAAAGTCGAGTCAACGTCGAAGCCCTGCGAGCCATCAGCGAACGCTCCACTCACGACACTGGTGCTTCGCGGCAGGTGCGCGTTATCATCTGGTTTGCTCCCGGGGATCTGACTACATCATCGCAATCGACTCTGGCGCCGTGTCGCATACCTCTCAAAAAGGAGTTCACTCATGCACCTAACTTTAATCCTAATGCTGTTACTGTTCGCAAGCGCCGGCAACGCCCAGCAGCCGGCTGTCGGTGGCGCCGTTAATTCAGCCAGTTTCGCAAAGTCCGACCTTCCGAACGGCAGCTTGGCTCAAGGCAGTATTTTCTCAGTCTTTGGGTCGAACATGGGACCCGCGGCCCTCGCACAGAGCACTTCCTTCCCGCTTCCGACCGAACTCGCCGGGACCTCGGTCCAAGTGACCGTTGGAGGAACGACGGTCGATTGCATCATAATTGTTTACCGTTGCGGGCCAGCTCGCTGTCATACTGCCTTCCAATACACCGTTGGGCGACGGAACGCTGACCGTAACGTTCAACGGGCAGACCAGCGCTCCCCTGCCGGTCACTGTGGTAGCCCATAGCTTCGGGATTTTCGCGCTCAATCTAAGGTGGCAGCGGCCCGGGTGTTTTCACTGATCCATTGGTCGTGCCACCCGAGTCCAATGTCAGAACCGTCCTGAACTCAGCAGCGCCGGGTGCGCTGATAGACGTCTGGGGCACAGGCTTGGGTGCGGTGAGCGGTGACGAAGCAGGGGCCCCCCTGCCGGGTGACCTCTCAGGAGTTGATGTCCAAGTGCTAGTCGGCGGGAGACAGGCGACCATCGTTTATCGCGGCCGTTCGGGCTGCTGTGCCGGACTCGACATAGTCCGATTCGCTACTCCCGAGAGCGTCGACGGCTGCTATGTCCCGGTCGTCGTGGTGGTTGACGGGGTCTCAAGCAACTTCACGACGCTCCCGGTTTCGCAGTCAGGCGCGGCCTGCTCCAGCGGCAGCGGCGGATTCACGGCGGCGGAGCTGGAAGCAGCGCAAAGGAATGGCGGCTTGAAGGTCGGAACCGTATCTCTAGCTCGCACTAGCATCTCGTTCTCCGGGCCGTTCCCTTCGCAAACCTTTGAGATCAAAACCGACATCGCATTTGCTTCGTTTTGGAATTTCAACCTGACTCAACTGGTGCAGTCACAAGGATTCGCGGACATATCGACAATCGGCGCATGTACCGTCTTTCAGATTGAGGGGGCGAACACACAGTCGGTTGATCCCATCGTTCCGCCGGGGCTGGATGCCGGGCCCTCTCTGACGTTGACGGGGCCGATGGGAACCAAGCAAATTCAGCGCCTCGCGGTAGGGAACTACAGCGCCTCGTTGTCCAGCTCCTTCCCGTCCTTGTTAACAGCCGGCCCCAAAGCTCTTGCCGCCGCGTCGGTGAACCAGAGCCTGCCGGGCTTTTTGGAACCGGGGACTTACACGGTAAGCGGTCCGGGAGGCAATGACGTTGGTCCCTTCACGGTGAGCCTGGACATTCCGGAACCTCTCAATTGGACGAATCGCGACACGATTACCAGCGTCCCGCGTTCAAGCAACCTCACGATCACCTGGGCGGGGGGCGGTCAGAACGGGACCGTGAGAATCTTCGGGACTTCCGTTGTCGACGAGGGTGAAACTGCCTCGGGGGCGGTGTTCTTCTGCCGGGAGCAGGTCTCCGCCGGGTCATTCAGCGTTCCGTCGGCGGTTCTCTCGAGCCTTCCCGCCAGCGGGATGCAAGATGGAATTCCGTTCGGAATTCTGGGTGTGGGAGTCATATCGGACGGAACCCGCTTCAATGCCTCTGGAATCGATCTGGGCTCCTTGTCCCACAACGATTTGACTCTCAAGCCGGTAGCGTTTCAATAGCTTCCTAATGGAATTGCCAGGGCGGGCCGCCGTGCCCGCCCTTGGTTCACCAGCGAGGTCTCGGCTACCGGATTTCAGCCTTGCATAACGTACCAGGCGCATAGGCACGGCAGGCAAACTCCTAAACCGTCGACATGTCGCGCCAGTTCTTGCCGGCCTTGACGTCGGTCACCAGCGGCACGTCGAGCTGGTGTACCTGCTCCATCTCGTGCTTGACCAGCTTGGCGACAGCGGCTGTCTCTTCCTCGGGCGCCTCGAAGACCAGTTCGTCGTGAACCTGCAGCAGCATCAACGCCTGCAGCTTTTCTTCCTTCAGGCGCTGGTCGACTCGAATCATCGCCAGCTTGATCAGGTCGGCGGCGGACCCTTGGATTGGTGAGTTGATCGCTGTACGTTCGGCGAAGCCTCGGGCGTTCGGGTTCTTGCTTTGAATATCCGGGATGGGACGAAGCCTGTCGAACATTGTCCGCGTGGCGCCGCTTTTCCTTACTTGGGCAATCGTTCGGTCGATGAACGCCTTCACTCCCGAGTAAAGCTCGAAATAGGCATCGATGTAAGCGCTGGCGTCCGAACGCGGAATGCCGAGCTGCTGGGCCAGCCCGAATGCACTCAGACCGTAGACGATGCCGAAATTGACCGCTTTAGCGCGCCGCCGCTCTTCGGCTCCGACCATCAAGGGCGGCACCCGGAAGACCTCGGCTGCCGTGCGCATATGAATGTCTTCGCCCATTCGAAAGGCATCCACCAAGACTTTGTCGCCGGACATGTGAGCCAAGATACGCAGCTCGATCTGAGAATAGTCGGCCTTGAGAAGATTCCATCCGGGGCGCGAGATGAAGGCCGCCCGAATCTGGCGTCCCATTTCGGTTCGGATCGGGATGTTCTGCAGATTGGGATTCGCCGAGGACACCCGGCCGGTTGCCGCACCGGCTTGATTGAAGGTCGTGTGGAGCCGGCCGGTCTTTGGATTCACGAGCAGTGGCAAGGCGTCGACGTAGGTGTTCTTGAGCTTGGTGACCTGGCGATAGTCGAGAATCCTCGTGGCAATCTCGTGGTCCTCCGCAAGCCGCTGCAGTACATCGGACGCCGTGGAAGGTGTTTTCGTTTTGCCGCGGCGTGAGGGGGTGGGCAGGCCGAGGTCCTTAAACAGCACTTTGCCCAGTTGTTTGGGTGAGTTGATATTGAAGGTCGAGCCCGCCAGCGAGTGAATCTCGTGCGCCAGCGAATCGACCCTCCCTTCCAGTTCAGCCGAAAGCCCCGCCAGCGCGTCACAGTCGAGCAAGACGCCCGTTCGCTCCATGCGCGCCAGAACCGCCGCCAGCGGCAGCTCGATCTGTTCGTAGAGGTCGCGCAGTTGCAGCTCGTCGATCTCTTTCGAGAGCGTTTCCGCAAGCTGTTGGGTCACCGCGGCGGCGCTGGCGGGATTTTGGTCCAACTGCACTCCCAGGCGCCGCGCCGCCGTTTTCTCCAGTGAATAGTCGGATCGCGTGGCGTTTGCGAGGAACGCCGTCAGCAAGGTATCGTCGACGACTCCCTGGAGAACGATGCCGGCCTCCTGAAGAAGGTGCGCCGCCGATTTTGAATCATGGACCCGCTTGGGGCGTTCGGGATCCTCAAGAAACGGTTTCGCCCCGCTGAGCAGGCGAGCCGGCAACGTGCATGCTTGCTGGGCGTTCGCGCAAAAGCCGACCCCGCCGTCGTCTGGCTCGCTGGGACTGCTGAGTCCTACCGCGATGGCAACAGGCCGGCCGCTGCAGAGACTGCCCAGCCAATCATGAAATTCATCGGCGGTTGAGAAACTTCGCAGCTCGGAGGCGACAGCAGATTCGGAAACTTCGAGCTGGCTGAGCTGGCTATTGAACTCGAGTTCCTTGTAGAGGGTGCGGAGCGCTTCCGTATCGGGAGCGGCGGCGCGGAGCGCTTCGAGATCCAGCGCAACCGGGGCATCGACGGCGATCGTCGCTAGTTTCTTGCTGAGCAAGATCTGTTCCCGGTTTTGCTGCAGACTCTCCCGATAGGTTTTGCGTTTGACTTCAGCAGCGTGCTCCATGGCCGACTCGACGCTGCCATACTCGCCGATCAGTGCACGCGCGCCCTTGTCCCCAATGCCCGGAGCGCCTGGGATGTTGTCCACCGAATCACCCTTCAACGCGAGGAAATCAACGATCTGATGGGGCTCGACCCCCATGACCTCTTCGACCTTGGCGCTGTCGTAGACCAGGTCGTTCTTCATCGGGTTGAGGACGTAGACACGATCGTTCACCAACTGGGTGAGATCCTTGTCGCTGCTGACGACGTAGACATCCACATAGTGTTCGGCGGCTTGCCGCGCCAGCGCACCGATGACGTCGTCGGCTTCGTATCCCGCGGCGGAGAGGACGGGGACATTATTTGCCCGCAGGAGTTTGTCGATGTAGGGCATTTGGCGGATCAAGTCGTCGGGAGTCTCGTCGCGGTTTGCCTTGTAGTCCTCGAACATCTCATCGCGGAATGTCGGTCCCTCGCCCTCCCAGACGGCTGCTAAGTAGTCTGGCTGGTGGTCATCGAGCAGCTTTCGCATCATGTTGCTGAAGATGTAGATCGCCTCGGTCGGCATGCCCGCCGACGTTCGCATCAGCGGTGCGCCGGCCTTGGCCCGCCCATAAAAGGCGCGGAAGATCAGCCCAAAAGTGTCGATCAAGAACAGGCGCGGCGGGGAGGGCATGGAGTTAGTGTACTGTTTCGCCCGTCGGCAAGCCGCTGGACGGCTCAGAACTCGGCACCGCTCCGCCGCCTGCTGGCGCCACCCGGTTCGTCAAGAAAGCAGTGCCGGAGAGCGGGGGAAATCTGGCTCGCACAAGTCTTCTTTACCGACGAATTCACTCCGCCTGAGATTGCTCCACACGGGCGTTGGGGCTCTGCCCGGCTCACTCAGGAACGAAAGCCGGTATCGGCGCCGGAACCCGACTCATAAGAAACGCAACTCGCCGGATTAATAATCAGGAACACCCGCTGCCGGTCGGCAAGTCCCAGCTCGTCGGCCGCCGCGGGTGTCACCTCCACGGCCAGGTTGCGGGCGTCTTCCGCGATCGAGACCGTTACCAAGCGAGTGTCTCCTATCGTTTGGACCCCGAGTACCCGCGCGGGAAGGATATTGGACACCGACAGGCCCTCGGGTTCGCGGGCGCACAAGATGATATCTCGGGGCGGGATGCCGACCCACATTTTTTGTCCCTGGGCGCTGCTGGCCCGCGGGATGGTCAGGCGCAGGCCCTTCATCGGACTGACGCAAACTTCGGTGCCCTGCTCGTTCGAGTCCACAACCGTGCAGGGCAAGATATTCTCGAAGCGGTCTGGAAATGTGTCGGGAAAAACATTGGGGGCGATAAGTACGTTATGAGGCTTCCCTTTGGTAACGACCTCACCGTTCGAGAGCACAATCAGCTCGTCGCACAGAGCCTGAACTTCGGTCGCGTCGTGCGACACCAGCAGCATGGGTATTTGGAACTGATCCACGACGCGCCGCAAGAAGGGCAAAACCTTGCGGCGCAACGGCAGATCGAGAGAAGCCAGCGGCTCGTCGAGCAACAGCAGCCGCGGCCCCGAGCAGATGGCCCTCCCCAAGGCGACCCGCTGGCGTTCGCCTCCGGAAAGCGACCCGACCTCCCGCTCCAGCAGCACGCCGATCTCCAGCAGATCGCAGACAATCCGGAACGTTTCTTCCAGGGGCGCCCCCGCCCGGCGCGCGCGGGCCGCCCCCGCAAGAAGGTTCTGGCGGACATTTTGATGCGGAAACAGCAATCCTTCTTGAGGAACGTAACCGATTTGGCGCAACTCCGGCCGCACGCAGAGATTCTTTTCCGAGTCCAGCCATACGCCTTCTCCCAGTTGCACACGGCCTTTTGCACGCCGCTTCAGCCCCGCGATCGACTGCAATAAACTCGTCTTACCCGATCCCGAAGGCCCAAAAACACCGGTGACCTGGCTCGCCGTCGTGAAGCTGGCGCGCAGATCAAAATGATCCAGCGGCAGGAAGATATCGACGGAAAGATGTTCGGAATTCATCGTGCGTGATGCCGCCGCTGCCGCTGACTCGAGAGGTGCTCCGAAGCAAAAATACTAGCGAATCCGATCAGCAGGGCGATGGAGACGAGCAGATACGCAGAGGCGTTGTCGCCAACCTGCTGAGCAGAGAAGATGGCTGATGCCAGGGTTTGCGTACGCCCGGGGATGTTGCCCGCGATCGTTACCGTGGCTCCGAATTCCCCTATGGCTCGCGTGAACCCGAGGATCGCCGCCGCCAGCAGGCCGCGGGAGGCCAGCGGCAGCGTGTAGCGGAAGAAAGTCGAAACCGGTCCGTGCCCTAATGTCCGCGCCATCGTTTCCAGCCGCGGATCGACCCCTTCAAAGGTGACCCTGGCTGTTCGAACCACCAGCGGGGTGGCCATCACGGCGGAAGCAAGTATCGCCGCCTTCCACGTCAGCAACACACCGGGATCAAAACCGAGCGTGTCGCGCCCGAACAGGCCGCCGGTCGCAAGCGTCCTCAAAAGCAAGTAGCCGACCGCCGTCGGAGGCAAGACCAAAGGCAAGCCCACCAATGTTGAAATGACGGTTTTGAATCGGAACTCCACTCGGGCCAGAAGATAGGCCAGCAGAGTGCCGGGAATGAGCACCAAGACGGTCGCGGCGGAAGCGACCTGAAGGGTCAGCAGGATCGCATCCATCGTGGCTTCATTCAGGGTGGCTTCATTCATGGCCGGGACGATCCTCGCCGGTTATGAAACCGTGCTTGCGAAACAACTCCAGCGCTTCCGTGCCACCGAGAAAGTCAAGAAAAGACCGCTCGGAATTCGAATCCCGATCGTTACCGATCAGTGCTGCGGTGTAGCTGATTTCAGGGGTCAGGTGCGCTGGCACCTCCAGAACAATCCGCACTTTGTCAGAGGTTGCCGCATCCGTTTTATAAACAATACCAATGACGTCTTGCTGAGCCTCTACCATGGCCAAGGCCGCCCGAGCGTCGGGAGCCGGTGCTACACGGTCGCGAAGCCGCATCCAAACACTTTGGCCGCCGGCAGAGACTTTCTCGAGAAAGCCCTTTGCGTAGCGCCCCGCCGGCACCGCTTCAGGGTTTGCCAGCGAGAGAAATCTAAACTGGGCGGCAGCCAGCCCGGAAGGCTCACGGAGTTCGAGCGGGTTGTCTCGATTGGCAATAATAACCAATTGGTTGGACCCGACGCTGCGCCTGGTCCCGGCGACAACAAGCTGCTTCTGCTCCAGATAATCCATCCAATGCTCGTCCGCGGACAGGAACACGGCTGTCGAGCCGGCGGCCTCGAGCTGCAATGCCAATACGTTGGAACCCGCGAAGTTGAACCGTGGTTGAATGCCCGCCCGATCATCGAAGCGGTTGCCCACATCGGCAAGCACATCTTTGAGACTGGCCGCGGCAAAGATCAGCAGTTCGTCTCGATTTTCCCGAGACGTCGAGCAGCTCGCCGCGCAAATCGCGAGCCACATCGCCAACAAAACCAGCGCTGTCCGGGGCAACCCCCAGCGTACCAGCCCGGCGCCGCCTTGCGGCAAATCAGCAACCTCCTATCCGCTGGCTGAGGCGCTTTGGAGTCGAAAAAACTTGCCCGGAAAATCGCCTTTAGGAGTAAGATAAGAGTAGAGATGGAGGTGAGACATGGTCGAAACCAGTCATCATCATCACCACTCGTGGCTGGAGCAGGCTTGGTACGCGTTTGCTCTTGCCGCCACTGGCCTCGGCATGATCCTCGTGTTGTTGGTGCTCGCCGTCATCGCCTTCGGCGAAATGTGAAGCTGTTGGCCTCGGCTGGGCGCTCCAGCAACACCAAACCCAGGGGATCCGTGTACCTCGGGAAAGAATCCGCGGACTGATCCTCACTTCCCGGTCAAGATTGCCTCAACGATTCCTTCAATTAAATCCGGTTCGACTCGCTTGAGTTGTTCGGCGTCCGGCAATTCCCTTAACTTCTGGATCGTTTCCGCCAGACCGCGTGGTTGGGCCTTGAAAGCGCCGTAAAGCAACGGATAGCGTTGGGTGTAGGTTCTATCGAAGGCCAACCCCGCGTTGTTCATAGCGCTTGGACAAGGGTTGAACGAAGCCGGTAGCGGAAGGATCGCGCGGCACTTCTCTTCCAGCTCGCCGAATAGCCTCTTCTTCTTCTCGAGCGCTTCCAGCTTGGTGATCTGTTTCGAGCGATGGGCATCGTAGAGCGCGCTGATCTCGGAATGGTAGGCGTTCACAAGTTCGGCCTTCCTCAGGAAAAGCTCCGCCTCTTGCTCAAGCTTGTTGTGCTCGGGTGAGCCGGCTCCAAACTTGTCGCGCGCGAACTGGCTCGCCGTCAGAAAGCCAACAAGCGTCGAAGCGGCTTCGCTCATGGCCGCGGGCAGCCTTCGCAACTGCTTGTCATTGTGAAAGTCTTCGTGCGGCACGACCACCATCACGCGTTCGGGCGAGGCCTCGGAGAGCAAACCAGTGACAGGTGTGTTGCCGCTCGCGGCCGCTTCCAGGGCGTAAAAAAACGTCGTATTTCGACTCGTCAACTCGGCAGCCATCGCGAGTGCCTGCCTTCAAGCGGAGACCTTCGTAGGTGCCGGGCAGCTCGAATTTACCGGTGTAGTAGCAGCGGTAGCCGGCCGCTGCTTTGTCCGAGTGTCTGGAGAAATTGTTGGTTTCTTGGAAGCCAAGCTGTTTCTCGAAATCCTTGATCTCGGCGATCAGCTCTTGACGCGGGTGCGGCACGCCTCTTGAAACGGCATGTCTGCGCGACTGGCAGCCGAACGCACCGAGCGCCAGGGAGACCCCCAGGAAAACGATCACCGAGCCAATCGTCAGCATCCGCGGACCGTGCCGATTGGCGCTTGGAATCCGCACTGCGCCCGCGAGCCGGTTCTGGCGCCCATCCGGTCCGCTCATGGTTTTTCCGCTTCAACGACCACCCTGAGCTTGCGTACCGCCGTCTCGGAACTCGTCAGCACCCGCCGCCCCGGCTGCTCCGGGATTCGCTCTTTCACCGGTGACATCGAATGCTGCGCCAGCAACAAAACATCACATCCGGCGAGACCCTCGGCGGCCGCCGCGACCAGCGAGTCATGCCGCTCCCTGTCGCCGGATTGGACGGCATCGAGGGCGCCCTCGACCATTCTGGATTCGAGCCGATAGCCGCTCCCTTTCCGGCGCGCGTAACGCTCGATGTCGGCCCTCATCATCGTGATCGTGTCGGCGCAGGTAGCGATCAGGCCGAAGCGTGCCCCCCGCGCAAACGCCTCTTCGATCATGGCTTCGTAAGCGGCCAAGGCGGGGATAGAAAGCTCCTTTCGCGCGTCTTGGACCGGCTGGGAGAACAGAGACCCGGTCAACAGCAGCCCCTGGGCTCCGAACCTCACTGCGTGGTCAATCAGCGCGTGAATTCGCCGCGTAATCTCCGGCGTGACTTCGCCCGCCGCGTTGTAGTCCAGGTAAAGCGAGCCGTCGAGCAGATTCACCGGCTCGGCCTCGGGCCAGAATCGTGAGAACGCGGTCTCAATCGGCGCAATCGAGGCTTCGAGCGCGTGGATCAGGCCAATCCGAACAGGTCTTTCGCTCATTCGTGCTGAATCCTAGCCAAACATAGCAGAAAGTTCGAAAAGCAGAAACAGAGGCCCAGGCGTCACCCCAGCCGAACCCGCCTCATCTCCTCGCGCAGTTTTTCGAGCGCACCGTCCAGCGTCTGCCGCGACTCGAAAAACTTCGCCCACAAGTCGCCCACCTTCTTCAGACGCGCCGGCATCGTCTTGATTGTAAATCGTTCGGGTGTGAGCCCCTTGCGCAGCTCCCGGGCCAAAATCGGCGCCGAGACGGTCGCATGCGGAAATGGGCGAACGCTATAAACCGACGCCAACGGCCGCCCCATCGCGTTCTGCGAATAGTCGACATCACTACTGTCCGGTGAAAAGTCGAATAGAATCAGCTAGTTAGTGTCATCGAGTAAGTTTTCGTGGGAGTCGGACGGCTGCAAGGCCTGTAAATTGGGCGTTTTCTCGAACAGGGTAACGCTGAGAATCTGTAGAATTTGGTAGAGACTCGCCT
>Ga0310123_10003559_pt1 | contig 12014 bp, 9 predicted proteins | sample CB6_AW_1057_MG_FD_203505 | JGI IMG/M metagenome (GOLD analysis project Ga0310123, IMG submission 203505) | Marine microbial communities from Western Arctic Ocean, Canada - CB6_AW_1057 | ecosystem: Environmental > Aquatic > Marine > Oceanic | place: Canada: Western Arctic Ocean | collected... | reverse complement strand
TTCGTCGTCTGGACAGACGAGCGGGATCGGTTGCCGGGCGGCACCGGGCTGAGGACGCGGGCACTGGCGGTGAAGATCACTCGCCTACTGCGGTACTGATCAGATAAAAAGAATGAACCTGTACCGCGGCTTCTCGACACAAGAGGAGATCGACCGTCAATACAATTTCGCGCTGACGGTGCCAGACGTTAAGGATTGGGCCGATTTCTACGTCGAGCACAGCGCTGCCGCTCGAAGCGACCTCGATTGCTCGCTGGATGTCCGCTACGGCCCGACTACGGAAGAAACGGTCGACATCTTCCCGGCTCGAGATCCGGACTCACCGTTGATGGTCTTCATCCATGGCGGTTACTGGTTCCGTTTGAGCAGCAAGGAGTTCAGCATGGTGGCGAATGGGCTGGTCGGCCATGGAATCACGGTCGCCGTCATGAACTACACGCTCTGCCCCAAGGTCACAATCTCGGAAATCACGCGCCAAAGCCGAGCCCTGATCGCCTGGCTCCACGGGAAAGCGGCGCACTACAATGCCGATGCGTCCCGAATGTTCGTCTCGGGGCATTCGGCAGGCGGCCAGCAGGTCGCGATGTTGTCGGGTACGGACTGGAGCGGCGATTACGGCCTGCCGAGCGATGTACTCAGGGGTGGTGTCGCAATCAGTGGAATCTACGATCTCCGGGCGCTGCCGTACTCCTATCTGCAGCCAAGTCTGCAGCTAACCCACGAGGTAACCGTCCGGGAAAGTCCTTGTCTCGATGTTCCGGATTTCGGTCCACCACTCCTGATTTCGTACGGTGCTGAGGAAACATCTGAGATACAGCGCTTGGCGGATGAATATCATCAGGCACGGCAGGCGAATGGGCTCGGCGGAGAATTGCTGGTCCAGGATGGCAAGCACCACTACTCGGCGATCGAAGGCCTCAACGATGGCACGAGCCCACTCTGCATGGCGGTCATTGAATTCATGGACCGATGCGCCTGATAGTCATGCGGCTGGGCCGCCCCTATCTTCCAACCCCATGCGAAACACGTTGCTTCTCGCTGTTACGGCTTGGATGGTCGCTGCCTCGGCTGCGAACGCCCAGATACCTCGCTACGGGCTGTCGACCCGGGTAGAGCTTCACATGCTCCCGGCGGTCACGAGTGGGCCGCTCGATCCGACGTGGCATCCTGATGGCTCGGCTCTGGCCTACTCGATGCGCGGCGATATCTGGATCCAGGACATCGGGACGGTGCACGCTCGAGCCATCACCCGGGGCCCGGGCTACCACTTCGAGCCGGCGTGGAGCCCCGACGGGGAATGGCTCGCACTTGCGGTGGACACATCAGGCGAGCTCGATGTCGCTGTGGTCCGGTCCGATGGCTCCGGGTTCAGGCGCCTGACGTCCGATGCCTCGGTGGACGTTCAGCCCGCCTGGACTCCGGACGGACGATTCATCGTGTTCGCCTCCGCCCGCGGAGGGGATTTCGACATCGTGCAGTACGAGGTCGCGACCGGCGCCGTTAAGATCCTGGTCGGCGGTCGAGGGAACCAGTTCCAGCCAGCTCCCTCGCCCGACGGCTCGACTCTGGCTTTCGTCGCGGGCGTCCGGGGACGCTTGGGAAGCGGAGGCCTATGGACGGTACCGATGGAAGGCGGCGAGCCCACGCTGGTACACTACGAGGAGACCAGCTATCGAGCTGCTCCTACGTGGACTCCGGACGGTTCTGCCCTGGTGTTCGCCTCCGACGCGGCTGGCTCTTACGACCTGGCGACGGTCCCGTCTGCAGGGGGCAACCGGGTTCGCCTGACCACCCAGCCGCTCGACGAATTCGCCCCGGCGGTGAGTCCGGACGGCAGGCTGGTGGCCTTCGTCGGAAATCAGGCCGGACCGACCGCACTCTGGGTGACGTCCCGCTTCGGTGGCGGCAACGAGGCGTGGCAACCGATCACGCCGGCGCGACTGTCGCCGCTGTACGAGACCGCGACCCTACGCGGACGGGTTCTCGGGCCCGACGGCGCAACAGTGCCGGCCCGTATCCAAATCCTGGCATCGGACGGACGTGGCTACGTGCCGGCCGATGCGTTTCACCGGGTGAGCCCGGCCAACGAGATTCACTACTTCCATTCGACGGGTGAGTTCGAGGTCATGGTTCCGGCCGGGGACGTGAGGGTCGAGGCCTTGCGGGGCTTCGAGTGGATTCCGGCGGACGAGACCGTACGAGCGCCCGCGGGGCGGACCGCAACAGTCGAGCTTCGCATGGAACGACTCGCCGATCCGCGCCAGTCCAACTGGGTGTCGGGCGACACGCACGTCCACGACCTGCACGAGGGGCGTTACGCGCTGAGTCAGGAGGAGTATTTCGATCAGCTGCGAGCCGACGATCTGCACGTGACCAATGATCTGATCCACATGGATGGCACCAAGATCATGGGCAGGTGGAGCGACCTGACGGGCGAGGACTACTCCGGGTCCACCGGCGACTACGTCCTGCGCTACACACAGGAGTTCCGCGGGTCGCTCGGCCATGTGGGGTTGCTCGGCGTGGACGAGTTCATCATGCCGCTCATCGGTGGCACCTCCGGCTCACCCTATCCGGCGGACGGCCTGAAGCTGATGTACCTCGACAGCATCCGAGCCCTCGGGGGTATCGGCGGCTTCATGCACCCCTACACCCTAGGCAGCCGGACGCCCGGTACGCCGGAGTGGGCCGCTCAGTCCGACATCCCCATCCACACGATCCTCGGGCGTGGTGATTTCTACGATGTCGTCTCCATCGCGTCGGACGAGATGGCCAGCTCCGACATGTACTACCACATGCTCAACGTCGGCGCTCGGCTACCGACCACCGGAGGCACCGACAATTTCTCGAACGTCTGGCGGGATCCGTCGGGTGGAACGGCACGCACGTACGCTCGGCTGGATGGTCCGATCAGCTGGCGCAGGTGGATCGAGGCGGTCAGAGCCGGGCGCACTGTCGCGACGAATGGGCCACTCCTGTTTGCCCAAGTGGACAGTCAGGAGCCTGGCTCGGAGCTCAGCGCCCGCGACCACGTCACGGTGGACTTGGACCTTGCGACGATCGCGCCGGTGGACGTGATCGAGATCATCGTCGACGGGGACGTCGCCCGCACGATCACTGTGGCGGAGGGGGAACGTCGGCTGACAGCACAGGAGTCGATCCCGGTGGACGGTGCCCGCTGGATCGCGGTGCGGGCCCGCGGCGGCAAGGCACGCTACTCGGGTGACAACTACACGTTCGCACACACCGGGCCGGTTTATTTCACCGATGCCCCGCCTAACGATGCATCGCGGGCATCGGCGGACTTTTTGGCTGAAGTAATTGAGGCGATTTGGCAGCGGGTGGACCAAAGAGACGCGTGGCTGAGGCCCGAGGACCGTGAGGTGTACCGGCGTCATCTGGACGAAGCGCTGGCTCGGTTGGCCGCAAACTAGTTCTGGTTCCTGCAGCTCTCCCTCCACAAGGGCTACCGAGCTGCGACACGCCCCGTCGTCGACAGAACCCAAGGGACTCTCTTAGGGTGTCGAAAAGCGACTACCGCTCAGGAAGAGGTCCGAAATCGGGTGGGGGCATCCGGTGATTCGTCATCGCCTCGTAGGCCCCAGCGATCCGGAATAGCGTCGCCTCGCCGAAGGGTCGCGCGAGGAAGTCGATCCCGACGGGAAGTCGCGCCGGCACCGGTTCGGCCAGGCGGGTGCTGTCAGGAGCGGTGACATCACGCACGCGGTCGTAGACTTGGGTGGTGAATCCGGCCGGGACCGTGATCGCGGGGAAGCCCCGGCTATTGATGTAGGTCCAGGTCCCGGGACTCCGGTTGTTCTTGAACGGCTCCTGGGGACTCGTGAGGATCGCGGGCGGAACGTTGCCCGTCGGATAGATCACGGCGTCGAGCTCCAGCTCCGCGAACACCTGCAGGACGATGGTCTGCACCGTGAACCGGTCCTGTAGACTGCCGGCAGTATCCAACGTTTTAGCCGAGTCGGCCCGCCGAAGGCTCTCCTTCCGATCCTGCATTATGGGATCGTCCCAGAAGTTCGCCTTTTCGATCATGTCGGTGAGACTACGGATGTTCGCGTCGCCCCGTTCCCTGAGATAGACGTTCATGTTGTACCGGGTCCCTCCGGCGTTGCTGCCGCCCCCGCCCAGGTTTCGCATATTCGGTCGCCCTGCCGAGTCATGCTGTACGAGAGACGGCTCGAAGAACATGTCCACCAAGAGGGGCAAATGATCCGACCCCTCGGCAAACTGCTCGGAGAACTGGCCGGTGAAGAGCTGGTTCCGCCATACCGGGCTGTACTTATCGACCGCGTCTTGAAACAAGGCTCCCTTCGGACCCGGGTCGATCACCGTTGCTCCCAGGGCGCGCAAATCCTCGATGGCCCGCTCGGTGATCTCGATCGTCTCCGCGTCGGCGATCGTGAAGAGGTCCACATCCATATACTCTCGCACGACACCAATCCGCACGCCGTCGAGTCGCTCCTCGTTCACGAAGCTCTGGTAAGGCTGTGACGGTCGCCGGCCCATGCTGAACGCGGTCACCTCGTCTCTCGGGTCGAAGCCGGCGTAAGCGTCCAGCACGCGCGCCACGTCCTCTACGGTGCGGCAGATGGGTCCCACCCTGGTCGTGATCCCCCTCTGCATCATCCCGTCTGCGCTGACCAGCTCCCGGGTCGGCGCGAGCCCGACGACATTATTGTTCTTGGCTGGCTCGCGTACGGACGTGCCCGTCTCCTCGCCGATGGCGCACGTGACCAGGTTCGCGGCCACGGAGTTGCCGGAGCCTCCGCTCGACGCCCCCGGATCGCGTTCCGTGTCATACGCGTTGCAGTTCGTCCCACCGAACGAACTGCGGGTCCCAGTGACGCCTCCCGCGGCGTACTCTCCCATGTTCGCCTTCGCGAGGATGATCGCACCGGCATCCCTCAGCCGCTGCACGAACGTGGCATCTCGAGGAGGGCGATCGTTCGCGTAGAAGGCATCGGCACCGGAAGTAGTGCGCATGTCGAACGTGTCGAACTGGTCCTTGATCGCCATCACCACGCCATGCAGGGGTCCGATGAGCTCGCCGGTGGAGGCGAAGTAGGCGTCCTGTTCAGCCGCCACCTCCAACGCGTCGGGCATCGCAGGGTCGTCATCGGCGGCGTCCGTCATGCTGCGCGCTTTGCGCTCGTCGAACCCTCGAGAGAGGCGCTCGGCGGGTCGCAGATTGAGCGTGATAAGCGCGTTGATCTTGCCCGCTCCCGGGATGGTGGAGATCGCCCCGAGAATTCCCTCGGGCTCGTCGACGCACGTTCCGTTGAAGGCCTCGATGCGGCTCAGGTAGAGCTCCACGACCCGCGTCGAGGTGAGCTCACCCCTCAGGATTCCCGCCTGGATATCCGAGATCGTGGTTTCCTCGATCTGGAATCGAGCGGTCTGTGCCGGCCCGCAGGCGAGCAGGAGGAGGCTTCCAGCAAACGCTAGTGTGACGGAGTGGAATCTCATGGGGCGGAAAGCTCCTTGGGGACGTCCTTAAGGAGACTCGTGCCGCATGCCGTCGTGCCCTTCGAGTCCAGCGTTCAGAGGTGAGATGGCATCGGACATCGAGCAGTCCTCACGTCGGAGGATCAGGTCGGCGTCAACATCCATCCACGGATGGAATGGCGCAAGCGACCCTGCGGCTGCTGGACACTCGTGAGCACTGGAATCAGAAGGACTTCGGTGGCGCCCTACTCATGCCTGAGGCTAGAGACGGGGTCGAGACTGGCGGCTCGCCTTGCAGGAATGACACATGCGATCCGATCCCCTGCCTCCGAGAGCTTACCGACTTTCACGATCCGATCAGGTGCGTCGTAGGGAAGCGGGGACAGGAGGACCCCGTAGGCGACGCTGTAGACCGACGTCACGGCGCCGATACCGAGGGCGAGCGTTACCACCGCGATGGTCGCGAAAAAGGGCCGTCTGATGAATGACCGAAGAGCGACCCGAACGTCCTGTGTGAACCCCTCCATCATGCCATCTCTCCTCGCACGCGCTCGGCTACCACGGCTCGTGGTGCAACCTTCGCAAGTGATGGGTAAGGATCCATCTCGCCTTCGCGCGAGCACCAGAAAGGACTCTGGATAGGCTCACGCCGTCTCCTCCGGTCCCAATAGACACGGCATCTTACGAGGCGGTTGCATCCACGTACAGATGCAACCGCGCTGGCATCAGGCGAACCCAAGTCTGCTCTCGTGAGCGCCGGACATCGCTCGGAGCGCTTGCCCCCCCAGCCATCTCGGACGCATTTTGTCCGCCATGATCGACGGCGTCACCCGCCTCATATATCGAGCCGGACGGGAACTGCGATTGCGGTAGTCGGCCAACCATGACCGGAGGTTGAGCATGAAAGCGATAGCCCCGCTCCTCGTGAGCTTCATCCTCGTCGCAGCACCCGCGTCTGCGCAGCAGCGCGAGTATTCGAGTTCGTTTCCCGGAGGATATCCCTCGATGAGCAGCGGGGGCGGAGCGGGGAAAATGTACATGGAGTCCTACTTCCCCCCGCCCGTGACGGCCTCGCCCACGTATCCAGCGTGGTCGCCCGACGGCGCGTCGATCGCCTTCGCCTACCAGGGCCGCATCTGGCTGGTGCCCGTCGAGGGGGGCGTGGCGCGCCAGCTGACCTCCGGGCCGGGGTACCACTCGCAGCCGAGCTGGTCGCCCGACGGTCGATCGATCGCATTCGCCGCCGATGTGGACCTGAACTTCGACATCTACCTCCTCGATCTCGAGAGCGGTGTCGAGCGCCGTCTGACGGAGAATCCGCACCTGGACCTCAGGCCGCGGTTCTCGCCGGATGGGGTGCGTATCCTGTTCACGACCGGTCGCGACGGCACCTTTGACCAGTGGGTGTACGACCTCGGGCGCGGATCCGCGGAGGCGGTGATCGCCGACCCCCGCGCACAGGACATGGCTGGCGACTGGATTGGTGACACGGGCGACATCGTCTTCGTCTCCAAGCGCGGCGAGGCGGCCCTGGGATCCGGGTCCCTGTGGCGCTGGAGCGCGGCCACGGGAGAGGCGAGCCTTCTGATCCGGATCGAGACCAACTATCAGGCCTCGCCGGTCGTCGCTCCCCACGGGGGATCGGTCGCCTACATCACGGACGCTTCGGGCAGCAACGATATCTATCAGGTCCCGACCGCTCGGGCGCGGGCGGCACAGGACCGCTCCAGCCCCGGCATCCAGCAGGTCCGGCTCACGCATTCGCCGACCGACGAGTACTTCCCCGCATGGTCCCCGGACGGCGAGCGGCTCGTATACTCCCGAAACGGTGGACGCCCCGAAGAGGAGCGAACCGCCGACCAGGGCATGGGCTTCGAGCTGTACACCGTGGGACGCGGCGGTGGCGTGCCCCGCCGCATTCGCATCGAGGAGTACGCATGGTCCGAGCCGGTGGGCCAGGTGCGGGTTCGGGTCAGCGGCGCGGACGGGGGCCTGCTTCCGTCGCGCATCTACCTCAGCGCCGCCGACGGGCGCAGCTACTTCCCGCGCGGGAGCTTCCCGCGCGTCCTGAGCGCGGCCGGTGACGACTACTACTTCCATACCGACGGCAGCTTCACGGTCACGCTCCCCGTCGGCAGCGCCGAGCTCGAAGTGTGGCGCGGATTCGAGTACGAGCCCGAGATGCGGACGGTCGACGTGCGGGCCGGTGAGTGGACGACGGTCGAGGTCCAGATCGATCGCTGGATCGACATGGCCGCGAACGGCTGGTACTCCGGCGACAACCACATCCACCCCAACTACGGAGGTCACGAGCGCATCACGCCGCTCGATCTCCGGAACAAGGCCCAGGCCGAAGACCTCAACGTCGCCAACGGGATGATCGCGAACTACTGGGCCAACAGCCGGGTCGAGGACCTCGAGCACTTCCTCGGCCACCCGCACCCCCACGGAGACGAGCGGACGATCGTCTACTACAACGAGGAGTACCGGCCAAACTTCTTCGCGCACATGGCGCTGCTGAACCTCGACTCGCTGGTGACGCCGTTCTACATCGGCTACGAGGGGACGGCGTACCGCGAGCTGTACCCGACGAACGCGGCGGTGCTCGAGCACGTGCACGAACAGGGCGGGATCGGTGGCTACGTCCACCCGTTCGGGCTGAGCCACCGCACACCCGACCCCGCACGCCCGAGCGGAGCACGCGAACTGCCCGTCGACGCCATCCTGGGTCTGGCGGACTTCGTCGACCTCGTGTGCCTGTGGAGCGACGAGCTCGGGACCTCCGAGATCTGGTATCGGCTCCTCAACACCGGCTCGAGGATCCCAGGTACGGCAGGCACCGATGCCATGAGCGACATCGCGAGGCACCCGGCGGTCGGGACCACGCGCTCGTACGTCTACACGGGCAGCGAGACGCTCAATTACGACGAGTGGGCCGACGCGATGGCGGCCGGCCGTGCGTTCGTGACCAGCGGACCGATCCTCACCTTCGATGTCGAGGGCCGGGGGATGGGCGAAGAGCTGACGGTCTCGAGAGGCGAGACGGTCTCCGTCGCCGTCACAGCCCGGTCACTGTTCGAGATGCATACGCTCGAGATCGTCCAGAACGGGGAGATCACGCACACGTTCCAAGCCACCGGAGACGGCAAGTCGTTCGACGTGAACATCGAGGTTCCGATCGACGGTAGCGGGTGGATCGCGGCGCGCACGCTCGGCCCACCGCAACACGGCGCCATGGACAGCTACCTGTTCGCGCACACGAACCCGGTGTTCGTGATTGCCGACGGTGAGCCGATCCGCTCGCGCGACGATGCCGCCTTCTTCGTCGACTGGATCGAGGACACGCTAAGCGATCTCCGGAGGATGAATCGCTGGGACGACCCGGCCCACAGGGACGAAGTCCTCGGCACGTTCGAGGAAGCGCTCCGGCTCTACCAGGATCAGGCCGGGGGAGGTCGATAGGCGGGAGAGCCTAGGCTAGCGGAGATCGAACACTCCGCCGCCTCGTACCAGGGGATATCCCGCCATTTCCTGGGTCGCCACCCCGTCACGGAGCGCGAACACCCCGTTCACGAGCACGTGCACCGTGCCCTCCGAGTACTGATGCGGGTCCTCGTAGGTCGCCATATCCCGTACGGTGGCAACATCGAGCACGGTGATGTCGGCGACCATGTCCTCGCGAAGATATCCGCGCTCGGTCCATCCCAGAAAGTCCGCGGCGAGACCCGTCATCGAGCGTACCGCGAACGGCAACGTGATCACCGGCTCGTCGATCACCAGCTCCTTCAACTTCTTCGTGAACGACCCGAACGCGCGCGGATGGGTGACCGGCCGCGTCGGGCCCGGGTCCCGTCCGTCCGTACAGGTCATCATCCAGTCGAGTCCCGCCAGGTACCGTGTGTTCTCGTCATCGTATAGCCCGAGGTTCATCACGGCGGCGTTGCCGGCGCGTAGGATCGTGCGCGCGGCTTCGGGGGCCGTGAGGCCCCACTCCTCCGACACATCAGCTAGTGTCTTCCCGTTGAGATCAGACCTCTCGTCTACGATGAGGATGTGGTCCGCGCCCCCCCGAATCGCCAGCATTTCGCGGGTCTGCCGGTCGATCATGGGCAACGTGTCCGGATCGTCGAAGCGCCGCACCATCGCGCTGTCGCCACCCGCAACCACCCAACCGGGGACCGTGTACGAGCGGAGGTTGGACTGGGTGGCCGTATATGAGTGGTGAGCGCCCGCGACCTCAACACCTCGCTCGCGCGCCTCTTCGATGAGGGCCGCACCCTCGGGGGCGCGACCGTAGTTCTGCGCACCCTGGGCGTTGAAGTGGCTGAAGATGACCTTGGTGCCAGCCTCTTCCCCGATGCGGATTCCCTCGGCGATCGAGTTCAGGTAGCCGAAAGACGGATACGCCGCACCCAAATCTCGATCGTGCGTGTCGTAGATGGCACCGTCGTACTCGGCAGCCACCTTGTTGAGTTCGATGACCTCTTCGGTCTCAGAGTAGTTTCCGGGCAGGTAGAACAGCCCGGAGGACAGCCCGTAGGCACCTTCCTCCATACCCTTCCGGACGTAGGCGCGCATCGCATCCAGTTCTTCGGCGGTCGGCGAGCGATCCTCCATGCCCATGACCTCGCGCCGCGCCGCGTTGTGTCCCACGTAGAGGAACGCGTTCACTCCGACGCCATCCTCGGCCCACCGCCGAAGTCGAGCGGCTACCTCGCTGCGTCCACCGCCATCCGCTCCGAGCGCCACCGTGGTAATACCCTGGTACAAGAACGCCCGAGCGTCGCGCCCGTGGTCAGCGTCCAGCTCGGCGTGGGAGTGCATGTCGATGAGGCCCGGCGTGACCGTGAGGCCGCTGACGTCCACCGTGTCGGAGGCGGTCAACCCAGCGGCCGCGGCATCTCCGACGAACGAGATGCGCTCTCCCGAAACGGCCACGTCGGCCACCACCGCCGGCGCGCCTGACCCGTCGAGCACCGATCCGCCGAGCAAGAGCAGGTCGTGGACCGCTCCGTCACCCCCGCAGGAGGGGAGCCAAACTAGCTGGAGACCAACCAGGAAGCGGAGCACTTTCATCGGGTCGAAACTCCGAGGGGATCGGACATCATCGGTTCCCCAACCGCCGTTGCACTTCCTCGAACCAGTTCAGAACCACCATCACTTGCCCCGAGCCGATCCATTCTCGTCCTGGGCCGATCCCCGCTCGGCGCCGATCACCGCCGCCAACTCCGGTCGCAGCACCTTCACCGCGACCTTCCGCCTGTGCTTCAGGTCCTCGGCGAGGTAGACGGTGGACATACCGCCTTCTCCGAGGTGGTGCTCGATGCGGTAGTGGTCGGCGAGGGCATTGGAAAGCCGGTCGGCTTGTTCGGTCATGGCGGGCAAAGATAGGGACCGGGGTCTGAGGCGGCGAGCATTCGGACACTCGATGTTGGGCGCTCACCCGGCATGCGCGTCGTCCAGCAAGGCGGTAATGCGCTCGGCCTGGTCTTTTCGGTCAGGGTCCTCGATCTGAAACCTGCGCATCTCCAACAGGAAGCGGTCGTCTGGGGTCGGGGGTTCGCCCCGATCGAGGATGTCCCCAACCGTCCGGTCGAAGTAACCACCCCAATCTGGCTGTCGCCCGTCGGCGTCCTTGAAGCCGTACTCCTTGGCAAGAGTCCACGACGCCCAGACCCTCCCAGCTTTGGCACGGACGTCCGGGTCGGCGGCCAGTGCCGCCACGGCCCGACCGACGAAGGCCGGTGACTCCGACTCGCTGAAGTGGGGATCCTTCTCTGTCGCGTCCCGCCAGTTGGTCTCGGTGACCCCGAAGTGGTCGAGCACCGCCTCGGAGCGGAGGAACCCGGGAGTGACCGCGAGCGCCGTGACGTCGTGGGCGCGAAGATCCCAAGACATGTCATAAGCCAGGCGGATCACGCCCACCTTGACCAGGTCGTAGAACAGGTTGCCCCGATAGCCCAGGAAGTCCCCGTCGGTGATCTCCACGATCAGCCCCCGCCCCCCCCTCGATCATGAGGGGGGCGCGCCGTGCCGGCTGGTGATGATGTGCGTGTGCACGGCCTGCCCTAGCATTGCCAGGCCCTTCTCGTTGGAGAGCTTCCAAAACGGCTCGGCCCACTCGGTGAGGGCGTCGCCCCCCCACACGTCGTTGACGAGCACGTCGAGGCGGCCCTCGTCCTTCTTCACCCGGGCGAAGAGGGCCTCGACCTGCTCTTCGGCACTGTGGTCGGCCTGCACCCACACGCCTCTGCCGCCCATCTCATTGACGAGCTCAGCGGTTTCCTCGATCGTCTCCGGTCGGCCTTCGGTGGCGGGCTGTCCACGAACACTCCGCCCCGTGCAGTAGACCGTGGCGCCGGCCTCCCCCAGCATGGTCGCGATGCCGCGCCCGGCGCCACGAGTGGCCCCCGCGACCACGGCAACCCGTCCCTCGAGATCTTTCATGTCGGCATGCGCTCCTCGGCGGTGCGCCCCCACCCTGTCGTGATCGCGAGCACGATGACGACGAGCAGCGCCCACGAGTGGACGTTGTGCAGGCCGACCTCCCA
>Ga0310123_10003558_pt1 | contig 12014 bp, 8 predicted proteins | sample CB6_AW_1057_MG_FD_203505 | JGI IMG/M metagenome (GOLD analysis project Ga0310123, IMG submission 203505) | Marine microbial communities from Western Arctic Ocean, Canada - CB6_AW_1057 | ecosystem: Environmental > Aquatic > Marine > Oceanic | place: Canada: Western Arctic Ocean | collected... | reverse complement strand
TGCGCGCACTCGGCCAGATTCCGTTCCCAAATGCTAAAATCCGGCGTCACCTGCTACAATCAGACGCAAACACCGCAAACTTCGCGCTCCATCCGGCAGGCCTCGTTCTTCAATCGCCGATCCAAACAGGTTTCCGTACAGACACTAGTATAGAGTGTCAATTATTGCGGAGCAGTAGGCAGCGGGCACTTCTCAGCGCCGTACGATGAGCTACCATTTGTATTTACGGACCAAAACGATTTAACGACGAGGACCACAGAACACAGACCCTAGCGAAAAACACCATGATCGATTTCCGCCGGATCGACGGACCCCTTGGCATCCCCATCTATTTCCAGCACCTTCCGGTCAATTCCGTATCCATTTATTGGATTATGTTCGTCGGCAGCGCGGACGATGAATCTGTCGGCGAGCACGGGATCTATCACTGGTTCGAACACATCCCGTCCCGCGGCACGCGAAGATATCCGGGTGGCTACGCGGACACGGAGGCTCGGCTGGTGCGTCACGGCGGCGATGCGGGAGCCGAGACGGGCGCGACCTACACCTCATACTACGCTCACGTCCCCAAGCAAGTCTGGCCCGTGGCGCTGGACGTTCTCACCAACATGATGGGCGAACCTCTGTTGCGCGGCGAGGACATTGAGGCCGAGCGCGAAGTCATTCGCCAAGAGCTCGACGAGTGGCACTCTTCGCCGGAAGGGGAGTCGTTGTGCCGATTACCGGGACTTATTTGGCCAAGTCATCCGTTGGGCCACGATCAATTGGGCACCAAAGAGTCGTTGTCCAAGATGAATACGAACCTTCTACATGATGCCCACGGTCTCGGCTACAGCCGATCGCGCTGTGTGCTTTTCGTGGCCGGAGACGTCGACCACGTTGAGCTGCAAGATCACGTTGCCCGGTCCGCAGCATGCATTCCAGATACATCCATCTCATCGCGACGAGCCCCTTGCCATTACGAAGCGTTGCCAGATTGGAACGGTGGCCAAAAGACGACGGTCGAGACCCGGCATGAAGATGCGATCGTCTACTTGTTGTTTCCCGTGCCGCCAATGGATCGGGCTGCGGACCAGTTTGTTCGCTGGGAGTTGTTGGAGTATCTGATAACCGCCGGCGATCTGGGTTCGCCTCTCTACCGATTGGTCCGGGAGCAGTCCCAGTTGGCCTACTCGCCGGAATTTACCTGCACTGTTTATCCGGATGGTGGCTATTGGGGACTCGTTGCCCAGACGAGCGAATCACCTGAGTTGGTTCTCGATACCTTTTGGAAGGTACTGCGTAGTCCGGAGATCCGCTCTCCCTCCTGGTACGAATTCGTCGCCGACGGTATTCGCGGAGAGATTGCCATGCACGATCCTTGTCCAGACGACTTTACCGAAGCGGCGGCTGAAAGATTGATCTCCCACGGCGAGGTGTGGTCGGATCGAGAGTACGAACTACGGCTGTTGGATATTTCACAAAAGGAGATGAATGCGTTCTTGGATGCTCTTTCGCCCGACGACGCACGGGCGCTGGTTTTTAGCGGAACGGGACAATCGTGATTCAGACCCGACTTCCCGCCACGAATGGCACGAATGCAGAACAAAACAGTCCTAAACCGTTCCTGCAAACAAAAAGAGGACAGGTTTTGGACTTGAGCCGTAGGCGCTAGCCTCGGGTCTTTCACGCGTCCAAGTACAAAAACCCGAGGCTAGCGCCTACGGCTCAAATCAGCTTCGTCACAGACGTGACCTGTCCAACGAATCCACCCTAATTTCGGCGTTTAGGCCTAGTAATCGCCAGGGCCGCTCGGGAATCGCGCATCGGGAGCTGGCGACGAATCTGTCCGTCGAACTTGTAGAGAGCACCAGCGATCGCTGGTGCCGTGGGCACGAGCCCGATCTCGCCAACGCCGCGAGCGCCATGTGGACATTCGGGGTCCTCGACTTCGACGTAGATCAATTCCATTTCGGGCATTTGATGGGCGCGGAGAACGCCGCAGTCGTTCATCTTTTGCGCTTGGATCCGGCCACCTTCGACTTCAAAATCCTCGGTCAACGCGTATCCGATTCCCATGTGCAACGAGCCGTACATCTGGCCGTCCAAGTGCACTGGATTGATCACCCGCCCAACATCATGGGCCGCGATCATTTTCTCCAATTCGCCATCTTCGTTGAGAATCGCGATCTGGGTGGCAAACCCGTAGGTGAGATGGGTCTTGGGGCCACCCGGTTTATCGACATCCTTGCCGAGCTTGCTGGTGTAGTCACAAATCCACTCTCCGGTAAACACCTCGCCCGCCATGTCTTGTAAGGACTTTCCTGCAGCCAACTCGGCGCGAAGTGCTTTACCGGCCTCGGCGATGGCGTTGCCCGCCAATACCGTCCCGCGACTGGCCGTGGTTTGGCCACAGTCCAGTTGCAACGAGGTGTCCGTCGAACACTTGAACTGGTCGGGTCGTAATCCAGTCGCCTCGACGGCGAATTGAATGCAAACCGTAAACAGTCCCTGCCCCATTTCCGTAAAACCAGTACGGATGTGGACGGTTCCGTCGTCTTCGATCGTCAACGCAGCGCGACCAATGTCAGGCATGCCGTTGCCGATGCCGACGTTCTTGATTCCGCACGCGATCCCCGCATATTTCGCCTTCTTGTACGATTCCTTCACCGCTTCCAAAGTCTTACGCAGACCAAACGGCTTGTCCAAAATTTGGCCAGTGGCAAACGGTTCGCCTGGTTCCAGAATGTTGCGATCACGAATGTCGTAGCCATCAATGCCCACCTTCTCAGCCAATCGGTCCAACAACCCTTCGATGGCGAATGCCGACTGATTGGCGCCGAAACCACGCATGGCTCCGCAGGGCGGGTTGTTCGTGTAAACGGCCAGCGATTCCATGTCGATTGCCGGCACTCGATAGGGACCTGTGCAATGTCCACCAGCGCGCTCGAGCACTTTCGCACCGACCGAGGCGTAAGCGCCCTTGTCACCAATGATGCGCGCCTTAACAGCCAGGATGTGTCCTTGATCGTCGCAACCTATCTTGTAATTCAGCTTGATCGGATGACGTTTCGGATGGATGCGAAAACTCTCTGGGCGCGTTAAGGTCAGCTTGATCGGTTTTCCGATCAACCAGGCCAGCAGCGACGTCTGGGCCTGAATCGACATATCTTCTTTGCCGCCGAACGCCCCGCCGTTACTGACCAACTCCACTTGAACGCGGTCTTTCTCGACACCTAAAACTGCTGAAATCTGCCGCTGGTCGCAAAAAACACCTTGGCCCTGGCTGTACACGTGCAACGTACGATTCGCTTCATCGCCATTGGGAACCGCGATGCAGGCTTCCGGCTCCAGAAACAGATGCTCAATCGGCTGGGTGATGTAGGTATCCTCCAAGATGTACGCCGATCGAGAAAATCCAGCTTCGACGTCACCTCGTCGGAGTTGTGATTTGCTCAGCAAATTGCTTTCCCGATGCGGATGTACCAGGGGTGCATCTGGTTTAATCGCCTCTTCTGGATCGGTCACGGGCTGGAGTACTTCGTACTCAACTTCGATCATTGCAGCGGCTTGCCTCGCCAGCCGTTGCGTGTCGGCCACGACCGCGGCAATCACATCCCCTGTGCAACGCGTCGTCTCGCCAACTCCAATCATGATGGGCCAGTCTTTTTCAATGAGACCTACATAATGGTCACCTGGAATTTCAGCCGCCGTCACGATTCGATGGACGCCGGCCATTTCCAGAGCTCGGGCGCCGTCAATCCGCCTGACCACGGCGCGAGGATGATCGGCCAACCGTAGCCCGCCAAATAGCAGGCCAGAAACCGTCATATCGTCGACAAAAGCCCGATCTCCCAACACGGCATCGTGCCCCGTGTATCTGGGCAGGCTGGTGCCAACTCGGCCCGATTGATCCGCTGCGGTGATTTCTGGCATGGCTTCGCCACGTCGCACTCGAGCGTACTGCTCGATACTGTCAATGATTTGCGTATAGCCCGTGCACCGACAAAGATGAGATTTACAGGACGCGGCAATCTCTTCGCGTGTCGGATCAGGATTCTTGTCGCACAATCCGACGGCTCGCATGGCGAAACCAGGAATGCAAAAGCCGCATTGGACACCGCCACATTGAACAAACGACTCGGAGATCTTCGCGCGATGTTCCTCGTCCAGTCCCTCCAGGGTGGTGATCGATTTGCCCTGGACCTTGTCGGCTCGAAGCGCGCACGATAGGACTGGTTTGTCCTCCATCAGCACCGTGCAACATCCGCATTGAGCTTGCGGTTGGCAACCGTTCTTGGGCGATGTAATGCCGAGGTAATCCCGCAAAACGTCCAACAGGGTCAAGTCAGCAGCGGGAAGGTCGACCGAGATCGATTCGCCGTTAACGGTGCAAGCAAGGTTTAGCGATGGTGGACTGACGGTTGTCATAAAGGTTGGCCTCTAGGAGAGGTATCAATCGTTGGCGTGGATCCCGGCCTCATGGCCCCGCCCACGCCAGCAACTATGCCGCGCCAATAGCCGCGGCAGTGGCCAACTCATGCCCGCCCCGTAGAACGGACTATCCTTCCACCAGTGCTCATTTTGGCACAACATGGCCCACCGTTCAAGGTCGTTGTCGCTTGTGCGCGGGTTCGCCAGTTTGATATAAGGTCCTATCATGAAAGGCTCACCCACGCTAAAAGCCGCGAAGAAATACGAAAAGCAGATGGTTCGTTTCCTGCGCGACATGGTGGCGATCCCGTCCGAGTCCACTGAGGAAGGGGACGTTATCCGCCGCATTCAACGCGAAATGAAGGAGGTCGACCCTTTCGATCGTGTCTGGACGGACAAACTAGGCAACCTGCTGGGTCAAGTTGGCAAGCCTGGTAAGGGTAAGAAACTAATCGCCATCGACGCCCACGTGGACACCGTCGGGGTAGGGGACCGGTCGGAATGGAAGCACGATCCGTATAAGGGCAAAGTCACCGACGGCAAGGTCTGGGGCCGCGGTGCGGGCGATCAGGAAGGTGCGATTCCTGCCATGGTTTATGGTGCTCGCATCATGCGGGATTTGAACTTGGATCTATCCGAGTATTACGTCCTTATGACGTTTACCGTGATGGAGGAAGACTGTGACGGGTTATGCTGGCAATACATCGTCAACGAAAGCGGCATTCGACCAGACGCGGTGGTGGTGACCGATTCAACCAACTGCCAGATCTTGCGCGGCCAACGCGGTCGCATGGAAATCGGCGTGACCTGTAAGGGCAAATCCTGTCACGGTTCGATGCCCAATAAAGGAGACAATGCGATTTACAAAGTGGCCAAAATCGCCTGCGAAATTGAGAAACTCAATGAACGATTGCGATCGGATCCATTTCTCGGCAAGGCGACGATAACGGTCAGCTACGTGGATTGTAAAACACCCAGCCTCTGCGCGGTTCCCGGCCAGGCTTACCTTCATTTGGATCGACGGCTGACCACCGGAGACACAAAACAATCGGCCGTCGCCGAGGTGAAGGATGCGGTCAGGCGAGCTGGCGTGAAGGCCAAGGTCGAGGTCCAGCGCTATGCGCGTCCGAGTTACACCGGCCTCACGTATGAAACGGAAAAGTACTACCCAACTTGGTGTGCTGACGAAGACGATTTACAAGTCCAAGCCGCTATCAAAACCCACCGCGATACGTTGGGCAAAGCACCGACGGTTCACCGCTGGACCTTTAGCACCAATGGCGTATCCATTGCCGGCATGTACGGAATTCCCTGCGTCGGTTTCGGACCGGCACCCGAAAACGTCGCCCATACCGTTAACGATTCGGTTCCCATCGATCATTTGGTCCAATGTGCCGCGTTCTACGCCAACTACGGGCAGGCCTATTGCGACCTGGCCGCCGGGCGGACGAACAAGACCTCTATGACGTTTAGAAGAAAGTAACCGCGCAAAACATAGAGTCCCAATCATGCCCAACCTAAAAGGCAAACACTACATCGAGACGCAGGACCTTACCTTGGAGGAACTGCATCTGCTGCTAGACACGACGACGAAGTTGAAAGAAAACTTTCACCGTGGCGAAACGACCCTGTTGCTACCCAACCAAACAGCATTTCTGTTGTTCTTCGACAAATCGACTCGCACAAGAAACGCGTTCGAGGCGGGCATGACCCAATTGGGCGGTCACGCGCATTTCCTCGATGCCGACGTTACGCAAATCAGTCACGGCGAAACCGCCGCCGACACCGGTCGGATTCTGGGATCGATGGGACACGGAATCTGTATTCGCCACGATCTTGTGTTGGACGAGGGAAACAAATACATGCGAGAGATGGCAGCGGCAATCGACGTGCCGGTCATCAACATGCAGTGCGATGTCGATCACCCCACACAGACACTGGCCGATTTGCAAACTATTCGCGAGAAATTTGGAAAGGATCTCAGTGGTCTGAAGATTGCAGTGAGCTGGGCCTACGCGCCGTCGTATGCGAAACCGCTCAGCGTGCCGCAGGGATTAATCACGTTAATGACTCGTTTCGGCCTGCAGGTTACCCTGGCCCATCCACCCGGGTATGATCTCGTGCCGCGCACGGTTGAAGCCGCGAGACAGAATGCGACTGAGTCGGGTGGCACGTTCGAAATCGTTGACGACATGGATACGGCTTGCGCGGACGCCGACATCGTCTATCCCAAGAGCTGGGGCGTCTATGATTTAATGTTGGCACGCAAGCAGGCGACGACGGTCGAGGAAATTGACGAGAACCAACGCGCTTGCCTGACGATGAACGACCAGCACAAGGATTGGATCTGCGACGGGCGACGGATGGGATTGGCCAAGGATACGGCGGTTTACATGCACTGCCTGCCGGCGGATCGCGGCTCGGAAGTTACCGACGAGGTGATCGATGGTCCCCAGTCAATTGTCTTTCCGGAGGCCGAGAATCGACTGCACACCGCCAAGGCGATTATGGCTTGCACGATGCGCGAACGCCCTTTTTGAGTCACCTGAGGTGATCTACTTTCATGACCATCGAAGATGCACAACCACTGGTCATCGCCTTGGGCGGCAACGCCATCAGCATGGCCGGGGAACAGGGGACCATCGAACAGCAATTTGCCCGCACGCGAGAAACGGCTAGGGTGTTGTGCGATGTTCTTGACCAGGGATATCGATTTGTCCTGACCCACGGTAACGGTCCGCAGGTGGGGAACATTCTCCGACGTGTCGAGATCGCCTCGGACCAAATCTATACCATCCCGCTGGAAGTTTGCGTGGCTGACACCCAAGCGGGTATGGGCTACATGATCGCCCAATGTCTCATGAATGAGCTTACGGACCGAGGCGCGTCGGAATCGGTGACCACGATCGTTACCACCGTGGAAGTCGACTCGGAGGACAAAGCGTTCGCATCCCCTTCCAAACCAATTGGACCGAGGCTCCGCCAAGAGGAGGCTCAATTGCACAAGCAACGGGATGGCTGGAAGGTTAGCGAGGTTGCCAAGGCCAATTCCGGCGTGTTGTACCCAGCCCCTGGCCGCGAAAGATTCTTGAAATCGATACCATTCGAGGATTGACCGGACAAAACCAATTGGTCATCTGCTGCGGAGGGGGAGGGATTCCCGTCATGCGTGACTCAAAAGGCCGTTTTCGCGGCGCCGAGGCCGTGGTCGACAAGGACCGCTCGATGGTCTTGTTAGCGCTGGAGCTCGATGTTCGCTTGGTCGTCTTCTTGACCCCCGTCGATCATGCCTTCGCGAACTACGGCAAGCAGAACCAAACACCGATCGAGTCGGCCAATCTGCACGGATTTCCAAAAAATAGCAGTCGACTTTGTGCCAAAAAGGGGAGCCTCCTAATAGTGTTCGGCACGAAACGTGCGTGAGCCATCGCACGGCAGTTGGGTTTCGGACCTCTAGCAAACCAGCAGGGTTAACGACCCCCGCGAGCTTGCTCGTGCGGTGAACGAGGTCGTTTTAGCTAATACGCCGCGAAAATAGACGGAAGACTAGGGTGTCTTAGCCAGCTGGCGATGAAGCTGTGAGGCGACCGTCGACGCCGCGGTGGTGATTCTCGCCGCATCGCAAGAAACCACTTCTCCGCCACGCAAGCACCATTTGCCGCCGATCATGACGTCGCGAACGTATTGGGCGCCGAGCGCGTAAATCAGATGACTGGCAAGATTATCGGCGCCGATAGGCGTGGCGGGACGGTAGTTCGTCAAGACAATGTCCGCTGCGGAACCCTCTTTTAATTCGCCCAGCTCAATACCAAGGGAATCCGAGGCGTGGCGAGCGGACTTGTGTAGCATGCGGAGGACGTGGTCATAGCCAATTTTTTGACGGCTATCGTTGCTCTTAAACAAAGCTGTCTTCGCCTCGCGCCACATGTCCGCGCCAATCCCATCGGTGCCCAGCAATGGCGGCTCGGAAAACTCGGCCACCGGAGCGTAGCCAACCGAGTTGTTCATGTTGGAGCTGGGATTGTGCGCCAGATGGATGTTGGAGCACTCGTTGATGATGGTAATGTCGGCTGGTGCCAAATGGGTGCCATGGGCGAAGATCGTACCTGCCACATCCAATAAGCCGTGTTTCTTGAATCGATCCAACAAGCCAATACCATAAATATGTTTCGTTAATCGCTCATCGACCGGGTCCTCGGCAACATGGATATGAACACCGATGTTCTTGCGGTTGGCCAGATCGACACACCCCGCCAGTGCCTCGTCCGACATCGTGAAACTGGCGTGGGCGCCAACCATTCCCGCAAAACAGCCATCCTGCTCCTTCTGACAGCGCTCGATGAATCGCTCGTTCTCGGCCAAGCCTGCCACGGCTTCACCCACACCATTGCGGTCCGTGGTCTCGTAACACAAGACGCCGCGGCAGCCGACTTCGTGGACACCATCGCACAATGTATCGAGGCTGCCTTCAATCGAATTGGGCGACGAATGATGGTCAATCAGCGTTGTGGTGCCGCAACGCAAAGCGGCCAGCGCACCAATTTGGCCGCTGGCGCGAATGCTTTCGCGGTCATGTGCTCGGTCTAAACGCCACCAAATGAACTTGAGGATTTCATGGAAATCGCGCGGCGTCTTCTCGGGCGCCGGCATGCCCACGGCGAGTGCCGAATACAAGTGTGTGTGACCGTTGACCAATCCAGGGGTGACAACCGAACCGCGACAGTCGATTAACTCGGTCGCACCACGGACATCCACGTGTGGGCCGACGGCGGTGATCGTGCCATTTTCAATTTTCAGCTGACCTAACTGCACGGTCGGCGGATCGAATTGAACGAGCGTTGCATTTCGGATGACGATGGACATAGATATTCGATCAATTCGTTGTAGGACTCAATGATGACAACCACAAAGACCACCAAGGACACAAAGAAGGTCAGCTGGCTTGCGACCGATCCTAGAAGCTTCGTGATCTCCGTGGCCTTCGTGGTTTCCCTTTCCTCTATAACAGCTCAAGCACGCCGCTTTTCCGATTAAACTCCTCGATCTGCGCGTCCCATTGTTCGGCTTCGGCAAACGTTCGTTCCCAAAACTCCGGCTGCCACAGTTCACGGAGCTCCTCGGCCGTGCGACCCTGCTGCTCGACCCACGTGAAGTATTTGAAGTTGTGCAGCGCCTTGCGGTCTTGATAAGTCAGTTCACGCAAATGATCCGTTGCGATGCCGTCGAGATAACGAGCCCGATCGATACTCGCTTGGCTGGCGCTGTAAGAACCACGTTGCTCCGCGACTTCCTCGAGCCGGCTGACGTAGAGGTCCATCGAATCTGTCAATGGGATAAAGACCACATCGCTTGACGTCATGTCGTAATACTTGGCAACCTTGATCGCCGCGACCAGATTGCAAACAGATGAAATACCAAGCATTGGAAGTTGCGCGACCAGCTCGGCTGGCAATTCGCTTTCCAGCTGCTGTTGCCCGGCCGGTGCGTTAAACAGCCGCATCAGTGCAATGCACTGTTCATCATCGATGGCCGCCACCGCATCGGTGTTGCGGACGTTGTGAATCCACGGCACATGTTTATCGCCAATGCCTTCGATGCGATGTCCCCCAAAACCTAATTGATAAAGCGTCGGACATTGGAGTGCCTCGGCGGCAGCCACGATTAAGTGGGGGTGTTTGGTGCGCAAATAATCTCCGGCGGCAAACGTGCCGGCACTTCCCGTTGCCGAAACATAACCGGCCAATCTGCAGCTGCCGTCGAGACGCTGAAATATTTCATGGATCATGTGTCCCGTGACGTGATAATGCCATGACGAATTACCGAACTCTTCGAATTGGTTGAAGATCACACACTCGGGACGCGTCTCGCGAATCTCCCAGCACTTGTCGTAGATTTCCTTGACGTTCGATTCGCAACCAGGCGTGGCAATCACCTCGGCACCAATCTCTTTGAGCCACTCGAACCGCTCGCGGCTCATTTCTTCCGGAAGGATGGCTACGGCGGTACAACCTAATACGGCCGAATCAAAGGCCCCGCCGCGACAATAGTTTCCGGTGCTTGGCCAGACCGCCTTCTGTGTCGTGGGGTCGAATTGCCCCGTCACCAATTTTGGGATAAGGCATCCGTAGGCGGCGCCCACTTTGTGAGCGCCGGTCGGGAAATATTTACCGACCAGGCCGACGATGCGCGCTTCGACGCCAGTCAACTCGGCGGGAAACTCGATCCAATTCCCCTGATTGAACAAACCTCCATGTTCGACTGGTTCATTCTTCCAGGTAATGCGAAACAGGTTTATCGGGTCGACGTCCCAGAGTCCAACCTGCGCGAGCCGATCCTTGACCTTTTGCGGTACGGATTCCGGATTGCGCATCTGCCCGAAGGTGGGAAGCAGAATTTTGCGTTCCCGAAATAAGGCAATGGTCCGCGCAAGAACCTGGTCGTTTATTTGCATGAACTTAACGCCTCGTCCAACTTGTCCATGTCTGGTTCCGTACGAATCAGCCGGCCACCGGCACGAATCGCGCTCCGCGTATCCTTGAGACCGCTGCCGGTGATCATGGCCAACACTCGGCTGCGCGGAGCCATCACCCCTTGGCTCACCGCCGCTTGTATACCAGCCACCGCCGCAGCGGCCGCTGGCTCAGCAAAAACCCCGTGGCGACCGGCGGTCCGCATCGCTTCGAGGATTTCTTCGTCAGTCACCTCGATGCCAATTCCGTCCGACTCCTCAATGGCGCGGACAGCCTTTCGCCAGTTTCTCGGCACCGGAACATCGATGCTGTCTGCCATCGTGTTACCGTCACAAACTTCTGGCAGATCGCCGTATCGCACCGCATGGTGAATCGGGGCCACATCCAGAGCCTGGACGCTCAGCAGCTTCGGAAGTTTATCAAGGATGCCAAGCTGGTGCATCTGGACCAAGCCTTTCCAGATGCCGGCGATCGTGCATCCATCCCCAACACTTACCGCAACCCAATCGGGCACTTCGCCCAGTGCGGCGGTTTGTTCGGCAATCTCCAGACCGCCGGTTTTTTTGCCTTCGACCAAAACCGGATTCATCGCACAATTGCGGTTGTACCATCCATACCGCTGACAAGCAGCCGAGCATAGATTGTAGGCCTGGTCATATGTCCCCTCGGCGGCAATCACTGTGGCGCCATAGACAAGCAGCTGTGCAAGTTTCGGTTCTGGTGCCGTCGCCGGAACGAAGATGACGGCTGGTAGTCCTGCCAGTGCCGCGTGACCAGCGAGACTGGTGGCTGCGTTGCCGGTCGACGCACAGGCGATGGTTTGCGCTCCGTTCTGAAGTGCGTGGGCCACACCAACGGAACTGGCCCGATCCTTGAACGAGGCTGTAGGATTCCTGCCTTCATCCTTCAACCATAGTTTTTTCAGCTCCCACTGGTCGGCCAGGCGAGTTGCCTCGACCAAGGGTGTCCAACCGACGGTCCAATCATCTGGTATCGAGAGGGTATCCAGCGGCAATAGTTCACGATAACGCCAATGGTTCAGCGGGCGTGATGCCAGCGGTTGGGCTTTCCAACTGGCTCGAACCGCGTCCATATCGTAGGCAATATCCAAGATGCCGTCGGCCGGTCCAC
>Ga0310123_10003556_pt1 | contig 12016 bp, 12 predicted proteins | sample CB6_AW_1057_MG_FD_203505 | JGI IMG/M metagenome (GOLD analysis project Ga0310123, IMG submission 203505) | Marine microbial communities from Western Arctic Ocean, Canada - CB6_AW_1057 | ecosystem: Environmental > Aquatic > Marine > Oceanic | place: Canada: Western Arctic Ocean | collected... | reverse complement strand
AATACTTGGTACTATCGGGTTTGGAATACAACTTTACTGTGATTTTTCTGGTTACTCGGATATTGCAATTGGCGCAGCATTGATTCTAGGATTCAAGGTTCCGCAAAATTTCAATTTCCCATTTTTTGCAACCTCACCGGCTGAATTTTGGAGACGATGGCACATCAGCCTATCAACCTGGGTTAGAGATTATGTTTTCTTCCCAATGGTAATAAATAATAAAAAATCAAGGTTGAGAATATTTTCTAGTTTATTTACTACCATGTTTCTTATAGGAATTTGGCATGGAGCCGGTTGGAATTTTGTAATTTTTGGTATTATACATGGATTGTACGTTGGTATTGAAGCATCAATTAGGAGCATGTTTCCCTCATTACGGAATAATTCATTCTTAAAATCAAGACTTGGAAAAATTATTTCAATATTAACGACACAATATTTGATATTTTTATCATTTCTCGCATTTAGAGTCCATGATCTTGAACATTTGTCGTATTCTATACAAAAACTCATTTTCATTGATTTAGAAATAAATGAAATTTCTAGTTTTATTTTAGAACATAAATTTCCCTTGTTTTTGATGATGTTGTTTTTAATTATTCATTACATCTCATTCAGAAATCCAAGCATGCTAAACAAAATTTCTAATTTGAAGCCAGCTTATTGGATAATTTTTCTAACTATCATCTTCACTTCTATAATTTTCTTTTATGATGCTAATCCTAGAGATTTCATCTATTTTAGATTCTAAATTATTTTTTATATTGTGTTATTTAATTTCTTTTAATAAATTAATTATTTCATTTTTTGTTATTGGTATTGGATTGTTATCCAAATGTTTTTTATCTTCTAAAATTAACTCACTTGCTAGATTAAGTTCTAAATTTAAAGAAATATTTTTAAAATTCAATTTTTTTACAACACTTTCAAATCGCTTGTAGAAAATTGAATTATTAAATTTATGAGCAACCAAGGTAGTAGATGATAATGCGTGACCATGCATAATTCCTTCATTTGAGTAAACATACGATAATGCATGACCTAATGTGGTAGAACTATTTCCAAACCCCAACCCAGTATATAGTGAGCCTAAAGCTAACTTCTCGAATTTATCATTAAGAATAGCATATTCTAATATATCAAATGCAGTACTACAAAGGAATTTTGTATAAGGATTACCAAGTTTACTATCATATGCCTCTGTGCATTGTGCACATGAGTCTATTGCAGAGTTTTTTATTATTTCCATAGGAGTACCTTCGATAAAATCTGAATCAACTATTGCAACATCTGCTAAAATTTTGTCGTCATGAAAACTAGTTTTTTTCCGATCAACATTCAACACAGAAATTCTAGTAACTTCACTTCCTGAACCAAATGTAGTTGGTATCATAATTTTCTTTTTTCCCATTTTAAATGCCACAAATTTAGCTACATCTAACGAACTACCTCCTCCTAAACCAATTATACAAGAAAAATTTTCAATTTTAAATTGTGAAATAATTTTTTCAACGGTTTCAATAGAGGGATTTGGCTCAACCTCATCAAATATAGAAAAATTTTTTATTTTCAAATAATCGATCCAGTCTCGAGAAATTGCACCTTTTGAAGTGATTATCAAGCTGTTAGATGGATAATGATAATTGTGTGCAGATTTGGCACCGAAATGAATAGAAGGTGGTTGCATAATTTTCCACATGATTACAAATAATGAGGGTATTTTTTATAATTGCTTGTAAGGTTTTTTATATTGTTAAAATGTGAGGATTTACGTTTATAATGACCAGAGTAAAAATTGGTGAGAAATCTCTAATCCATCATATTCTATGAGGAAGATACAACTGAGTTTTGAAGAATTTCCTTTGCTCCATCTCTACCCTCATTAAAAAGTAAATCAATAACAGACATCTGTGGTATAAATTTACCATGAATCTGTTTGTATATTGGATGTTGAAATTTTCGAAACGTTACATGGATATTAGATTTTTTAAATTCTTCTATTCTCAAGTGTGATTGAGCCCATTCTGTTCCTGTTATGTAATAATCGGCACCAACAGCCTTGCAAATATCAAGAACATTATCAGATCCTTTTTTTGATATTTTAAGCTCTGACGAAAAAACAATCTTTGGTTTTATTTCTAGCTCATTCATAACAAATTTAATAATTTCAGTATTAAGATCAGTTAAATATTCAAATTTTTTTTCAAACACTGATTCTATAAAATCTTTAAATTCTTCAAAATAAGGTGCTTTCGCATAATTATACAGTATTGATTTTTTATGCCTCTTTGACCAATTTTTATTATTATCGATAGTTATCTCATTTATGTTTGGATATGAATGAGCGTGAACTGGGATACTTAGCAGTGCTGTATCATTTTTAGTACGTATTCGATTCCTGTTTTGCCAACCTTTTTTTTCGAATTGAGCATCATCTAAAAACACAAATAATTCAGAATCCATCATTTTTTTAAAAAAACCTAACCATGGTAGATATTCAGGTTGATGAATTGCTACTATTGTCACATCTTTAGTATCATTTAACTTAATTTAAAATGAGTCGAATGATTCATACAAAATCAGTAAATATGATTTCAAATATTTTCGTTTATATTACAATTTTAACTTGTTAGTGAAGGTGATTACTTAATGAAATTACTTGTTACTGGAGCGTCAGGAAACATCGGAACTATCTTATGCAATAAATTACAAAAAAACAACATTCCGTTTATAGGTCTAGATGTTGCTAATCAAGGTTTTACCAATGATGATTTTTTTCAGTTAGATATCACAAATAAAAGTGAATTGAATGAAAAAAAATCAGTTTTTAATGAAGTTGACACATTAATTCATTTAGCAAGTAAAATTGATGTTGGTGTGGATGTAACAAATACTGGGATAGAGAGTGTTAATGTAAATGTTAAAGGTACTTTAAACTTGTTAGAGTATCTTCCTAATTTGAAGAATATTTTGTTTACAAGTACCTATACGGTATATGGTATTCCTAAACAAAATCCTGTAACGGAGAATCATATACAAGAACCTCATACAGTTTATGGAATAAGTAAAATAGTTACTGAAAAATATCTTCGGGTTTATGCACAAGAAAAAGGAATTGATCTTACTGTTTTTAGGTACATGGGAATTTATGGTTTAATGTCACATTATGCAAAACAAGCAATTCCTATTTTTATAAAATTAATTGCAGCTGAAAAAAATCCAATAATTTATGGGAATGGTTTACAACGTAGAAACCATCTTTTCATTGATGATGCAATAGATGCAATTTTAGTTTGGATAAATAATAAAAATCCAGGCATATTCAATATTGGTGGTATAGATTCACCAACTAATCTGGATTTAATCTCCATGATTAATGAAAAAATGAATAAAAAGATAAAACCTATTTTCAAAGAATCTCAACAATATGATTTCATTGCTGATATTTCAAGAGCAGCTTCAGTTTTACATTTTCAACCAAAAACTAGAATAAAGGATGGAATAAGCAAAACAGTAGAAAAATTTTTGGGGTAAGAATATTTTTGACTTTTAAAATTGCTGAAAAAAATTTTTTAATTACGGGGGGAACTGGTCAAATAGGCTCATTTTTAACGGAGAAATTATTAGAGAATAAAGCAAACGTAACGATTCTTGGTCATAACAGTAACAATCTTAAAGAAATCAAGGATTTGGTTGATACTAAAAAAATTAAATTTGTTGAATGTGATCTTACTAATGAAAATAGAATTAAAACAGTTGGTCCGTTACTTCAAAACGTTGATTTTTTGGTTCACTTAAGTTCTGAATTTAGATTTCCTGAACCCAATTCATTATCCAGTGCACGTCATACAGTAGAACTTGATATCAAGGGTACCATCTTGTTATTGCAGCAATTGAAACAATTACAGGGTATCTTATTTACGAGCAGTGCTGCAGTATATGGAAAACCATCCTACATACCAACAGATGAATTATGTTCAATTAGACCAATTTCCTTTTATGGATGTGGTAAATTTGCTACCGAGAAATACTTAAAATTACATAGTAACAACAAAAATGTTCCCTTAACAATTTTAAGAATTTCTAATGTTTATGGTCAACGAGATCGCTCAAATCAAATGATTCCTATTTTTACGAGAAAAGCCTTGCATAATGAACCAATTAAATTAAACGAAAACGGTTCACGTGATTTAATCCATATTTCTGACGTAATAGAAGCAATAATGAGTGCTATTAAACTCAATCAAAATAATCTATTTAATATAGGCACAGGAATGAAATTTTCAAATCATTTCATTTTAAAAAAAATAATTGAGATTACAAAATCTCAAAGTAAAATTTTACGTTTAGAAAAATCTGAAGATTATAATTTTGTATATGATATTTCAAAAGCTACTGCTAAACTTGGCTTTAATTCTAAAGTTTCAATTGAAAAAGGTTTGGTTGATGAAATATTATGGCATAAAGAGGAAATTCAGAAACTGGCTAATGGTGTTTAACAAGAAAGAAAAAATATCCTCATTATTTGTAATTATGTGGAAAATTACTAAAAGAAAGTAATTGATTTCTAATATTACTCATCAATATAATGAGATTTACTGATTTCTTTTTTAAGAAAATCAATATCTAAATTATTTTTAAAATTCCGTTCATCAGTAAATTTTAAAATATCACGATGTAATTTTCCAATTTCATCTATCTCATTTTTATCAATCTTTTCACCAGTTGACATCTTTAGTAATAATGAAATTAATTTTAAATTTAATTTTAGAGATAAATCTGCATTAACCGTATTTCTGCTTAAGTATGGATTACTTTCGGCAAAAACATCCAATTCAGATTTATAGGCAAAAGTTTTTTTAAAATGAAAATATCCAACCACAATAAGTAGAGGAATTCCAACGCTTATCATTATCAGAGCGTATTGTTCAAAAGTTGGGAAAATAGCTTTCAATATTGGATAATTATCAACTGCAAGAAAATAAGTGACAGTTAGAGTATTAATTGCTGCGAGAATAAATACAAAATAGGTTGACCAACCTGTTCTAAAATAAAACCAACCTCGAAAACCTATACGCTGTTTCACGCATTCCTATTTTTTACGCATGTATATCAATATCACTAGCTATCAATATCTAATAAGAGAATAAGAAGAATTTGATTTAGTTTCCAATGAAGTTCTTATTCTCAAGGTACAAAAAAATACTGTTAACTGATTTCTTTACACTCAATTTTTCAAGTAAACAAGAAGAAAACATAACTAACTTATAATATTCACAAAATTCATTTATTATCATGAATGCCGAATATGAAGAATTTGAAAGTATTGAAGACGTTTTCCTATATATTTCATTTTTTGTACCTACCATGAAAAACTTCATTCCAATTAACTCAAACTGAATAATTGTAACATGCGTCCAAACATATTATTCATTTTAGTTGATGGATTAAGAGCTGATCAATGTTTTGGTGTTGATAAAACATCATACACTCCATTCTTAGATTCTTTAATCTCAAGCGGTGTGTATTTCAAAAATACTTTCGCTACTACAGATGGAACAATGATATCATTAAATTGTATTTTAAATTCAAAACCCCAATTTCAGACTGGCATTAGAGCACAAAAAATAATTTTATTAGAAGATAATCATCTGCAAAAACTAAAAAATTCTGGTTATTACATTAGTGGCCTAATTCCTAAATTAACATCTCTTAAACCTATTACTGATTATTTACAAAACGAAAATCATACTTATGATCCAGGTCCTCCTCCTGTAACTCTTCCTACCGGAATTACAGAAAAAATTTCATTCCTGTTAAACTCACTAAAAAACATATCTCCATGGTTTTGTTATTTACATTTGTTTGATTTACATCCAGTAAAAGAAGGTAAAAAACCACTAAAAATTGAAGAGTTTCAATCTGAAAAATTTGGTAACACATTGTATGAACAAACAGCATCATCAATAGATCATTGGTTGAAGAAGATTTCTACTCAAATCAATTTTGATGATACACTTCTAATAATAACTTCAGATCATGGTGAAAGAATTCCATTCAAAGATAAAAGTTCATTTAAATTTGAGCCCAAATTTAATTCTGTGACAAGTATAGGACGAAGTGTTTTACCAAAATCTACACATAATTTAGGTGGAAAAGTTATTGGTAAATTAAAAAGAACAATAGGAAAAACCAAACTAAATTATTCTAATAAAGATTTGACTCCACACCAAAAACGTTCTAGAGATCCACATTTTACATTATCATTACATGATGAATTGTTACACATTCCATTTCTTCTAAAAGGTTTAACATTACCCTCCAAAATTATATCAAATCAGATATCTACATTGGATTTTTTCCCAACAATTTTTGAGCTTGCAGGAATTACACAAAATAATACTAAATACAGTTCAAGTTTAGTTCCATTGATTAATAACCAACAAATTACAGAAAAAGAGATCTTTTTACATACAAGTCCGTATGAAAAAGAATCGCCATTAGATAAGATTGGAATGCGAACAAACAAACACAAGTATTTTAGAAATTCTAAAAACTCAAAAAAGGGCGTTCATTTGTATGATCTAGAAGATGATCCATACGAAAATAATAATATCTCAAAAAATAATCTTCCTATAATTGAAAAAATGGAAAAATTGTTGCATGACATGCAAAACGATACTTTGGAATTAGATAACACACTTAGTAAAGAGGAAGAAGAAAAAATTTCAAAAGAATTAAGAAAATTAGGCTACATAAAGTGAAATTTCATTTTGATAACTCAACAGAATAAGATAATTACAGGATCATACAAGAAATCATAAATGATGGACAAACAAGAAGAATCATCAAGTAAGGAGTTAATTAAATCTGGCCAAAATTTTCTTGGCATACTTAACGATATTAAAAGACGTCCTGAGGATGCAGCAAGAGAACTTGAAGTTTCCTTAGATGAAATTAATTCTATATTAAGTGGGAAAAAAGAATTATCTGTTGATATTGTTGATAAGGCTATAAAAATTTGGCCTGTAAATGCTAGAGATTTTTACGTAATACACGATGATTGTACTCAAGGAATAAAAATTATGAGGTATGAAGAATCAAAACAAAGTTCACGTATAATGGAAAGAGCTGGTCGCCCTTACTATGAGTATAGAGATACTGCAATGAGTAAAACTGCACCATTCAGACCAGAATGGATACTGGAATTATGTTCTGTAGATGATAATGATCCTAGAAACAAATCAGTCCAATGGAATAACGGTCATTTTTTGCATCAATTCACCTATTTCGTTGGAGAAGTAAACTTCTACTACATTGATTCAGATGGTGAAAAAAAAGTTGCTGTAATGAACACGGGAGATTCAATGTATATCACCCCATTTGTTTCACATTCATTTGCTTCTAGAAATGGTACAAAACAACCTGGTTTAATTTTAGCATTAACCTATGGTAATAAAATAACTGGTGACACTCAACAAGAATTATCAACACTTTCAAATCTTGGACAAGAATTTGTCCTAGATTTTTCAACTGCAGAAAAAGCTATATCAGCACTGATAAAATATTTTAGAAAGATTTCTAGTCTTTCACTTGAAGAGATTTCAAAAAGAACTAATATACCAACCGAAAAAATTGCAGAATTTGAATCAGGCAAAACCACACCGTCAAATATAGATTTGCAAAATCTTTCTAAAGCATTAACAGTAAATCTTAGAGATTTACTTCCAAATGATAAAACTGAAAACAAGGTTATTGTAAAACATCATGATGAAGGAAAAAAATGGTTTTATCCCAACCAAACACGTGCATATGAATTTGTAGAATTAGCCAATACCACAACACTTCCATTTTCTAAATCTTTTGAGATTAAGATCAATAATACGGATAATAAGGAATTAGATCTTAGAGCAGGTCTTCATCAATATGTGTACAATATTGATAATAACACAATCACAATAAACTGGGTACTTGATGGTCAAATTTTCAGTGAGAAGATCCATCCTGGTGATTCATTATACATTAAACCCTTTGTTGAACATAATTTTAGAGGAGAAGGAAAATTGTTAGTATTACGAATTGGTGGAAAAATAGTTGGTGATTCCCAGCGAGAATTATCATTTGTGGGTAAAGAAAACACAAAAAGAGCAATTTCTGAGACTATACAATGGTTTAATCCAAAAGGAAAACAATAGTAATTAAAATATTCATAAAAATGAATTTTTGAATATGAATAAAAAGAATCTAATTATTATTTTAATCGATGGGGGTAGATTAGATCGTGCGTTAAAATCAGAAGTATTTACTGACATATCTTCAAAATCTGTCTTTTTTTCTCAAACAATCACATATGCACCGCACACGATAGCAGCTATGCATGCAGTTTTTAGTGGTTCATACGGAATAAGAACTGGTACAAACAGTTATTGGTCTACTTTCAAGTTTAAAAAACAAAAATTCAAAACACTGACAGAATATCTTCATGATGAGAATTACCATACATGCGCAGATGTGATCAATGACTTAGTTATTCCCAAGCAAGGATTTGATGATTTCTTTATTCATGATGAATTAAAAGATGATCTTAGTTTACAACATAAAGACTTACTCAAAACAATGAAGGCATATAATGACGATGGCCAAAATTTCTTTTTGTATCTTCATTACAGCAATATTCATACTGGAATTATGAATGATGTTTTGAAAGTATATGATAATTTTAGCAAAGAATTTTTTGATAACAAAGAACAAAATGAAAAAAGATATGATATATTATTTAGCAATGCAGAAAAATATCTTAAATCAATTATGGATGAAATAAAAAAATTAAAACTTGAAGATAACTCATTAATTTTAATAATGTCTGATCATGGAATTAGCGTTGGAGAAAAATTTGGTGAAAGAGCATATGGTGCTTTTTGTTATGATTATACGTTAAGAACATTTACATATTTTCTTTCAGAAGAATTCATATCGAGAGAAATCACACAACAAATTAGAACAGTTGATTTTATGTCAACAATCTTAGATTACTTGGAGATTCCATTTGATAATAATTATGAAAGACTAGATGGTGTATCTCTCATGCCATTAATTCGTGGTACGTCTATACCCGAACAAATTGCTTATTCTGAGACTGGAAATCCTCTGGATAAAAAAGAACCGCCAAAGGAACCTAACACAAAATCAGTCCGTACGTCAAAATGGAAGTTGATCTTAAATCAATATGATAATTCAAAGGAACTGTATAATCTTGAACTTGATCCAAATGAGGAAAAAAATCTGTTTGGTAAAGGAGAAAAAATGGAATCTTTTCTGTGGGAAAAATTACAGGAATTAGAAAAAGTATCCAATTGATTACGAAAACATTTTTTGTGCTCTTTCCAAGTCTTGTTTAGTATCTATCTCACACCACTTGCCTGAAATAATGACCGGTTCTACGTCAATTTTGGAATCAACCAATTCTTGAATCATGTCTGTAAGATATGCCTTTAAGACAGAAGGTGCTTGCTGAAAAGTTCCAACATGGGTTTTTATTAATTCTTCATATTGTTTAACAAAAAGCCCAGATCCATACGGTGAAAATTTTACGATGCCCAAAAATTCACCAACATCATTATTTTCATTTTTAATATTTTTTTTAATTTTAATAATTTTTTTTGCCTTGTTTAGTTGAACATTTTCGGCCTCATATTTTTGATGCTCCATTCTTCCCTCATACATCTTTTCCCAAGCCATATCTATGGCAATTGAAACGTCTCCTTTCGAATCTAAAATTTGCCTAAGGATTTTTGATTCAAATATAATGTCTGAATACAAAACCAAAACATCATTTTTTAAGAAAATCTTTGCCTCCATTAGGCTTCCCAAAATATCATGTTCGTTATAGTGATGATCTTTAATATAACGTACGTTTCCTATTTCAAATTTTTCACTGTGTGCACCAGTAATTACAATGATGTTATTGATCCCTGCCTGTTTCAATGCTTGAATTTGGTATGCAATGATTGGTTTTCCATTTACCATTAGCAAAGATTTGGGAAGACCCTTCACATTTTCTACAATTCGTTTACCTGAACCTGCAGCTAAAATGATTGCATTCATGATTTAAGAAATATTAGCATCTTGACATAAAACGTTCTTTAATCTCTACAGGTGAAATGTTAATTCTTCCGCTTCTTTCTGTATCACTCTGTTGAATTTTTACCACAATTATTATCGGTCCCTTCAATTTTTTTATTTTACGAAGAATTTTTTTAAAATTGTTTTCGGTTCTTACCGTGAACGTATGGTTATAATTACATGCCTTTGCGATTTTTTCAATACTAACAAAATTAGTGTTTGTTGGTTGACTTCCAGTTGATTCATGAACAGAATTATCAAAAACCACATGAACAAGATTTTTTGGTTTTAATGACCCTATTGTTGTGAGTGAGCCCAGATTCATTAGAATATTTCCATCTCCATCAAACACAAAGACTTTATTTCCTGGATCTTTTAATGCGATACCTAATCCAATTGATGAGGCTAATCCCATTGATCCAATCATGTAGAAAGTTGGTCTAGTATCAGAAATACTAAACAAATCTCTGCTGATAAAACCATTAGCAGAAATTATTCGTTCATCAAATTCAATATGTTCCAATGCTATTGTAATTGCCGTTTTTCTAATCAATAAATTCCCTTGGTATAATTAATGCGCATGATTTTCCTTCTTTGATCAGCTTTAATGCCCAATTACAAGATTTTTTCCAGTCTTCTTCGTTTAGAATCATAGATTGCAAGGATAATGCATGAAGCAACTTTGGTTGGATCTTTCCAATTTTTGTATGTTCAGGAGCATCATTTTCTCGGAAACCTCTCCAACCTATCAAAAAAATCATTGGTATTTGATATAATTGAACTAGAGATGTAATTATGCTTATAGAATTAGCAAAGCCCGCATTTTGCATGAAAACTAAAGAGTTGCTTTGAGATTTTGAAAGTATATCTCCCGTCTTTTCAAAATGTAAACTCATTCCAGCAGCAATTCCAATTGCCTCGTCTTCTCTTGTTGTTATCAATATCTTGTTCCGTTTTAATCCTTGATCAATAAAGTATTTCATCGTAGAGTCGGGTACTCCAACAAAATTGTAAATTTTATTTTTCAATAAATAGTCAAAGATCTTCCTTTGAATAATTTCTTTCAATTAATGTAACCCATTTTTTTTAAATTTTTTTCAATTTCTTTTTCCTGTTTTTTGATATTATACATTTCCTGTAATTGAAAGATTTCTTGCATGGAAGACAAATCTTCAGATATATCACTGACGCTAGCTGAATTTTTTATTTGCTTCAGTATTTTAGAAATTGATGCGTGGGCTACACGTAATGTTTGATTTGCATAAATTACCATTTTTATATTATGAGAAATCAGTTCATCAAGTTTTACAGTGGGATAGGAAGTAGGAACAACAACCAATGGTAGTGTACCACCCCAAGATTCCGAAAACTCGAAAATTTCGTTTGGCGAATCCTGTTTAGAGTGTATTAAAATTGCATCTGCGCCAGCTTTTTCATATGCTAAAGCTCGTTTAATCGCCTCTTTCATTCCCATTCCTGAAATTAATGCTTCAGTTCTTGCAATTATTGTAAAATTAGGATTTTCTTTAGCGTTCCTACCAGCAATTATTTTTGCAACAAAATCTTTTTCAGATATTAATTCTTGCCTACCATCTTCAAGAAGACTGTTTTGTTTTGGAAACGTTTTGTCTTCGATACATACAGCTGCAATTCCTGTCTTTTCATATTTTTTTACCATGTGGCTAACATTGCTAGGTCCGCCAAAGCCCGTATCACAATCCGCAATAATTGGAATATTACAAGCTTCTTCCATACTAGAAGCTACATTAAGAAACTCCGTCATGGTTAGAATGCTAGCATCTGGTAAAGCATGAGTAGCAGAAATTGCAAAGCCACCAGCCCAAACTGCATCAAACCCATTAATCTCCACTAATTTTGCTGACATTGCATCAAA
>Ga0310123_10003555_pt1 | contig 12020 bp, 9 predicted proteins | sample CB6_AW_1057_MG_FD_203505 | JGI IMG/M metagenome (GOLD analysis project Ga0310123, IMG submission 203505) | Marine microbial communities from Western Arctic Ocean, Canada - CB6_AW_1057 | ecosystem: Environmental > Aquatic > Marine > Oceanic | place: Canada: Western Arctic Ocean | collected... | reverse complement strand
AATACCAGGCGACTTCCGTTGGCTCTGGTAAATGTGGTAACCCATTTTTTACTTTGTTTACCTAATAGAATGACATCATAATTCTCAATGCGGGAAACGTCTTCAACTGGATTGTCATCGTCTCCGATGGTCATTGACCAGGAAGATCGTTTTTTACCAGAATCTTCTTTTTTTGTTTCTGTAGTATCTTGCTTATACAGCGCATTTTCAAAAGGCACTACCCAATATTCCTCATCTTCAATATCGTACTTCCAAAAATTGTGGCTATTGATATCAATAATTTTCCCTTTAGACTCATTTACAAACAAGCGTGCGTAAAAACGCTCAGCGTTAGAGTTTTCAATTGAGTGTCGCATATTGTGACCAAAGGCAATTTTTTCTACTCGATTAATTGGGCCTATGTAGGGAATTTCGAACACCATGGTAAGTTCCATGGTTACCTGCTGTGACTGGGCCACAGTCACGTTATATGCACAAATAATTATTAATACTATTTTAGTCGTTGTGCGCATAATTGGTTCTAGTAACAATACTAGCCTTTATAATGAAAAATACGCTGTTACTTTACATTAATATGCGAGGTATTCTGATGCATTGTTTTACCTTCTACAATATAAACAGTCTGGTTCACATGTATATTTTCAAATGTTTGATCTATTCCACTAGGCCAAGAGACCTCGATTTTGTCGATCGATTTAATTGATTCTAGACCAAAATATAACTCTTTTGCATGGGCAGAAAAATATCCCTGGCCAGATATAAGTGCCTGCTCATATTTATTTGGGCCGAGAGTGATCCTTACAGTCGCGCCAAAACCATCACGGTTTGACTTTGTGCCCTCCAGCCGCACTTTGATCCAATTGTTATCACTTTTGGTTTCATTGTGAAATAGAATGCCCTTCCCTTGGTGGGGATCAAAAATGTTATTGCCCTGACCATCTTCTACCTGTTGCCCATTGACAGTTACAAAAATGTCAACCATACCATCATCATCATAATCAGCAAAAATTGCGGATCTATGAATACGCTCTCCCGTGGAAAGTATACCGGATCTTTCAGAAATATCGGTGTATCGACCGCGACCATCATTTTCGAACAGAAGATTGGATTGGCGGTTGTCGCCACTAACTGAATTTAAGTGGCCGTTGGCGAAGAAAAGGTCCAGATCTGTATCATTATCTAGGTCAAACAGACCAGGCGCCCAGCTTACTTTAGGCCAGGTGAGCTTGTGTAATAATGGTGATTCGAAATCATGCACAAACACCGCATTACGCAGTTGGCCATCATTGCTGCTTTTGTTATCAACGAGTGTTGCCAAAGTATTGACCTCTGCCGCAAAGTTTGTGTATATAAGATCTGTTAAGCCATCATTGTTGAAGTCTCCCAACGCTATCCCCATACTGCCATCAGTGGTACTAAGGCCACTAGGGCCGGAGAAGGGCTTAAAGGTTCCGTTACCGCGATTAAGGTAAAGACCATTGGCATCTGTGTCGTTGGTAACAAACAGGTCAGGTAGCCGGTCTTCATTAAAATCGTTGAATACTACCTGCATCGATTTTCTGGAGGCATCATCCAGCACCCCAGTACTTGCCGTTACATCGCTGAATGTACCATCACCGTTATTTCTGAATAATGTATTTGGCAATCCGCCGAAATCCATCGGGAACCGTAAGCTGGAATATTGGGGTCGCCGTGAAAAGTCAACATATCCAGTGATATATAAATCTAAGTCCCCATCGTTATCGTAATCACCCCACGCTGATCCGCCATACCACCAATCCTTGATGCCTTCCGGAAAGGCGGTTTTACTCACATCTGAAAATGTTTTATCACCCTTGTTTTGGAAGAGCTTAAAATTTCCATAATTTGTAACCAGCAGATCTGGATAACCATCGTTGTTGTAATCAGCCACCGCTACGGCCATTCCTTCGCCATCATCTTCGGCTCCAGAATTTTCTACACGTGTAAATTTCCCGTTCCCGAGGTTTTCATAGAGCGCGTTGGTTATATTGGCATCTCCCTGACAATTAACTAGATAAAGGTCCCAGTCACCATCCCGGTCATAATCGAACCAAGCGCCTCCGGACCCATTCATTTTTATTAAGTGAACGTTTGCAAACTCATCCAGAGTCATTAATCTACCGTTTGATTTCCAATATTCATTTTCTTGTTCAAAGACTAGACTTAATTCTTCATTTGTCGCTGAACCAACTACAGTAGGTCCAATTTCACACCACCGCGGACGAGGGGCATAATGTACGAAGTCAATTCCAGCTGTAGTACTTCTGTCCTGCAGTGATATTGTAGATACCGCCTGTCCCTGGATATCAGTAGTGCCAAGAGATAGCATTGCCGCAGTTAAAAAGATATAAACGTAATGAAGCACTATTCGTTCTTCTACCATATGGTATTGCCCATCTGATTTCATATAATCAATAATTTACTAGTTAACCGTTATACCAGCTTCATTTATTATTCTTTTTATATCCTCATCATCTGTTATGTTTGAAGACAAATGTATATAATCGAATTCAACTGTATTTGTCGCACTGGCCAGTTCCGTGTGAACTAACTGCAATTCTGTTTTTATCCTGTTAATTCTTTGTGTCATAATATAATTCCCCGCATACATTTCTTCTATATCTACCGCTGATCCTCGATGTAGTAAATGCAGCGTTTCCTTTATAAACTTTTCTCTTTCAGTTAGCATACTAATATCTTTCAGGGATGAATCAATATGGGCTACGTGTGTTTTTATGGTTACGAGGGCCCGACCAAACTCCCCTACCTTATATAGAGAAGGGCCTTTCTCGGGTGGTCTAGTTTTTCTTGGGGTGCCCCTGTGTCCGCTGATAAACATGAAATCTGCTTCTAACAATTCATTCCTTGCTATAACTGCATCATCAAATGAGCCATTAAATAATATCACCTGATAATCAGAGGAACTGGCAACTTTATCCAATAGAATTTTGCCGGTCTGTATTGGATCTTTAAGTTCGTATTCATCCGAACTGTTTTCTAACAAGTTTTTTGTTAAACCAATCACCGCTACTTTAAATCCGCCGCGTTCAATAGTGGCGAAAGGGCTAAATACCGTTTTCCCTGACTGTTTGTAAACAATGTTTGCTGACAAAAATGGAAATTCTGCTAATTGTTCTAAATTTTTAATATTGGTTGTATTCCCAAGGTCCTCTGCTCCAATATTTAGAGCATCACAGCCAATTTGATTATAACATTTAATTAGTTCCACAGATTTATTCTGGGCTATAAACAAATTTCCTGCATCTAGTAATATAGGTTCAGCGCCGGTAGTTCTAAGATCTTTTAAGAAAGTTGCCCTTCTGGCCAAACCGCCCAACGAATCAAGCCGGGCCTTAATTGGGAAGAAGGATCCTTGTACGTTACCAGTGGTAATTAAAAGAAATTCCCCGGTGGGTGGGGAGGGCTTGCCGCAGGTGTAAAACATCGTCCCCGAAAGGAACAAAAACCATAATATTCTATATTTCATTTTAATCAGGAATTTAATTTGCCTATAATTTATTTTCCAACCACTAGAGTAAATTGGAAATATATTATGATGAGGCCAAATTACGATATAGTTTTCAAGAAATATAAATAAAGAGGAAATGATATGATCAATGAATGGGATATTACCCAAATAAATCAAGCCAAACTTAAAGATCAAATGCCGAATGTTGCTGTTTTGGGCGCTAGTGCTATAGAGGCTCATAATTATCACTTACCGGAAGGTCAGGATTTTTTACATACTGATGCGATTGTGAAACGGGTTTCCCAAATGGCCTGGGAAAAGACCAAGTCAGTCATTTGTTTACCCACCATACCTTATGGTGTGGATTGTAACCTGATGGATTTCCCATTAACTATTCATGTAAAACAAACTACTCTGGATCTAATGTTGGCAGAGATCATAGAGTCCCTTGCTCACCATGGTATAAAAAAAGTATTATTGATCAATGGTCACGGAGGAAATGATTTCACACCATTGGTCAGGCAAATACAGTCTGATCTGGATATATTTATGTTTTGGTGTCATGTCTATGAAGTTGGCCAGGATAAGCATCGTGAAATATTCGATGCAGTTGATGACCATGCGGGGGAGTTGGAAACATCTATGGCTCTGGCATTATTCCCCGAACTGGTGCAATTAGATCAAGCGAATAGCGGTGCGTTTCGACCATTCCAATTTGAAGCGTTAGAAAAAAGGTGGATAAAAACGAGCCGGAAATTTTCCAACCTAAATGATCATTGTGGGAATGCCGATCCTAGTTTAGCCACAGCAGAAAAGGGGAAAAAATATCTGGATTTTATATGCCAGCGGATAAGTGATTTCCTTATCGAGTTGGCTGGGGCAAATATCAATGATCATTTTCCGCATGCACCTCAAATAAAACATTAATTATTATTTAATTTTCTTATGAATTTTTGTGCGGAAGCATTGTTGGGCTCGGCAGCAAGAATTCGCTCCCAAGCATTACGTGCTTTTTCTTTTTGATTTGAAAGGGCATATACAACACCCATGTTAAGCCATACATCAGTTAACGCTGAATTTCTCGTAATAATATAATTGTAAGTGGCGAGCGCTGTAACCGTATCTCCTTGAAGCAGATATAGATTGGCCACATTATTCCATATATCAAAATTATCCTGATCTAGATATAGAGCTACTTTGTAGGAGTGCATGGCATCATTATATCTTCCGACTTTTCGTAGGGCAAACGCTAACGCAGCATAAGAATAGGGGTCATCCGGCAAGGCGCGGACGGTGTTTTCTAAATGATCAATTTTGGCCTGTGCAGCCCGTACTTGCTCTGCTTGCTCTAGATATTTTTCACCATCAACTTGATGACCTGTTTTGATAAGGGCACGGCCGAGGTTATAATGCGCACCATGATGCCAAGGCCATTGTTTCACGATTTCTTTGAGGTTGTATATAGCTTCACTTCCTCTATTTAATTGCACTAGTAACGTGCTGTATACATAGCGATACTCCAGATTCTCAGGTTCTATTCCATAGGCTCGGCTAGAGTACTTAAGTGCTTTCTTAAGATTTCCTTCATCTTCTTCCAATTGAGCTAGGTTGAAATAAGCGGCAGTATATTTATCATCTAATTCAATTGCTTTTTCAAAATATGATCTCGCGCTATCTGTTTGGCCTAATTCAACAAATGCCCGGCCCAGCGCTCGCAGAGGGATAGTTGCCCTACCTAGCGTTAGCTCTTTCTTGTAAAAGTCTATCGCCAGGCTGAAATTTTGTTGTCGGTAGGCATTATTGCCAAGGTTGTTCCAGACACCGTTGTAACTTGGCATATCTTCTAGCGTATTTTTATATGCTTGTTCTGCTTCCGCAAACCGGCCAAGTTCAGAGTATACGCGACCTTTGAAAAAGTGCACGTCAGCCTTTTGTGTGGCGTATTTATCTGCGCTGTCAGCGAAGGCCAGTGCCTGAGTAAAATTATGCTGCTTCAACAGGTCGCTTCCCTGCAGTAAATAACGATTTGCTTTGGGGTTAACCCAAGTTTCATTTTCAGTTTGTTTTTCATTACTGGAACAACAATAGAGTGAAAATATCAATAAAATTAGATACTTCATTGAACCGCTAACCTACCCTGGCCTTCCATAATATTAATTTCTTGTCCACCATTAATATTATGGAATATTTCTTTTGTACCATCTGGCCAGTAAATGTATAAACTATCTAATTTTTCCGCATTACCAAGACCAAAGGTAACAGTTGTTTCAGAATGTGACATAAAGCTGGAACCTGTCTTGACCCTGCGCTCCATGCTCATATTGTTTATTATTCCAACTAATTTTGTACCCAAACCGTCTCTTGTCCCGTTTATTGATTTTACGTTTATGCGTAAAAAGTTATTTAGATGGTTATCATTACGGTATAAATGCGCTGGACCACCATTTTCCGTAACCAGTATATCTACTGTTCCATTCTTATCATAATCTGCGTATGCTGCGCCTCGGCCAACAATGGTCTTGGACAATGCGCCACCTATAATTGGCACAATATCAGTAAAATGTCCGCTTCCATCATTAAGAAATAGGTGACTTGGTTCGCGGTAATATATACCATCTTGCGTTTGTTCAATTCCAATTTGAACATGACCATTGGCAGTAAACAGATCTAGGTCACCATCCAACTCTGCGTCAAAAAGAAATAAACCGAATGTTAAAGTCATAAGACTGGGTCTGCCAATTTTTGATAATGCTGAACGATCTTCAAAAAAAACATCACTTTGATGGCGAAATACACTGATCATTTCCTTAGAAAAATTTCCCACAAATATGGTTTCTTTTTTAGAGCCATCCACTACACCGACATCAATTCCCATGCCAGCTTTGGCACGCCCATTTTCATCATAAGCCATCCCACTAATTGCACCAATTTCGTCAAAGGTACCATTACCATTATTTACATAAAGAAGGTCGCGCTGAGTGTCACTAGCTACTGCTAAGTCTGGCCAACCATCATTATTGAAATCCAACTCTGCAGCGCCCAGCATTTTACCAGGAGCAGGTAAAAATCCAGCTTGTTCAGTTTGATCAGTAAACGTACCATTGCCATTATTATGATAAAAACGGCTTGGTACGCCATTAAATAATTCAGGAGTGCAGTAATTTTTTGTAATACCATCTAGCGTACACCATATGTCGTTTTCAGGAGACCAGTCTACATAGCTGCCAACATATATATCGGCCCATCCATCTAGGTCAGCATCAAAAAAAATGGCAGATGTACTCCACAGCGAATCTTTTCCAAGTCCGCTTTTGGCGGTCACATCAACAAAAGATCCCCCATCATTACGAAATAAATGGTTTTGCCAAATGGTTGTAAAGAAAAAGTCTTGATCGTCATCATTGTCATAGTCAGCTACAGTTATGCCAAAACCATAAGTATGTAAATCAGCAAGTCCGGTAGATGCGGTTACATCCATGAATGTTCCATCTCGATTATTACGATATAGGTATAGCGCTGGAATGACCGATTTGTTTTTCTCTGGCCACACGCCACCACTTACTAATAATATATCTGGCCAACTGTCTCCATTGTAATCGATAAAACCACCACCAGACCCCATTGATTCAGGGAACCATTTATCACCTGCAGCGCCCGTTATATGGCGAAAATCCGACAGCCCGGCGTATTTGGTAACTTCTGTGAAACTAATTTGGTTTGTAGATGAAACCACTGGTTTTATTTTATCACAGGAGATAAAAATTACATATCCAATAATGATGATTTTCCCAATGTTAAAAAGATTCATTACTATTGATTTAATGTTTCCAAATAACCTTTTAATGTTTGGTTATTACTATCGAATTCGAGGCCTTTTTCCCAAGCTTGTCGTGCTTCAGTTACTTGGCCTGAACTAGCATATACTACGCCAAGATTTAACCAAATATCTACAAGTTCAGGGTCCATAGATAAAATGGCTTCATACCGAACGATTGCTTGGTTTGTATCCCCAATCATTAAACAGAGATTGGCAATATTATTTTGTAAAGAAAAATTCATTGGTTTTAAAGAAAGTGCTACTAGAAATGCGTCTTTTGCTTCTTCCATACGCCCCATGTTATTTAATGAATTTCCTAAATTGACCCATAGCATAAATTGGTCAGGATTCATGTTGGCCAGATTGCGCCAGTTTTCCACTTCTTGGATACCTTTTTGTAGTTCTTTGGCTTTATCCATAAAATGCTGACCTTCAGCTATAGATCCAATTCGGAAATAAGCTTGACCTAGATTATGATGAGCCCAATAATGCCAGGCTCGCTTGTTGGTTACCGACCGAAAGAAAGGAATAGAGGCTTTTGGTTCTCCATTTAATAATAGCAATGAACCCATGAAATATTTGTAGTCCAAATTTTCAGGATCTAGGTTCACACCGCTGGTTGTATATTTTATTGCTTTTGTAATATCACCACTATCTTTATATAAATGTCCTAGCCGCATGTAGGCAGACGCATTTTTTGTATCTATTTCAATAGCTTTTTCATAAGCAAAAGTGGCACTATCAACCTTTCCCATATCGGCATAGACTTTGCCTATCTGGACCATTGTTGCTGCTGATGGATGTGTTTGTTGTTCTTTTTTGTAGTAACTAATCGCTGCCGGAAGTTTATCTTGGCGCAAGCTATTTGTCCCTATATTGAACCATGCCCCTTGATAGTTGGGATCCAATTGTAATACTTTAAGATAAGAAGTTTCTGCTTTCTCCAATCTGGCCAATTTTGTAAAAACTCTACCCCGCAGGAAATAGATATCAGCTACATTTGGACTAATTGTAATGGCGCTGTCTGATAATGTTAAAGCTGCGTTGTAATATCCGCTCCTAGAGGCTGACTCCGCTTGGAATATCAGCGCTGCCATGCCCGGATCTATTTCCAGTTTTTTCTGACATGAGCTAAAAATAAAGGAAAGACATAAACTTGCTACTACAAGTTGTTTATTTATCATTTATTTTTCAATGTACCAGTATAATGTACGGCAAGACGCGCCTGATGTGTGTTGCATGAAATAAACATTTCTTCTGCCCGAACCAGGTCCAGCATTAAAGCGGATCTGTTGCCTGATTTACATGAAAGGGTCATTGTCGTTAGTGCAGCCAAAAAAATATGTGTAAAGCTCGCAGGAAATAGTCGTTCCATGTTGTTTTATTTTGAGCTGTTTTGGTGAAAACCCATATGAATGGGCCAATGTTCATTAATCACGATATAATTTAATGTAATCTAGTTAGGCGCGTAAGACCATTTTTTCAGGATCCCAGCGCATCGGTTTTTGCTTTAAATAACTGGTGTTGGTCAAGACTGCAGGTGCTGCTGCCCTGAATCCGTATGCAGCATCTTCAGCAACGCTGCCGTTTGTCCTGATGGCATTGAAAAAATGGATAAAATGGTCGAAGCGTTCATCATAGTTTTCTGGTGGATTGAATTCCATGGTGCTTTTTTCTGCGCTGGTCGACTGTTTGTCTGGATAGTCTTGTTCATAGTTATCCGCAATTTCCTGTTGCACAGATTTGGAGAATGTTCTTACAGAGTTATATCCGTCAATGACCTGTTTTTTTGATGGTGTGTAGCGGGGGGTAGTGGTAATTGTTAATCCGCGAAAACCAAGATCCATGACACCCTCGCTGCCAATGAGACGCATGTCAGTACCACCACCACCACCATGAGCGAAGTTTGTTTGTAGAGTTAGATTAAAAGGTGGATGTGAATCCGTCTCTGGATAGTCACAAAGCCCAAGCATCATGTCCGGTGCATCGCGGCCATCTTTCCAGAATCGTAGTCCACCAGTCGCTACAATTCTATTAGGCCCATTAGAAGATAGAATATGGTGCAGACCAGAAAAAAGATGGACAAATAGATCGCCTGCTACACCAGTACCATAATCCCAGTAATTACGCCAGCGAAAAAAGCGCAATGGATCGAAGGCTCGTTTTTTAGTACCGCTGATAAACTGCTCCCAATCCACGGTTTTTGGAGAGGCGTCAGGAGGGACGGTATACTGCCAGGCGCCGATGGCCGAATTGCGGTTATAGCGGGCCTCAATCATATTTAGTTCACCGATGGCACCTGCCGCGAACTGTTTTCGTGCCTCTTCAAACACGATAGAACTGACATACTGGCTGCCTACCTGGAAAACACAGCCTGAATTTTTCTGTGCCCGAATCAACTTTTTACCATCTGCTACATCCTGTACCATTGGTTTTTCACAATAGACATGTTTCCCAGCTTTTAATGCATCAATGGCAATTCGTGCGTGCCAGTGATCCGGGGTACAGATTAGAACTGCGTCAACATCACTGCGATCGATGATTTCTTTGTAATCACGAGTAGTTGTCACCTGATCACCAAATACTTCTTTAGTGTGAACCAGCCGACCATCATAAAGGTCACAAGCTGCCACCAGCTCAATTCCCGGTACAGAAATAGCGGTGACAGTATCAATAAAACCGATTATGCCCATACCAATTGTAGCGATCTGTAACCGATCATTAGGGGATAAGGTTCTAACTGTTCTTTTTAGTAATGCTTTTTGCTGCTGATCAAGCACAATAGCCGGTAGTGAGCTGGCTGTTAGCGCGGATAATGCGGCAAATTTCTTAAGAAAGGCGCGCCTGGTGTTAGGAGAATATTTTGACATTATACATCATAAATTCTTTAGTTATATTTGTTGGCTAGCTCACCCCTAACTTTTTCCAACAGTTTTTTGGTAGCCGCGATGCCATCCATTTCACTAAGGTCGGGACCTTCATATTCAATTCCTACATAACCGCGGTAGCCAGCATCCAGGACTATCTTCATCATTTTACTATAATCTGTATCTTTTTCAGTTCCATCTGCATTAAAATTGTGACTTTTAGCGCTTACTGCCTTAGCGTACGGCATCAATTCTTCTACACCGAGATAACGATCGTACCATTCTTTTCCTTTTTCTTCCCAGGTTCCAAGATAGAAATTGCCAAAATCAGGTAGTGTACCGCAGCGTGGGTGGTTAACCATGTCCATAACACCGGAAAGCCACTTACCATTGCTGGACAGGCCACCATGGTTTTCCACAATTATATTGATATCATGTTTGGCGCCATATTCCGTTAATCTGCCTAAACCATCAGCAGCCAGCTTCATTTGCTCATCATATTCACCTTCACTCTGGGCATTCACACGAATGGAATGGCAACCCAGGTATTTGGCGGCATCTACCCATTTATAGTGGTTTTCAACCGCTGTTGTTCGCGCCACATCGTCAGGGTCGCCTAAAGCACCTTCTCTATCGCACATGATTAGCAGACTTTTAACACCTTCTCCATCCGCAATATTCTTCATTTCTTTTAGATACGTACTACCGCCCGTTTTATCGGCAAATAGCTGATTGACATATTCAATTGCATCAATGTCAAAGTTCTTCTTGGCTATTTTAGCAAAGTCCAAGTGATCGACTTCACCATTGCGCATAGATTTATTTAATGACCATTCGGCAAGTGATATTTTGAACAATAAATCTTTGCTACTGCTGCATCCATACAAGGAAGCACCACTAAGCCCCATTATACTGACCCCGCTAGCGATTGCTGCTGATTTCTTGAGAAATTCTCGTCTCGTATCCATAATCCCTCCTTTATAGTTATGGGACGTTTTATCATATTTTCAATTCGGCTAATCCAAATTGTAATCAAATCTAAATTGCTTTTACAGTTTGCTCAATTAATTTATTATTGATTAAGGTGAATCTTAATTATATGTATAACATATTATACACTTAATTATATTAGTTCATTCGAATTTTACAATTAGCATATGTTAATGAAATCTATAAAAATATATATAATACTTTTTATTATCTTTTTTATTTCTGCTGGATGTTTGCAGCATGAAGTGGATGCTGATAGTTTTAATAAACTTTTGTCCCATCGGAACATGGGCTTGGCTTATTTAGAGGAAGAAAGATATACAGATGCGGTAAAAGAATTTATGGCATTTATTAATATTGCTCCCTCAGAAGCTTTTGGATATGCAAATGCAGGGTGGGCATATTTGCAGTCTCCGGGAAAACTTGATTCAGCTGAGATAATGTTGGAACAAGCGATGAAATTAAGCCCAGATAACCCCGATATAGCTTTTCTAGCAGCAAAAATGTATGAGTTGACTAACCGCACAATTAAAGCGATAGAGTTGCTAGAGAATACAAAAAACAAATATCCGGACCATGTGTTAACCCTTTATCAATTATATGAATATTATCTTCAACCCAACGTTGCTCTTGATCTTAAAAAGGCGGAAGAACTGCTACAAAGAATAGCAGAGACTGTTCCTGGAAATGTAGCCGCCCAATTGAAACTGGCCGATTTATCAATAAAAAATGGGCACAGTGAGACGGCACTTTTTTCTATGGAAACAGTAAGGCAGATATTACCTGCTCTTCCAACTGATGCTGTTTCTGTTATTAACAATGCTATTCAATTTTTGCGTGAGGATGATACAAGTCA
>Ga0310123_10003551_pt1 | contig 12023 bp, 9 predicted proteins | sample CB6_AW_1057_MG_FD_203505 | JGI IMG/M metagenome (GOLD analysis project Ga0310123, IMG submission 203505) | Marine microbial communities from Western Arctic Ocean, Canada - CB6_AW_1057 | ecosystem: Environmental > Aquatic > Marine > Oceanic | place: Canada: Western Arctic Ocean | collected... | reverse complement strand
GATGATGGGCATCATCATTGCCACGACCGGGGTGTTGTTCATGAAGGCGCTCATCAGCGCCGTGGGCAGCATCATCCGCGATTGGGCCGAACGCACTGATCTTGGATGACCGAGCAGTCTCTGCCCGACAAAGCTGAGGCCACCCGTCTGCGTTAACCCCTCGGCCACCACAAACAGCACGGCGACCGTGATCAAGCCTTCGTTGGCGAAACCGTCCAGAGCCTGCTCCGGCTGGATGACTCCGCTGAGCAGCAGCAGCGTCAATCCGCCCAACAGGACGAGGTCCGGCCCGGCCCGCAGAACGACCAGCGCATAGACGATCGCAGCAAGTACGGCGAACACCAACACTTGCTGAAACACCAGCACTTGCTGAGGGGGCAGAGCTGCTATGGGAAACTGCCAATCCATGGTGTCAACGACGTCAATGGCCAAAGTTCAGCGATCGGTTAACTTCTGGGTTCTACAAACTCAGGCGAATCCGATTTGTTCGAATCGGATTGCCAAGGTCCGTGCAAGTTCATCGGCTTTCCGGGCGAGGGGCTTCAATCGGAATCGGCTATTGCTTCCAGCACCTGTTCATGCAGCAGCCCGTTCGTCATCACGACTCCGCGATTGGCCTGCAGCAGGGGGCCATGGTGGAATTCGAGCGGCCGTCCGGTGATATCAGTGACCGTTCCTCCCGCCTCTTCGACAATCAGCACGCCGGCGGCATGGTCCCAGATCTTTTCAATGTAATCGGAACGCGTCGGCAGGCGCAAGTAGACGTCGGTCTCGCCACGTGCCACCGTGGCGCATTTTGCATTACTGTCCAAACGTACCGATGAACGCGAAGTTCCGAGCCATTCGGCTATCTTTGCCGAGCGGTCGTGAGAGCTGTGTCCCGCTTCGACCGACTCGTAGAAGCGTGCTTGTGCCGGTTTGCGAATCTTGCTGACCCGAATCGGCTGTGCCGTCGTGGTCTCGTCGAGCGGAGTCATCGCCGCCCCGCGACCACGAACCGCCGTCATTATAACGCCAAACGGCAGCTTGGCTGGCGAAGTCGGCGACGGTCACCGGACTACGATCCGCCTTTTCGAGGGCGTCTGCTGAGATCTGTGATCGAACGTTGAAGCAGATTTTACAGGCGAGCCGAACCGCCTCGATCGCTTGTTGCAGTTCAAATTCGTATTTCCCGGTCATTGTGGTTCAGAACCCGTCCCCACGCTGAGAGTTTGAGAACCATGTTCAATTCTCCAATGAAAAGTTTCGATTAGGCGAACTCCTTCAGCGGCAGGGCGACCGGCTGGTTCGTTTCGGCGCTTCGGGTCACCGCCTCGGTGAACTCCATATAACGCACCCCGGTCTCGAAGTCGGTGAAGCGAATTTTTTCTTCCCCGCGAATGGCGCCGATAAATTCCGCCTCCACCCGCCAGCCGCCCCGCTTCTCAGCGGGAATTTCGACCAGATTCAGTTGCTCGTCACCGGCGCTGCCGATCAATAATTGTGTCGGATCCGCCAACAGCAGCTTGATCGTGCCTCGGCTGCCGTACAGGTGAATTTGCATGCCCGGACCGAACAGGTCGATTCCGCTGAGGTGATATAGTCCTCGGCCGCCTCCCTCGAACTGTGTGAGAATCTGCACGCTGTCGGGGACTGTGGTTGCGACGGTTCCAGTCCCATCCGTTGCCGGGCGAATGGGATCGAAAAGGTTCGTCTGCGCAAAAACTCTTGTCGGCCAGGGTGTCCACCGCAGGGCGGCCTCGTGCAAAATGCCCATCGCCAGAATGTTCAACCCGCTGATCTGCTTGTCCTGTCGCCAATGCAGCGGCTTCGTGTTGTCGTAAAATAAATCACCGGCCCCGATGAGGACCAGTTCACGAATCTCGCCCAGAAACCCATCGGCAATCAGATCCAAAACGTACTCGTTTTCGACAAGACCGAACGGACTGGGAACGATCTGCGTCACCAGATCGGGATGCCGCCTTGACGTTTCGAGCATTTGGTGCGCTTCGGCTGCGTTGCGGGCCATGCGGGCTTCGGTCATCACGTGCTTGCCCGCTTCGAGCGCGGCACAGGTGACCTCGCAGTGCAAATTGGGCCAGGTGCCGATCATCACCGCGTCGAGATCGCTGTCTTCGACGAGCGCTTGCCAATGGGGGTAGGTGCGTGGAATCTCGAACTCTTTGGCGGCACGGGCGGTCGACTCTGCCGTGCTGTTGAGCACGCCGACAATCTCCACACCCTCGATCTCCCGGAAGCCGGGAACATGTCGTAACCGCGTGTTGGCACCAGCACCGACAATGCCGATGCGGACTGTTTCAGTTGCCATGATCACCGTCCCTCGTTCTTGGGGGGAGGGCAAAGTTCCGGCTGGCCGCTTGGTGGGGAACAGCCGGCCGCCTGCCGGTTCCCCAGGAACTTCACCCTGCCACAGTGTAGATACTGGTTCTGCTCGCTCGATTGTAATCGAGCCTGATCTCGACCGCCACGGAGCCGAATCAGGTCATGCACGGCTGAGAGCCAATGAATTAAGATAGCGAAGAGACGGCGGGCAAGGCCCGTCGCACCGGTGTTCGTCGGTCTCCGGTTGTTCTAGTTGGACTGGAAATTTGGAGCAGAAAAACCGTATACATGATTCTGGCATGGATCATCCACGTTTAGAGTTTCACCTTGTCACATCTGCGCCGTGCGCGCATGTTACGGAGAGCGGAGAGTCGAGAGCCAGAAAGATCGACATCGATAGATTCTGGCTCTCTGCTCCTGACTCTTGGCTGCGGCCGATAGGCCGCGTTAGGAGCCTGTCGAAAATGCTGCTTGGAAAGTTTCAACTGACGACGATTTCTGGGGGCCGATTCCAAATTGACGGGGGAACGATGTTCGGCGTCGTACCCCGGTCGCTTTGGAACCGCGTGTTTCAGGCCGACGACAACAACCACATACCGCAGGCGACAAACTGCCTGTTGGTCCGCACCGGGCAGCGGACTGTGCTGATTGACACCGGTTATGGCTCGAAACTCAGCCAGAAGCAGCGCAAAATCTTCGTTGCCGAAGAAGGCGATCCACTGCTGACGAGCCTTCAGACCGCGGGCGTCACAGCCGGCGATGTTGATACGGTGATTCTGTCACATCTGCATTTCGATCACGCCGGCGGAGCCACGCGGATCGGTGGAGACGGCACACCGGTGCCGACTTTCCCGAACGCGGAATACGTTGTGCAGACGCTCGAGTGGGAGACCGCCGTTTCCGAAGCGCCGGAACTGCGGGGGGCGTACCCGCTGGAGAACATTCGGCCGCTTCAGCAGGCGGATCAGCTACGACTGATTAACGGTGACGTCGAGATCGTTCCCGGGATCCGATCGATCGTCACCGGCGGTCACAGCGTCGGACACATGGCACTGCTGATTGAAAGCGCAGGCGAGACGGCCCTGTTTTTGGGTGACATCTGTCCCAGCACTCGGCACCTACGGACGTTGTGGTGTATGTCCTACGACGTCGATTTACTGCAAACCCGCCGGATGAAACCGCAGTTGTTGGAACAAATTGCCGACCACGGCTGGCTGGCGCTGTTCGACCACGATCCCGATCACGCCGCCGCCCGTCTGTCGCGGAGCGACAAAGCCGAGTTCGTCGTCACCGAAGCCATGGCACAACTTTAGTTCACTGATAATCTTATGCAGGATGGCCACGAACATCGCCAAGGACATCAAGAAAAGTCCGCATCAGAGGGGGAGATGCGAAGAATTTGTCTCCTTCTCTCTCGCTCCCTCCCTCTCTCGATCAATCTCTTGGCAGCTAAACCAAAATTATCTTTCGTTACGTTCCCTGTTTGGTTCCGGCTCTGCCGGGTTGGGCCGAGCAGGACGACCGAACGGTCGGCTTTGGCGGCTAACCGGTGGCCTTGTCGATCGGGATCGTTGGGCGTAATTCATCGCCGGTGGACGCGGCTGAGTCATCACCGCCGAGCTTAGCGACCCGGCGCATCAGCAAGTCGGTCACTTCCTGGAGCAATTCATGGGTCTTCTTGCGGCCGTAAAACGGCGAGAGGTCTACCGGTTCGCCATAGGTCAGCCGGACCCGGCTGAGCGTATAGAATGGTTCGGCCATGTGGAGACCCTGTGGAGAGTCGTGAATGAAGACGGGGTAGACAGGGACTTGTGTCTTCAGGGCCAGAAACGCGATTCCCAGCTCGACGTCCAGAAAACGGTTGCCGAGGTTGATGCGTCCTTCTGGAAAAATTGCGACCAAATCTCCGGCCTGCAGACGACGAACCGAATCGCGAATGGCGATCGTGTCCTTGCCGTCGCGGTTGACGGGAATGCAGCGCATGGCCTCGCACAACCAACGCAGGGACCGCCGTTCGTAGTACTCGCGGGCCGTCAGAAAACTGATGGCCCGGATGCGACGGTTCGGCCCCGCGAGATGGTGATTCATCCAGATTATCAGCGGGTCGACCGGGCTGCGATGGTTGGCGACGATCAGCGCCGGAGCGTCGTGGGGAAAGGGGCAGCGGCGGTTCGCCCGCCAGTGAAACATAAGCGGGACATAGAACCGCTCCAAACCGTACAGAAGCCAGGTCCGATAACCGTGCTCGCAGCGCGCGACTTGCCTCGCGGTGATCAGCAGCGCGAGCAGCGCATAAACGGCCAGCGTTAGTTGTGCTGCGAATTCGGGATTCATGGCTGTCGGATGTTCGAAGTTTTCCCGGCGCGGGAAAGGGGTCTGGCCCTCTCGAAGACAAGCGTTCCACGAGGGGGGAACTCAAATTCGCTTGTGTCACACACTTCGGTTTTAGAAAGGGCCAGATCCCCTTGCGCGTTTCACTTGTTACCGTATAGCTCCATCTGTCGGTGTCGTCAAACCGGCCCAACAATCATCAACGAGAACCGGGCCTTTGCTTCACGGCGGAGAATCGGCTCGACCGCTGCAAGCTTCAGTACCCTTAGAACCGATCGCGATGCGCGGCCCCCAATTCGTGCGCAGACACTCCTCGCCGAGAGAATACGTCCAGGAAACCTAAAATCGGCCGCGTCATGCCCCATTTCGCCGCCAGCGGGTAGTCTGGCGACACAATGATTTCACTGCAATTCAACGCCGAGATCGCGCATCACAATTTTCATGTCGGTCCAGACCTCTTTCTTGGCAGCCGGGTTTCGTAAGAGATACGAGGGGTGATAGGTGCAAGCGACCTTCGCCCGTCCGTATCGGAAGAACTTTCCCCGCAACCGACCGATCGACACGTTTGTGTCAAGAAGATTTTGGGCGGCGATGGTTCCCAAGCAAATGATATAGTCGGGGTCGACCGCGGAGATCTGTCCGTCGAGGTACTCGCGGCAGTTTCGGGCCTCCGCCGGGGTGGGATTTCGATTCTCGGGTGGTCGGCACTTGAGCACGTTGCAAATGTAGATTTCTTCACGAGTTAGCTTGCAGGCGGCGATAATCCGGTTCAACAACTGCCCTGCCCTGCCGACGAATGGTTCTCCCAGCCTGTCTTCGTCGGCGCCGGGCGCTTCTCCGAGAAACATGAGTTTCGCTTCTGGGTTGCCGACACCGAAGACGGTTTGAGTCCGCGTCTGGGCCAGTTCTGGGCAGCGGGCACAGTCGGCGACGCAATCGGCCAGAACGTGCAATCTCTCTTCACGCTGTGTCAACGACAGGCTGGAACGTTTCATTTCCACCATGGCGGTCTTTTCCTGAGAAGGCGGGTTCGATTCGAGAAACAATGATCCAGCGATGCTCGCGGCGACAGGTTTCTCGGAAGATTTCGCAGACGAGCGATCTGACTTCTGACGTGCTGGGAGAGGACTTCCGTGACCACCGACATCCTCTCCTGCCGGCTCGAGCTGCGCCGGGATTTGGGGTAGATGGGTCAGGCCAGCCCGTTTGAGGCTTTCCAAATGCTGCCGCAAAACTCGCCGGACAGAGCGAGTGGCCTCCAGATCCATGATCGGTCTTTCGCAATGAGACTTCCTGTCGAACAACAATGAGTTGGCCGGCTGCGGTCGTTTCCCGGCAGGATCACTGCAACACGGGATCCTGGATGGTCCCATTTTTCTTCGCAGTCCACCACAAACGCCAGCTTCGCCCGTCGTACCCAAAATCGGCTTTGGTCACCTTTTGTAGCGCGGCAAGCACCTCAGCGTTTTTGTGACTGTGTTTGACGCGAATGACCTTAGTTGGCTGGGGCCGGTTGACGGCGGAGCCTTGAACGATCACGCCGTTGGGAAGCTGTCCAGTTCGCAGCATCACCTCAATTTCCGGGGGCAAGACGACGCCACTTGTGTTTCCAAAGGAACCGTTCGTCCTGAAGCTCATTGTCCGGTCGTGGGCCGGAACCCGAATGCGATAACGGTGTGTTGTGACTAAGGCGTCGATCAGGTTGAATACGACGCGCTCGTCGCCGACCCGTTCCAACCCGCGTCCGGCCCGCCGGACAATGCTGTTGTAACCATTCTTCAGCTCGCGCGCAAAAATCAGCATTGCCCTGTCATGCTGCTGAGGCGAGAGGCCGTTGAGCGCAGAATAACGAATTTCATAGTCTGAGTCTCTCAGAGATTGGCTGACAAGCGCCGGCACCGGTTTGTCACCCGGTATCTGCGAGAGAATGCTGACGTAGAGCTGCCGGAACTTCGCGTTCTTGTCGTCACTGAATTTGTGTCTCAGTGCGGGCACGGCATGGGGATCGTCAATTTTCTGCAGCTCGGCGAGGCCCTCTTCGCGCTTTTGCGAGTAGCGACCGGTCAGCCAGCCACGCCAGACATGGACCTTCCGATACCATCTCCGTTCCGCATCCAGTTCCGCCTCTGTTTTTTCAATCAGTTCCAGCTCTTGTGGCGTGATGTACCGCCCTTTGTATTTGACGTATCCCTGAGAACGGCGTTCCTCGTCGCGGGTCATCCAAATGCCGTTACGTTTGGTGTGCTTCAGCGCGTCATGCGCTTTTTGATGTTCCGGATCGAGTTCCAGAACGCGTTGCAAAAGGACCTCACGCTGTTTCTTCAGCGTGGCCCCTTGCTGGCGACACCATTCGGCGAGCTCCCATTGAGCTTCGAGCGTGTTCAGTGTTCGTTTCGCGCGGGTTTCGTAAAGTTCCACGAGGTGCGGTCGGCGGGTGACGAACTGAATGTGTTGCCGCTCGACAGCAACTGACACTCCGCTGAGCGTCACAATCGTGACCGTGTCGCTGGTGACCACGCTCTCTTTTTTTTCGATGGTCCCGCGGATCTCGCCGCCATTGTCGAGCCGGATGAGATCGGCCTCGACAATCGAACCGCACGCCATCGCCCATACAATGGCCGCTGCCGGCATGAAAATCCAGGCCGCCTTCCTGCGGAATCGACACCACATCGGTCGCTCTCTCCCCATTTTGCGCCCCGGCAAGATGAGCGCCTCCAATATGATGCTAACGGTTCTCTCGCACTAAAATCAAGAACTTCGCCCTGCTGAGCAGCCATATCCTGCGGGGACCTCTATCCGGTCATCTCGACATTTGGATTTTGGTGATGATGGATTTGGCTGTGGCCGGAGGCTGCTTCAAAATGACTTGGGGCAAAATTCGTTCCGACGACCTCTGGCTTCTGCTGGGCCGGGCCGTTTACAATAAACGCAAGAGCGCCAGTCGCCGTTCAAAGCAGTGGGCGACTCTGTGATTGCCGTTGATCGGCCGCTGGCCGATGTTCCTGTCGAAAAAGTGTTTCTTCACCCATCGACCGAGGTGGACATGTCGATTCTGAGAGTACTCTGCCTGACGCTGTGCTGTCTGCCGTTCGCAACGAGTCCGAATTTCACTTGGGCTCAGCGGTCTCAAGTCAGCCCGACTTTGCCCTCAAGCCGGTTGCTGAACCGGTACGGACTGCAGCGCAACTGGTGGAGCCATGCCACTTTAAACCCGAAACGGGATAAAGTACGTCATCTTGTCATCGATGAGGAGAATCTTTACGTGCAGGCCAGTTCCGGGGTGGTGAGCGCCTTCAATAACGAATCGGGGAGGCGGCTTTGGGCGATACAGCTCGGTCAGCAAGACGGGCCAAGCTACCCGCTTGTCTCTAACGAAGAATTCGCGTTGATCGTCGTCGGACTAAATCTGTACGCGGTCAACAAGTCGACCGGTGAACTGATCTGGGAGATCAGCCTGCCGACCCAACCATCCACCAGTCCCGGCGTTGACAACCTCCGGGTCTACATTGGGTCGCTCGATGGAAGTGTTTATGCGTACGATCTGCAAAAGATTCACGATTTGTACGACGAAAACCGTCTGCCTCAATCGTCGCGAGAGGCGTTGGTGTGGCGTTACAAGACGGCCAGAACTATTACAACACCTCCTATTTCGACGGGCCTCGTTGTCAATTTCGCCAGCCAGGACCATTCGCTGTATTCGGTGACAGCAGAACGTCGCGAGCAAAAATTTCAGTTTCAAACGGATGCGCCGGTCTCGGCACCGATTGCCGAATCGGACGGTTTTCTGTATATGGCCTCGGAAGATTTCAATCTGTATTGCCTCAACAGCAATAACGGTGTGCTCCGTTGGGATCCCTTCATTTCCGGCTTGCCGATCCGCAAAACGCCGGTGATCGTCAACGCACACGTTTTTCTCTCGCCCGACCGTGGCGGACTTTATTGCCTGTCCGCAAATACGGGCAAGTCGATCTGGTGGCAGCCGAAAGGGACCGAGTTTCTGGCGGCTACCCCAGAGAGGGTCTTCATGTCAGATCGACTGGGCAACGTCGTGATTCTTGACCGCGCTGACGGCACTTCCCTGGGCGCTTTGCCGTTACGAAATTTCAGCCATCGGTTGGTCAACGACCGGACCGATCGGCTCTATCTGGTGACTTCCAGCGGGCTGATTGTTTGCATTCGGGAGCAGGATCGGGAATTTCCGCTGTATCACAAATTTCCGGATCACCGTCCGATTATGCCTCTGTTTGCACCCGAAGCCGATTCCGAATCACCGCCCGTGCCGCCCGAACAGTAACTCACTGAAACCGTCAATTTCAACCGAGTTTTCCCGACGGTTGAGTCGATGGGCATGTTCGGTCGTCAGTAGGATGCATCGGCTGGCGGATTTGTCGCCGGCTGTTTCGTCGAACGCCCTGTTTGACGTTGCTCAAGGCATACGATACCATCGCCGGCTTGCTGGGCCCTCATCCCGGCGACAACGTCCCACAGCGTCGAGCAAAATCTTTGGCCCGCGATTTTGGTGCCGCTGCGCTGCTGTGATGAGCGGTTTATTTCGAGACGACACACAGATCGCGATGCCGGGGAACCTTCCAATGAGCCAGTCTGCGCCAAGGCGGGCGTTGGTCAGCGTCAGCAACAAACAAGACCTCGACCGGTTTGCAGCACGGCTTGTCGAGCTCGGGTTCGAAATTGTTTCGACCGGTGGGACGCGCAGGTTTTTGGAGCAACGGGGGATTGCCGCCGTCGACCTCTCCGGGTATACGGACTTTCCGGAGATTATGAACGGCCGCGTCAAGACGCTGCACCCCAAAATCCACGGCGCGATTCTCGGCCGACCCAATTTACCGGCCGACGTCGCGTCCATGACGGAACATGGCATCGTTCCGTTCGAACTGGTTGTTTGCAACCTGTACCCGTTCGAAGAAACGATCGAACAAGCGGACGTGACGGCAGCCGAGGCCATCGAACAGATCGATATCGGCGGTCCCAGCATGATTCGCGCCGCGGCCAAGAATCATATCTCTGTGGGTGTCATCACCAGTCCGTCACAATATGACGACGTGCTGGCCGCCTTGAGTTCCACTGCCTTTGACGAGACATTTCGGCGAAGGTTGGCAGCAGAGGCGTTTGAAATGACCGCCCGCTACGATCGTGCGATTGCCGACTACATGGCATCGCTGGCGGCTGTCGATGTAACTGCCAATCAAGCTGCCGATGAGGACGTCTTCTCTGCAACGTTGAGTCTCTGTTTTCAGAAGAAATCGATTCTGCGCTATGGCGAGAATCCGCACCAACGGGCTGCCTTTTATACCGAGCTTGACGCAGACGGGACGACCCTCGCTGCCGCTCGGCAACTGCACGGTAAGGAGCTTTCTTACAACAACCTGCTCGATTTGGACGCCGCGCTCGAGATCGTCCGTGATTTCGACGTCCCGGCGGCGGTGGTCATCAAGCATAACAATCCCTGCGGATGTGGGATGGGCTCGACGCTGGCCGAGGCGGTCCAGAAGGCGTATGCCGGAGATCCACTCAGCGCGTTCGGTTCGGTCCTCGGATTCAACCGGCCGGTTGATCTCGCGACGGCCGAACAACTCTGTGAACCGAACCGCTTCATTGAAGCGATGATCGCTCCCGGATATGAAGCCGATGCGTTTCACGCGCTGACCACACGGCCGAAATGGAAGAACAACGTTCGGCTGATGGGGTGTGCGGACCTGCGGGGCGATCGACCGTCGAGCTGGGACTACCGCCGGATCAGCGGAGGTCTGCTCGTCCAGGATCGCGACGAAACACCGGACCCGACGGCCGAGTGGCCCTGTGTCACCGATCGTCAGCCGACTGAGGCGGAACGGGACGACCTCAAATTCGCCTGGCTCGTCGCCAGACACGTCCGCTCCAACGCAATCGTGTTTGTCCGCGGCGAGGCCATTGTCGGAGTTGGGGCCGGTCAGATGAGCCGGCTCGACTCGGCCTTCATCGCGGCTCACAAGGCCGGCGAGCGCAGCCGCGGCAGCGTGATGGCCTCCGACGCCTTTTTCCCGTTTCGTGACGGAATAGACGAAGCTGCCAAAGTCGGGATCACGGCCGTCATTCAGCCGGGGGGTTCCCGCCGCGACAAAGAGGTCATCACCGCCTGCAACGAACAGAATCTGGCGATGCTCTGTACCGGCCGGCGACATTTCCGCCATTAACCGCCTATTGACTAATACCCCCAAAGGGGGACAGTCCTTTTCGCAATGGCGATAATTCCCCCGCAAATGCCGATTCGCATGACTTCACAGAGGGACTGTCCCCTTTTTCAACGTCAGTGTGCTGCCGGGCCGGTGTGTCAGCGGATGGTCTACCCGAAGCCCACCCTCAACGCGAATCAGCTACGTCAACCGTACCGCTTTCCAGATGCTTGTCGATGAGTCCGGTTCGACGAATTGCACAATGTTGCCGCGCCGGTAGTTCGGACGAAGATGCTTACCGACGTCGACGAGGCCGTGCTCGATCGGTTCGTCTCTCTGGATGTCGTGAACCTCGACTCCGCGGGACCTAAGGACATCGACGTCCTGCGGACCGGACAAATCGTCCGGCCACGTTCCGATGTTGACAACCCGGCCGTCGTTGCCTGTCGCGGCAAGACCGATGGCCGCCAGCGCACCGATGACCCCGTCCTGTGTGCCTGCCAATCCCTCAAGATAAATTCCACACGCGGCGGACAACTGCCGGGCTTCCGACTGATCGACCACTTCTTGCTGACAACGCAGTCCAAACCTGGAAACCGATTCCGGCACACGTTCGGCAACACACAGACCAGGATCGCTGCCGGGCGCTGAGTTTTCCTGCAAAGCGTTCCGCAGCTCGGCAATCAGAGGCTCGTGACATTCCTGCGCGCCGGGTTCGAACAGGAGAGTCGCAGCACTGTTTTTACTGGTATACGGCACACGAGGGTCGAACAGCAATTGATGGCGGATAATCAGCCGGCACCGAAACCGGTTGGCAATCCGAGCGACAAGGGCTCGGGCAACTTGATTGGTTCCGGGTGAATCGAGAGTGTCGGTGTCGTCGATACCGACGAAGATCACTGCGGATCCTCCGGGCCGTCGGCGGCTGGGTGCCGGGAGGCAAACCGAAACCAGACAACCGCGCTCAACAACCCCGCCAACAGGCCGCACAAAGCATACGTTACAACGGCCTGCGGAAACCACATTGCCAACGTCCGGCCCGTTGCGTGGTCGAATCCGAAGAGTTTGACTCCGCCGCGAATTGTCAATGCACCGAGATTCGCGGCCAGCCCCGCGAGTGCGAAACAGAAATAAAGCCGCACACCTCGTTTTGGTCTCCATAAGGCCAAGTCTAGGAGCGGGCCGGTCAAAAAGAGACTG
>Ga0310123_10003550_pt1 | contig 12023 bp, 10 predicted proteins | sample CB6_AW_1057_MG_FD_203505 | JGI IMG/M metagenome (GOLD analysis project Ga0310123, IMG submission 203505) | Marine microbial communities from Western Arctic Ocean, Canada - CB6_AW_1057 | ecosystem: Environmental > Aquatic > Marine > Oceanic | place: Canada: Western Arctic Ocean | collected... | reverse complement strand
AACGGTGACAAAGTTGCCGTTGACGCGCTCATCGACCACGAAGATGTCGCGGCGATCAGCTTCGTGGGTTCAACACCTATAGCCAGCTATGTCTATAACCGGGGCACCGCAATGGGTAAGAGGGTGCAAGCTCTGGGGGGCGCGAAAAACCACATGCTGGTGTTACCTGACGCTGACATCGACATGGCAGCGGACGCTGCAGTGAGCGCTGCCTACGGTTCAGCTGGTGAGCGGTGCATGGCGATCAGCGCCCTGATAGCAGTTGGATCCGTTGCGGATGAACTTGTCGAAGCAATCTCAACGCGAATCCCCGACATCAAGGTGGGTGCAGGCGACGAACCCGACGCCGAAATGGGCCCACTGATCACTGGCGAACATTGCGCGCGAGTCGCCGGGTACGTAGAACGTGCGCAAGAAGCCGGAGCAGTTGCCGTCGTCGACGGCAGCCAAGCCGATGTTCCAAAGAACGGGTTCTTCTATGGCCCTACCCTTTTAGATGGCGTGACGCCTGAAATGGAGTGCTACCGCGACGAAATCTTTGGCCCGGTACTGGTTGTTGTTCGAGTAGAAACCTTCAGAGAAGCGATCGATCTCATTAACTCGAATCCGTTTGGAAATGGCACAGCAATCTTCACCCGCGACGGGGGAGCAGCACGCCAGTTCCAACACGAGGTTCAAGTAGGAATGGTCGGCATTAATGTCCCCATCCCCGTTCCGGTGGCATATCACTCCTTTGGAGGGTGGAAGTCATCTCTTTTTGGTGACACCCACATGTATGGCCCAGAAGGCGTGCGTTTCTATACCCGTGCTAAAGCGGTGACTGCACGCTGGCCTGATCCATCATCTAGCCAGATTGATTTAGGGTTCCCCCGCAATAACTGATCGTCTGCCGGCCGAACGCGACGATTTTCGCTCGTTAGGCCGTTTGTTGTTGGCTAGTCCTTGCGTAATACGTGAACGACGCAAACTGCCCCAATACCGACCATATGAGCGAGCCCGGTACGGGCGTTTGGCTGTTGGCGAGAGCCTGCTTCGTCGCGTAACTGGCGCACCACTTCAGCGATCTGTCCCGTGCCTGTGGGACCAATCGGATGACCCATCGCAAGCAAGCCCCCTGATGGACTCAATGCGCAACGCCCACCTATATCGAATTCACCCGACTCGACCAGAGCAGCGGCTTCGCCAGGCGCGCACAGGCCCAACGCCTCGGCATACAACAGCTCCTCGATAGCGAACGCGTCGTGAACTTCGAGCACATCGATGTCAGACGGTTCGATGCCGGCTTCGTTAAAAGCCGCGGCACCGGTTTGGGCAGTGAGCGCAGCGTCAATACCTACTCCCTCGTCATACAGCCCTTCGGTTCTCGTGACGGAGGCAACAACTCGAATTGCTCGAGAGCGATCCAAATCATGGCGCCGAATGCCCTCTTCTGAAGCGATCACCACGGCCGCAGCGCCCTCCCCGACTGGGCAGCACTGCAAACGTGTCATCGCTCCCGATATTGGTTCGGTGAGAATCTCTTCCAATGTCCGAACTTTTTGTCGTTGCGCATACTGGTTACTTGCCCCATTTCGATGGTTCTTCAGAGCTACCCTCGCAACTTGATCCGCAGTCACCCCGTGTAAATGCATGTACTCCGAAGCAAGCAACGCGAAGTGCGTAAACGGCACAACGGCCCCACCCTCAAGATTGTCGATTCCCGCATGGCCAGGAGCAGCGCCTAGACCCCCGCGAGGTTTATCGACCCCCAAGGCAAGCACCACGTCGGAACGACCTGCCGCGACCTCCAGGCACGCTTGGGCAACGGCCGAAGATCCCGAAGCCGAAGCGTTCTCAACTTGTGTCATAGGAATCCCAGTCGCCCCCAGGCGACTGAGCATCACTCTGCTTGACCCCATACCAAGCAGAGCGGTGCCGGTATAGGCCGCTTCCACATCGGGCCAGGCAATATCCGCGTCGCGTAAAGCCGACCGCACCGCTGTCACACCCAGCGCAACGTAGGTGGTGTCACTCCGCCGTTGATAGGGATGTAACCCGATCCCAACGACGTACACGGGCCTATCGGCGAGGACATTGCTGCCGGTCACGTGACCACCTGAAACTGTAAGTCGACCATTACGGTGCCCTCAGGGTCTTCGACGTCTTCAACTAAGACTCCTTCGACTGCAACTCCAACGCGAACCTCACCGCCAGCCACAATCGCTTTGATGACAGGCCCCCCAACTAGATCAATGACAGCGACAGTGAATGGAGTAGGCGGGGACGCATGATGGTGCCGATGCACAGTCGCGACTGCTCGCACCGTTCCCTTCGCCTCAAGAACGAACTCCTCAAGGTCGGCGTGTTGGGATCCACACTTTTCGCACCCATATGGATCCGGTGGGAACGCCACGCGACGACATCGGGTGCACCGGTGCCCCAACATGATCGGAGGATCGGTCAGCTTCAATAAATGGGGATGTCGCGCCTGGGTAGTCATACAGCCTTCAAATACAGAACCGTAGTCATAGAAGGGCCCGCACCGCAGCCGTGACCGCCACATAGGCGAGAGTGGCTGTTGTGGAGTTCACTAACAGCGTGACAGCAACAATCACCCACCGAGGTGTTCCCGCCGTGCTGTGGACCAACGACACCGTGATCGCCACCGTGAAGTGTGTGAATGCGATCGTCCACGCCTCACCATTCGTTAGCAACGTCCCCCTGGGTACATGACGCACGAGGGCATGATGCCAGCCGGGAGAGCCAAAGATCTCGGTAGCTTGGCGGATATGTCTGATGTTTCAGATATCGCCCAATGGTGTGTCGGTCGAGGTCACCGCGAAGTGATGCTTCACACGCGTCGCCCCAACCTCGTTCACGCGCTTCGCGAAGCAGGAATTGAAATTACTGATGGACCTGCGTCGTTAGTCCTATGGCTCGACGACGCGGTCGGTGATTCTTTGCCGTGGTCGCATGTCATCACCGACGGTGAAGTTGTGGTGGAAGGCTGTCTACCTTTAAGTCGCGGCGTGCATGCAATCGCTGTAGAGACGGATCGAGCCGTCATTGTCACCTCCGATGGCTCAGAATGTCGCCGTATCGAATTTATTGATGGGAGTGTCGCTGCTGTACCCGTGCATCCCGTCGCCTTAGAAACTCTTGACGAGTCGGCAAGAAAATCGGGGTTCGACCTCGATGATCGATGGGTTGACTGGTCGTGGGAGCCAACGACTCCTACCGACCCATGTCACTTGTCACTGTTCCGTAACGTGCGAAAGGGAACTGAATAGGTGCCCCTGTCGTTCTCTCAACAGTTGACACCACATCGGAGGTTCGTGTGCGACGACTCATAGTGGCCGTGTTGGCGATCGCGATTTTGTGTGCCTGTAGCGCCGACGGACGCGATGACATCAGCGACTCGGACCGAACGGTGCCGTTGCCCCCGTCGCAGGTTCAGTTAACGGCTGCCCTTACGCCGTTTGAGTCTTGCGAACCATTCCTTCGACACATAAAAACCAATGCCCTAGAGATGGTTGGACCATGGGGACTTGATGGGGGTTATGGGATCGAAATTATGGAAACCTCAGAAATGCAGCGCGATGGAAGCACACCAGTTGCTGACTCAGCTCAAGTGGGGTTAACGCCCGGCGTGGACTACAGCACCACCAACGTTCAAGAGGTGGGTGTCGATGAACCCGACATTTTGAAAACCGATGGGAGGCGCATTGTCGCGTTAGCCAACGAAGAACTCTGGGTCGTTGATGTCGCAGGTGATCAGCCTCGGTCGCTGGGGAAGCTGCGTTTCGAAAACTTTTGGCCACGAGAAATGTTCCTGGTTGGGGACCGAATCCTCGTGTTTGGACAAAGCCACGGCCAAATGAAACTTGCGCCACAGACCCTCACGTCAAGACATGGCCGGTACAGCGCCATCAGTACTCTCGTAGAGGTCGATATCAGTGGTTCGACACCACGAATTAAACGCCGACTTCATCTGGACGGCGAATATCTCAGCAGCCGAATGGTTGACGATGTCGTGCGTATTGTCCTGCAAAGCCACCCAACAGGCCTCGAATGGTCCTATCCGAGTGGATCAGGTTTACGCGCTGAGCGCCGAGCCGAAAAAGAGAACCGTCAACTCATAGAACAATCAACGATCGACAATTGGATTCCATGGTTCGCTCTGGAAAATGCTCGCGGGGGCCTCATCCGAGAAGGCACCTTGACACCGTGCGAACGGATTTACCACCCAACATCGAACAGCGGCCTGAGAATGTTGAACATCATCACAGTTGATCTCGCAGGAAAACAGCTCGGAGAAGAACTCGCCAGCACGTCAGTGCTCGCCGACGGGCAAACTGTTTATTCCTCCCAAGACAACCTCTATGTCGGTACCACCGAGTGGGTGGATCGGGCTGAATTGGAAGCTAACGAAGATCAAACTTCTGACGCGCGACCGTCAGTAACCACGCGAATCCACAAGTTCGACATCAGTAACCCCAACAAGACCCTGTACAGAACCTCAGGTCAGGTCCGCGGCACGATCCTCAACCAGTATTCGATGTCGGAACACGACGGCTACCTCCGTGTCGCGACCACCGACCACGGCTGGTGGTCACCCGGAGGGGCGACAAACAGTGAGAGTTACGTGACGGTACTCGCTGAAGGTAACGGCGAAATGAACCAGATCGGTCGCGTGGGCGACCTCGGCCACGGTGAGCGCATCTACGCTGTGCGATTCCTAGGGGATTTTGCGACCGTCGTGACCTTTCGTCAAACCGACCCGCTTTACACGATCGATCTTTCAAATCCCCGATTGCCGAAAGTCTTGGGGGAACTCAAGATTCTGGGATACTCCGCGTACCTTCACCCAGTCACTGACACGTTGCTGCTAGGGATCGGCCAAGACGCTCTCGACGATGGACGAACCTTGGGTACCCAGGTGTCTCTATTTGATATCAGTGATCTGTCTGACCCGATTCGGATCGATCAGTGGCATCTCGCCGGGGGCCACACCGAAATTGAATACAACGCGCGAGCTTTTCTTCATTGGCCCCCAGAAAATCTTTTCGTGTTACCGGTCACAACCCATCGGGTTGAGACGCCTGAATCTGGACCTTTTTCTGGTGCAGTCGCCCTTGAACTGAGCGGCCAATCTCTCACCGAACGGGGGCGACTTACCCACCTAAAAACACCACCCAAAGTTCATTGCCAACAATGGATTGAAGAAAACGAAGAGGGCAACGAAATATCGACCCGGCACTGCTGGCCCGAAATGGACTGGCGCGCAACGATCCAACGATCTGTCGTAATTCGCGACCAGATCTACACCCTTTCTTCGCTCGGGATGCTTGCCAGCAACCTCCACACCCTTGAACCTCAAGCATTCTTCTCGTTCTGAGCAGGCTTGTTCCTGACTGTTCATCACTCCCTGAAACAAAAACCTGTTTCGACCGGAACATGACCTCTCATTAGGCGGCCCGGTAGGCAATAGTGGAGCCATGAGCGAAGTCACTTGGGGCGAGGCGCCCAGCCTGCAAAACCCGCTGTTAGTCGTGGCATTCGAAGGTTGGTTCGACGCGGGGGAGTGCGCAACAGGTGCCATCCAATGGATCGTCGATCAATACGAGGCTCGACAGGTCGCCCAAATCGACCCTGAAGAGTTTTTCGACTTTCAAGAAAATCGTCCACATGTCGAAATTGCTGACGATGGAGAACGACGAATCAGATGGCCGTCGCTTGATGCGCACGTGATCGAAAATGATTTCCCTCACGACCTAGTGCTGCTCTCAGGTATGGAGCCCCGAATGCGGTGGAGAACTTTTTGCGATTCGGTTGTAGAGATCGCGCGTGACACGGGGTGTGAAATGGTGGTCACGCTCGGAGCGATGGTCGCAGGCGTGCCGCACTCTCGCCCTTCCGCGGTAAAGGGCAGCGCGGCAAACGCGGACTTGGCGTACAGACTGGGACTGGACAGGCCCAGCTATCAAGGCCCTACCGGCATCATCGGTACCTTGCACGATGCTCTTGACAATGCAGAACTACCTGTTATTTCGCTCCGGGTTGGGGTACCTCATTACGTTGCGGGGCCACCGAACCCTAAGGGAACGAGAGCATTACTGGCAGAGTTCGAAAAGGTCACTGGCGTCCCAACGGGCTACCGCGACCTTGACCACAGCGTTCTTGAATGGGAACAACGAGTGAGCAACGCAGTTGAACAAGATTCTGAGATCATCGGATATGTACGCCAACTAGAAGAAGAAGTAGATCGTGCGTTACCGACGGATCTTCCTTCTGGAGATGACCTGGCCGCGGAATTCCAAAAATTCCTGCGAGACCAACGCGATGAATGACCGATCGTTCTGATTAGACGACGTCTGTGGACTGCTGACGTAACAAATGGTCTGCTAAGACCAAACACACCATCGCTTCGACCATGGGAACTGCTCGAGGAAGAACGCAAGGGTCGTGTCTTCCCTTGGCTTCCAAGGTTTTAGCTTCGTTGTTGCGATTCACGGTTTGTTGAGCCGAACTAATTGTGGCGGTTGGTTTGAATGCAACTCTCACCACAAGGTCTTCGCCGTTGCTGATCCCACCTTGGATTCCGCCACTGTGATTGCTGGTAGTTGTTGGGCGGCCGTCGGCTCCTGGCACGAATGGGTCGTTGTGTTCTCTGCCCGTCATTAACGTTCCAGCGAACCCGCTGCCGATCTCGACTCCTTTCGCTGCGGGGAGAGAGATTAAGGCTCGAGCGAGTTCAGCATCCAACTTGTCGAACACTGGCTCACCGAGCCCAGCGGTCATATTTCGGGCCACGCAAGTAACGATCCCACCTAAGGAATTGCCGTCTTTTCTGGCGGCCTCAATCGCCGCAGTCATTAATTGCGCTGCCGCGACATCGGGACAGCGAGTGGGGTCACTTTCCACTTGATCGCGAGACACGAGATGCATATCGACGTCAGCGTTGATGCTGCGAACAGCGCTGACCCAGCCGAGCACTTCTATGCCAGCTACGTGCTCAATTACCTTCCGAGCGACCGCGCCGCCTGCGACACGTCCGATGGTTTCTCGAGCTGAAGCTCGTCCCCCGCCTTGCCAATTTCTGATGCCGTATTTGGCTTCAGTCGTCCAATCCGCGTGACTTGGCCGGTACAGGTCGCGCATTTCCTCGTACGCGCCTGGTTGGGCGTCCTCGTTTCGCACAAGCATGCCGATCGAAGACCCTAAGGTTCTCCCTTCGAAAATTCCGCTAAAGATTTCGACGCGATCATCTTCTTTTCGCTGCGTCACGAGTCGACTCTGTCCAGGGCGCCTTCGGTCAAGTTCGATCTGAATGTCGTCCACCTCGAGTTCGAGCCTTGGCGGGCAGCCGTCTACAACAACTCCGACTCCGCCTCCATGTGATTCACCGAACGTCGTAATACGGAATTGCTCTCCAAAGGTGCTGCCGGCCATAACACCGAGAGTAGAGGTCGCGACGGCGGTCTCACGAAGAGATTGCCCAATCCGACTGATTTCTGGTGCGTTCACCGGCAATGATGGCGGGGATGGAGCTGATCGACGCACTTCTTGTTGCCGGAGCTGGCGTCATCGCAGGAATAGTGAACGCGATGGCAGGCGGCGGGTCGTTGCTAACGGTTGCCTTACTCAATGTGTTCGTCGGATTACCCGGATTGGTTGCTAACGGCACGAACCGCGTGGGGGTTCTGGTACAAAACGCCTCTTCAGTCGCCGGTTACCGCAAAGAAGGCATCTCCGGTTTGAAGCGCGCGCTTCCAGTCATTGTGCCGGTGACGGCAGGGTCTCTTATCGGAGCGCTCCTTGTGTCCAGCGTCGCTGACGCCGCTTTCGAAAGAATTTTTGGGGTCCTAATGATCCCCTTGGTGTTCCTCAGCTTGCGCACCCCTCGCTCAACTGGCAAACACACCAGCTGGCATCCAGCTCTCACCGCCGCTGTGTTCTTTGGGATTGGGCTGTATGGCGGGGCTTTTCAGGCTGGAGTTGGACTCCTCATAGTGATCGCGTTATCGAGATCAGGCCTTGACTTGGTCAACGCTAACGCGGTCAAAGTGGTCGTGATCCTGGTCCTTACGGCCATCGCGGTTCCTGTGTTTATTGCTCGAGGTCAAGTCGATTGGGGTTTCGCTGCGGTATTGGCTGTCGGATTTGCGGTGGGGGGCTGGGTAGGTGCTCGGATAGCAGTTCGTGGTGGCGATCGGGTTATTAGACCGGTGCTGATTTCAGCAGTAATCGCGCTTGCTGGCCGAATGATTGGGCTTTACTGATGGCCAACATCTAGCCTCCGCACATGATCTTTGACCTTGATCTTGAGCGCGTCCGCAACCGGCCAGGGATTAAATGGGAACGGCACGGTAGCGATGTGTTGTCTGCATGGGTTGCAGACATGGACGTGGAAGTCCCCCAGTTCATCACTGACGCTGTTGTGTCACGAATCGAATCTGGGGGTCTGGGCTACGGGTTCTACGACGAACCGATACCGGTTTTAGAAGCTTTCAAAGATCGGATGCAAAAGGCATTCAACTGGGAAATTCAAACATCTGAAGTGCTACGAGTTCATGATGTCATTCAAGGGTTGGAGTGGGTGCTACGCACCCTTACCCCTGACGGATCAGGGATCGTCGTCCAAACCCCGGTGTATCCCCCATTTTATTCAACCATTGAAGCATCAGGTCGACGCTGGGTCTCCAATCCCTTGATAGAAACCGAGGAAGGATGGGCGCTTGATTTCGATCATCTCGAAAGCATCGCGGCTGATCCGGATGTCTCCACACTGCTTTTGTGTCACCCCCACAACCCTTGCGGGTTGGTGATGACAAGGGAAGATCTCACAAGGGTTGTCGATATTGCCGAACGTAACGACCTGCTCGTGATTTCAGACGAAATTCACTGCGACTTGGTGTTCGCACCACTGCGACATATACCAGCCGCATCGATTGGTGAATTGGCTTCGGAACGAACCGTCACAATTACTGCGGCCACCAAAACTTTCAATATGGCGGGTCTGCGGATGGCGTTCGTCCACACCGCATCGGAGCGGTACGGACCGCAGCTCAAGGAAATTTCAACTCGGATGCTTGGAGGCATTAACGGCCTAGGCCAAATAGCAACCGTCGCCGGGTGGGAGCACGGCGATGACTGGATATCGGAACTCGTCGCAGGGCTAGATCACAATCGCCACCTTCTCTTTGATTTGTTAGCTGAACAGCTTCCTGGTGTCAGGTACCGACTCCCACAGGCCACGTATCTTTCTTGGCTGGATTGTCGCGAACTTGATCTGGGTGAGAACCCGGCGGAGATCTTCTTGTCGCGATGCCAAGTCGCTTTGAACTCCGGGTTGGATTTTGGATCCGAGGGAGCGGGTCACGTTCGACTGAACTTTGCGACCTCACCCGAGATGCTCACCATGATTGTTGAGCGGATGGCGTCCGTGGTCTAATCGACTATTTCTTCAAGAGTTTCAGCTTCGCCGCGACGCGCTTGGCGTCGCAATACCAGTGGGTAGCCAACTGCTCCGACCCCAAAAAATAGGAACCACTGCACGCTGTAACCCAAATGCGGTCCCACGTCAGTGGGCGGCCGGTCAACAGGGATCGCTCGTTCGATCGGGGGAGTGCTCTGGATTAACTCGACGTATACAGGGGCGAGCGCCAAATTTACCTGCTGGTCAACTCGGGCAACGTCGGTTCGCGCGAGGGTACGAAGCACTCCAGTTGAACGATCGCTCGCGCCGATAGCACCCCGTGTCTGACTCAACCGGATTCGACCGGTAACTGATGCAGCACCAGCTGGAGCGGTTTGAACCTTGGCCTGACACTCGGCCTCGTGAATCCAGCCGATGACGACGAGTACACCCTTGAGTTCGCTCGTTGCCAGGGGCGCAGCAAGATGACATCCCGCTGCTTCTTGGTGGCTGCGGTTACGTATCAACACCGCGTCGTCGGTGGACCACGTTCCTTCCAGTTGCGCTTCACGGAACTCAATGTCGTTGGATGGTCCGAACAGATCTTGTGCGCTGAGCATCGGCGCGGTCGCTCGATCTAAGACCGCTTCATTGCGTTGCCCGCGATCTTGGTGGCGGCCAAATTGCCAAAAACCTGCCCAAATAAATGTAGTCAGCAGCAACAACGTGAGGAGATGTGCCGCTATCCATTTAGGTTGGCGAACAAAGCCGTACATCGCGAGCACGCTAGCCGCGGCCTTAGACTCGTCCCCGGTGTTACGACGCTGCATCCTCTCCGTATTCGTGGGACTAGGCCTGCTAGTTCCATCTGGATGCGCTGACCCTGAACCCGAGAAAGCAATCTTCGTTGTACGCGAAACCACCGCAACGCATAACACCCAATATGTGCCTCAGACCTCTCTAACTTCGGACAGCACCTCCACCACAGTGGACGCGTCGACTCAACAAGAAGACGAGACGAGTCCCTCTACTACTGAACAAGTAACGACCACCGCTACCACCGCTGCCACGGTTGACCCCCCACGAATATGGACCCTCCTAGCAGGTGGAGATGTGCTGCTGGATCGCACCGAGCCCGAAGGCATCGATCCCTTCACCAAGGTCCAACCTGATCTCGCATCGGCAGATGTCGCCATCGTGAACCTTGAAATGGCAATAACCGAACGAGGTGAGCCCTATGACAAGGAATACGTCTTCCGCGCACCGGGATCAGCAGCGCTAACTCTGGTTGGAGCCGGAATCGATGTGGTCTCCTTGGCCAATAACCACGTCTTCGATTTCGGGCGCGAAGGGCTGGAAGACACCATTTCGGTGCTGGACGAAGTAGGCATTCTCCGACCTGGAGCCGGATCGAACAACGCGGAGGCCTACGCCCCCAGAATTCTCACTCTCGACAATGGGATTCGTGTCGCGTTTGTGTCCGCGACCGCCGTTGTGCCAGGTGGCTTCGCATCAGGTGCTGACCGCCCAGGAGTTGCTGACGCTAAGTGGGCGACCCCGCGGGTATTGGCCGCGGTTCGAGCAGCCGCGACAGGAAATGACGTAGTAGTGGTGAGCTTGCATTGGGGGGTCGAGCGCGAACCTTGCCCGAATGAAGAGCAACGCACTCTCGCACAACAAATAATTGAAGCAGGAGCTGATCTCATTCTTGGGCACCACCCACACGTATTGCAACCGATCGAGACCTTCGATCGCAGTGTTATCGCGTATTCGCTAGGAAATTTTGCTTGGCATCCCCGTTACGGCATCACTGGCGACACCGGAGTATTGGAAGTTGTGTTCGACGGTTCGCGCATAGATGGGTACCGATTTCACCCCCATGTGCTGAATTACATTGGCGGGGCTTCCCCAATAGCCAGTGGCGACCGTTACGATCGAATCACTGACATTGTCGAAGGTCGATGCGAACAATACGCTCCAGAGCCGACGCCCACTACTGAGGTTTCAACTGGCTCTGAAGGAGTTACGACAGCGCCACCGGCAAGAACGGATTGAAGTTACTGCAATTCGACTCGCGCGATTAGATCGGCCGGTTCAAAGTTCAGAACCTGCCCCAGGAATGAAAGCTCGGCCTCAAGAGCGGTGGCTATGGTCTCGGCTTTGCGAAATCCATGGCTCTCGCCGTCGAAAAGTACATAAGCATGCGGAATGCCGGCCCCAGCCAGAGCATTAACAAGTTGATCAGCCTGAGACGGTGGCACCACCGGATCTTCGGAACCTTGTAACACAATCATGGGAGTTGAAAGTCGCTCAGTGTGATGGATGGGTGAACGTTCCCTGTAAATGTGCTCCTCATCTGGCCACGTTCCGATTAAAGAGTCGAGGTATCGAGCTTCAAATTTGTGGGTCTCTTGTGCTAGCGACGCCAGATCAGCGACTCCGTAGCGAGATATGCCCGCAGCAAAAATGTCGCTGCTACTTAGTGCGCATAACGTCGTGAAACCACCCGCCGAACCGCCTTTTATAGCGAGACGAGAAGGATCGACAGCCCCGCACTCGGCGAGGTATTTGGCGGCTCCTATGCAGTCTTCGGTATCTGCGATACCCCACTGCCCTTTGAGCTTGT
>Ga0310123_10003549_pt1 | contig 12025 bp, 9 predicted proteins | sample CB6_AW_1057_MG_FD_203505 | JGI IMG/M metagenome (GOLD analysis project Ga0310123, IMG submission 203505) | Marine microbial communities from Western Arctic Ocean, Canada - CB6_AW_1057 | ecosystem: Environmental > Aquatic > Marine > Oceanic | place: Canada: Western Arctic Ocean | collected... | reverse complement strand
TTTAAACTAAATATTTAATTGATGAGAATTTCAGCATTGATACCTGCAAGATATGATTCTAAACGTTTTCCAGGTAAATTGACAAAAAAATTAGGGAAGAAAAGTGTTATATGGCATACATATACATCAGTTTTAAATTCCAAATTGTTTAATGACGTTTGCGTTATAACTGATAGTGAAATAATTTACAAGCATCTTAAACAGTTTAATTTTAATGTTTTATTTAGTGATACTTATCATGAATGTGGTACTGATAGAATTGCTGAAATGTCTCATAAATTTGATTCAGATATTTTTTTTAATATACAAGGTGATGAGCCATTCATCGATAAAGACGGTTTGAAAAAATTAATAAATGTTTTTAAAGAAGATATAAAATCGAAGATAGATTTAGCGTCGTTAATGACTCCAATATTAGATTCTAAAGAGATAAATGATCAAAATGTAGTTAAAGTCATAATTGATAAAAATAATTTTGCTATTTATTTTTCAAGATACCTTGTGCCATATAACCAAGAAAAGAAAGAGTTTTATCAATATTTTAAGCATATTGGAGTGTATGCTTTTAGAAAAAGGGCTTTACAAGAATTCAGTCAACAAGGTAAAACTCCATTAGAATCTGTTGAAAAAATTGAAGCAATACGTTTTTTGGAGATGGGAAATAAAATAAAAATGGTTGAAACAAACAAATTGACTATTGGAATTGACACAGTTAAAGATTTAAAAAAAGCTAATATATTAATTAATAAAAAGTTATGATTTTAGGTAAGGTTTCTGAAATTTTTTTATTAAAAATTTTTAAATGGAAAATATTAGGAAGGTTTTCTAAACTTCCAAAATATATTATTGCAGTTGTCCCTCACACAAGTTTTTATGATTTTTTTGTTGGAATTCTTGTTAGAACTATAATTAATGAAAAAATAAATTTTGTTGGTAAAAAAGAACTTTTTAGACCTTTTACAGGATGGTTTTTTAAAATGATGGGAGGAGTTCCAGTTGATAGAGATTCAAATAAAAATTCTGTTGATTTAATTGTAGAAATTTTTAATAAAAGAGAAAAATTTAAATTAGCTATAGCTCCTGAAGGAACTAGAAATAAAGTTGATAAGTGGAAAACAGGCTTCTATTATATAGCTTTAAAAGCAAAAATTCCTATAATGCCTGTAGCGTTAGATTATACAAACAAAAAAGTAATTATTTACCCACTTTTTTACCCTAGTGGTGATATAGATGGGGATTTTAATAAATTAAAAAAAATTTTTAATGGAGTTTTAGGTTATAATCCTGAAAAGTCCTAGTCTTTGCTATAATCTAAATTTGAGTAGACGTTTTGTACATCTTCATCTTCTTCAATTTTTTCTATTAGTTTTTGTACTTTTTCTTTATTATTTTTAGAAATTGACAACGTATTTTTAGGAATTCTGTCAAAATTAGATGATATAATTTTAATTTTTTTTAATTCGAGTGCTTTTTGAATTGAACCAAAATTATTAAATGGAGCAAATAGCAAAATTTGGTCATTTTCAATTTCAACTTCTGCGACTCCTAAATCAATAAGTTCAAGTTCAATTTCTTCTAAATCTATATTTTCTGACTTAATTTTAATGTTGCAAATATGATCAAACATAAATTCCACAGAACCAGATGTTCCTAAATTTCCATTTAGTTTATTAAAATAACTCCTAATGTTAGCCACGGTACGATTATTATTGTCAGTTACAGTTTCAATTAAAAGTGCAATTCCATGGGGAGCATAACCTTCAAGAATAATCTTTTTGTAGTCGTCAGTATTTTTATCTATTGCTCTTTTTATTGCCCTTTCAATAGTATTTTTAGGCATATTTGCAGCTTTAGCATTTTGAATTAGAGCTCTTAATTTAGAGTTGTTATTTGGATCGCTTCCATTTTCTTTAACACTCATAATTATATCTTTACTTATCCTAGTAAAGACTTTTGACATATTAGACCATCTTTTTAGTTTTCTAGCTTTTCTGAATTCAAAAGCTCTTCCCATAATTTTTTATTTTAAAAATAATAATTAAAAAAAAGTATTTTTCTATAGATCAGAATGTTAAATCTTCTATTACATCAATATATGAAGTTTCTAAATGGTTTGGAAGTCTGTTTTCTTTTGGAAGTGTAGCTATATATCTTGCTTCATTAGATGAGTATACAAATTTAAATATCCCTTTTTTATCATATCTTTTTTCCACTATTATTTTGATAAAATCATAGTGATATATAAGGTCATAGCTTCCTAAATGAAAAACACCTTTTTTATTATTATTAATTAAATAAAGTATTTGTTGACAAAGTCGATTTATACTATTTACATTAATGATTGTGTTTGGATATACTTCAATAGGTAACATTTTATAAATATTTTCATCTATTTCTTTAATTCTAGGAGAGTTAATTCCCCAAATCATAGGTAACCTAGCTATAATAAATTTTTCAACTGGTAGTTTAAATAATAGGTTTTCAATTTTTATTTTAAATTTTCCATAAGGGCTTTCTGAAAAAGTTTTATCAAATTCGTAAGAAGGATAGTGTCTGAAAACATCAAATACATTAGAAGATGACAAGAAAATTATTTTACAATTATTTTCTGTTAAATAATTAGTAATTTCTTTATGAGTTATTATTTGCATTTCAAAATCTCCTCTTAAACATGAGATTATAAGTTCAGGTTTAATTTTTTTCAAAAGAAGATTTAAATTTAAATCTTCCATTTTAAAATATAAATATTGTTGATTTTTAATTTTTTTCTTCGATGTATTATATGTAGAAAAAGTATTATAGAATTTATTAAGTTCTTTATAAAGTTTGTTCCCAATGAAGCCGCTGCCTCCAAGAATTAGAATGTTTTTCACAGAATAATTATTTCTTGATAAATGGTAATTTAACTATGTCAACTTTAATGATTTTTTCCCTAATCTTTATGAAAATATCATTTTTATAATTAGAGTATTCAGAATCTATATAAGCAATTCCAATTCCTTTTCCTAAGGTAGGAGAGTGGGTTCCAGAAGTTATATAACCAATTTTTTCGTCATATTTATTAGTTAATAAATACCCAGTGCGAGGAATTCCTTTGCCTAAAACTTTAATACCTATAAGAGTTTTTTTTGTTCCTTCTTTTAATTCTTTTTTAAATTGTTTTGCATTAATACATCTAGTATATGGTTTTGTAATCCAACCTAAACCAGCCATTATTGGTGAAGTTGAATCATTAATTTCATTTCCATAAAGACAATAACCCATTTCAATTCTTAATGTATCCCTTGCAGCTAGACCAATGGGAATTAATTTATTTTTTTCTGAATTGAAAATAGTTCTCCATATTTGAACAACATCATTGTTGTTACAATATATTTCAATACCTCCAGCTCCAGTATAACCTGTTGTTGCTATTAGTACATTATCTACTCCACAGAATTTTGTGGTTAGATGACTGTAATTTTTTAGTGAATGAAGACCTACACTTGTAAATCCTTGCGCAATTTTAATTGCTTTTGGTCCTTGAATAGCAATAAGAGAAGTTTCATTTGAAATGTTTGTAAGTTTAGTTTTATATTTTTTATTAAACTCATTTATCCATTTCCAATCTTTTTCTATGTTAGAAGCATTTACAACTAAAAAATATATTTTTTCATCAATTCTATAAACAATTAAATCATCAATAACTCCACCGGTGTGATTTGGAAAACAATTGTACTGGGCTTTTCCTATGGCAATTTGTTCAATATCATTACTACAGATTTTTTGAAGCAGGGGCAAAGCGGTTTCTCCTTCTAAAATAAATTCCCCCATATGAGACACATCAAATACTCCACCATAATTTCTTACAAAATTATGTTCATTGTTTACTCCAGAATAACTAATTGGCATTTCATAACCTGCAAAAGGTCCCATTTTAGCTCCTAGAGAATGATGTATAGTATTTAATTGTGTTTTTTTCATTTTTATTTTTAAAAATATTACTTTTAATTCATAACAATTTTAAAAGATCATATTATTATAAATGATTGCTAACATTTTTTATAAAGTTTTAGTTATTTTAATATTTATATATCCGAATTTTATTTATAGTCAAGATCCTTATGGAATTTCAAAAGAATTTCATAAAAGAAAAAGGTGCGATTTAAGATCTCAAATGAAAGAAAATACTGTTGCTGTTTTATTTTCTTATCCTATTAGAAACCGATCTAATACTATGAATTATCATTATCATCAGAATCCGAATTTTTATTATTTAACTGGCTGGAGAGAGCCTCATGCTGTTTTAATTATTTATAAAAATAATCAAAGAGATAGATTGGGGAATTATAAAGAAATTCTTTTTATTCGTGATCGGGATCCGTTTGATGAACAATGGAATGGAAAAAGAATGGGTGTTAATGGAGCTAAATCTTTGGGTATAGATAGAGTTTATGACAAAAAATATTTTTCAACAACTGATTTTAATTTTGATGAATTTGATGATGTTTTATTAATGCCCTTTCATACAGGAGTTAAAAATTTTGAGTCTGATAAAAGTGATTTATTTGATCTTCAAAAACAGTTGAAAGAAAAAATTAATTTTTCAGACAATATTAATTTAAAACTTATTAATTGGTATAAAAAAATAACTTCTATTACTTCTTCAAATTCTAATAGGTATGGTGAAACTATTGAATCTTTAAGGAAAGAATTAAAAAACCTTTCCTTAAAAGATAATAAAGTAGCAGAAGATCAGATAATTCAGAGCTTTATTAATTTAGAGAAATCTGATTTTTTATTAGAATTAAATGACAATTCTTCAATCATTATACCAAAATATAATTTTGATTTTATCAATCTTTCAAAGTTTTTAACTAATCAACGTGAGATTAAAACAAAAGAAGAAATTTATTTATTAAGAAAAGCTATTAAAATTTCAGCAATTGGTCAGGTAGAGGTTATGAAAGCTGTAAATTCTAATATAAGCGAGAGAGAGATTCAGGGTATTCATCAATACATTTATAAAAGATATGGAGCAGCACATGAAGGTTATCCATCAATTGTTGGAGCAGGAAATAATAGTTGTATTTTACATTATATTACTAATGATAAAAAAAAGATTGAAGACCAATTAGTTCTCATGGATTTAGGTGCTGAATATAATGGGTATACTGCTGATGTGACTCGAACAATACCAGTGAATGGAAAGTTTACAGAAGAACAAAGAAAGATATATGAAATTGTATACAAGGCACAAGAAGCTGGAATAGAAGTTGCAGTTGCAGGAAATAGTTTTTTGAAGGTGTATGAAGCTACAAAAAAGGTTGTTCTCGATGGTTTAATAAATCTTGGAATATTAAATAGTGAAAAAGGTCTTTTGAGGTATTTCCCTCATGGAGTTATTCATCATATTGGTTTGGATGTTCATGATCCAGGGAATTACGAATTTTTAGTTTATAATATGATAGTTACTGTTGAGCCTGGTATTTATATCCCTGAGGGTAGTCCTTGTGATTCAAAATGGTGGTCAATTGGTATCAGATTAGAAGATGATATTTTAATTACTAAAGATGGTAATGAGAATTTATCTGAATTTGCTCCAAGAAAGTGGGAAGAAGTTGAGGAAATAATGAAAATTAAAAGTCCATTAGATCAATTTATTCTTCCAAATTTAGATGATTAGTCTTTTAATAAAAATGATTTAAGCTGGGTATAATTTGAAATTGAAATTTTATTTTTTTCTTTATTAATAAGTTTTTTTATTCTTGTTGGGATAGGAATTTTATCTTTTATTTTATTTTCAACAATTTCTATAAATTTTACAGGATGTGCAGTTTCTAAAAATATACCATAATAATTTTTATTTTCTTTTAAAAATTTTTTTAATCCAAGGTATCCTATAGCTCCATGAGGATCTAAAATATAATTGTGTTTATTATAAACATTAAGAATTGTATCACTTGTAATTGAATCAGAGAAGAAATATCCACTCATAGATTTTTTTAATTTAGAGAAATCATTGTCGAATAATTTTTGAATTCTTACAAAGTTACTTGGGGTACCAACATCCATAGCATTTGAAATTGTTTTTATAGTTTTATTTGGTTTGTACTGACCAGTATTTAAGAAATTTGGAACAACATTATTGATATTAGTTGACGAAATAAAATGATTAATAGGAAGTCCAATTTTTTTTGATAGTAAGCCCGCGCAAATGTTTCCAAAGTTTCCGCTTGGAACAGAAAAAACAATTCGTTTTTTAACATTTAGGTTTTTTTCAATTATTTCTTTATATCCGAAAAAATAATAAAACATTTGAGGGAGCCATCTACCTATATTTATAGAATTTGCTGAAGTAATATCTATTTCATTATTAATTTGAGAATCAACGAAGGCATTTTTAACCATATTTTGACAATCATCAAAATCACCATCAATTTCAAGAGCAGTTATATTATTACCTATAGTTGTAAGTTGTTTTTCTTGAATTTCACTAACTTTATTTTTAGGATATAATATAATAACGTCAATTCCTTCAATATTAAAAAATCCATTGGCAACAGCACCTCCCGTATCACCAGATGTTGCGACAAGGACTGTTATTTTCTTTTTTCTTTTATTTTGGGTGAAATGACCAAGACATCTAGCCAGGAATCTTGCTCCAACATCTTTAAATGCAAGTGTTGGTCCATGGAATAGTTCAAGCGATCCAATATTTTGTTTAATTTCTGTAATTGGAAATTTAAAAGTTAATGTGTCAGAAATAATATTTTTTAAGTTTTTTTCATTTATAGAATTACCAATGAAAGGTTGAATTACTTGGTATGCTATTTCATTAATATCTAATGTGTGAATGTTTTCAATTAATGACTTTGATATTTTTGGGGTGTATTCCGGGTAATATAAGCCTTTATCCGGGGCAAGTCCATTTATTATAGCCTTTTCAAAATTAACTTTTTGAGAATTGTAATTTAAACTTATATAATTCATTATAATTAAATAGCTTGAATACCATTTTGGTTTATTTTAGACACATAAATTTTATGTTTTATTGGAAGATTTTTTACAACGTTTTTCATAGCTTCACCTACTCTTATAGCTGTATCCCTCCCTTTTGAAAGAGCAAAAATTGAAGGACCAGATCCAGAAATTCCTGACCCTAGAGCTCCTGAATTTATAGCAGTCTTTTTTAATAGATCAAATTCTGGTATTAATTTGGATCTTAATGGTTCTATAATATAATCTTTTAATGATCTTGAAAGTAAATCATAATCATTAGTATAAAGTGCACTTACAAGTGCTCCTAGATTTCCTGATTGTTTAACTAGATTATTTAAAGGGATTGATTTTTTTAATATTGCTCTAGCGTGTGACGTTTTTAATTCAATTTCGGGATGAAGTATTGTAACAAATAATTCTTTAGGACATGGCAATTTTATTATATCTAAAGTTTTATTTGATCGAACTAGTGTAAAACCACCTAAAAGTACTGGAGCTAAATTGTCAGCGTGTTCTGCTTGACTTGCATGTTTTTCTCCTTCAAGAGCGAATTTTATAAGTTCATTCCTGTTATAAGGTTCACCAATTAATTTGTTTATTCCAAAAACAGCACCTGCAGCACTTGCTGCACTACTTCCTATTCCGCTTCCTGGTTTAATTTTTTTTATTATTTGAAAATCAAATCCATGATTTAGCTTTAAATCTTTTAAAATAGCAGAAGCAGCAATAGAAGCTACATTTTTATTTGAATCTTTAGAAAGGTCAGCACCAATTATTTTAGAAATATTTATTCCTTTTTTTGATGTTTTATTTATTATCATTTCATCACCAATCCCATCTAAGCAAAATCCTAAAACATCAAATCCACATGATACATTTGATACACTAGCAGGACAAAATATTTTTATATTATCCATAAATTATCTTTTTCCAATTCTTATAATATCTCCAAAAATACCTCCAGCAGTAACTTCAGCTCCAGCACCAGCACCTTTGACAATCAACGGTTGTTTATTGTATCTATTGGTATAAAATAAAATAATATTATCACTTCCTTCTAAATCATAAAAATGATGATCAGGCTTAATTATTTGCAAGCCAACACTTGCTTTTCCATTTTCAAGTTGAGCAATATATTTTAATCTTGCATTTTCTTTTTTTGCATTTTTAAGCAGTTTATTGAAATGATTTTTATTCTTTTTTATTGAATTATATAAATCATTTTTTGTTTTTGCATTAATACAATCACTTGGAAGAAAGGATTTATTTTTAATTGATTCCAATTCAAAATTATAACCACTTTCTCTTGCCAAAATTAAAATTTTACGTGCTACATCAATTCCACTTAAATCAATTTTAGGGTCTGGCTCAGTATAACCTTCTTTTTCTGCTTTCATTACTATATCGTGAAAGTTATCTCCTTCTTTAAAATTATTAAAAATATAGTTCAAACTTCCAGAAAGAATAGCTTGAATTTTCATAATACTATCTCCAGAAGCAATTAAATTATTAAGAGTGTTAATTACTGGAAGACCTGCACCTACGATTGTTTCAAATAAAAAGGGAGCGCCATATTTTCTAGAAATAGTTTTTAATTTAATATAATTTGATAATTTATCAGCACATGCGATTTTGTTACATGTAACAACTCCAATATTATTTTCTAGATATTTACAATATTCAGATGCTATTTCTTTGTCAGCAGTATTATCAACAAAGATGCTATTTCTGTAATTAAGTGATTTTATATAATCAAAAAAGATTTTACGATTTGCATTTAAAGGACTATTGATTAGATTTTTTTTCCAATTTTCCAATTTTAAAGAATTGTTATCAAATAACATTTTTTTAGAGTTAGATATAGCAATTACCCTAATTTTAAATTTTAAATTTTCAATTAAAAATTTTTTTTGTAGTTGAATTTGTTCTAGAAGTTTACTTCCAACATTACCAACCCCAGTTATAAATAGGTTTAATTCAATTATTTGTTCTTCAAAGAATCTTTCATGAATTGTATTTAAAGCTTTTTTGATATTTTTTTTATCTATTATAATTGAAATGTTCCTTTCAGAAGCACCTTGGGCTATTGCTCTAATATTAATATTGTTTGCTCCAAGACTGCTAAATAATTTTCCACTTATTCCTTGATGCTCTTTCATTTTATCTCCAACAACTGCAATGTTTACCATATTTTTTTCAACAATAACAGGATTTAATTTTTTTAGAGAAATTTCAAGAGCAAATTCATTATATATAATTTTTTTTGCTTTTTTAGCATCAGTTTTAGTTAGGCCAATACAAATTGAATGTTCAGATGATGCTTGGGTAATCATTATTATATTAATATTGTTGGATGAAAGTGAGTGAAAAAGTCTTTGAGAAAAACCTGGAATACCAATCATACCAGTTCCTTCAAGATTTATTAGAGAAACATTCTTAATATGACTAATTCCTCTAACAACATTTTTATCTTTTTTATTACTATTAGTTGAGATTAATGTTCCTTTTGCTTTGTAATCAAAAGTGTTTTTAATTATTACAGGAATTTGTTTTTCAATTAATGGCTGAATTGTTGGAGGATATAAGACTTTTGCACCAAAATGAGATAACTCCATTGCCTCATGATATGACAATTTTGGTATAGGCTTGGCTTGACTAACTATAGAAGGGTTAGCAGTATACATTCCGCTTACATCAGTCCAAATTTCAAGAATATCAGCATTCAAAAAACTTGCTAAAAGAGATGCTGAATAATCTGAACCTCCTCTACCTAACGTTCTAATTTGATTATCTTCATTTGAAGCTATGAATCCAGCAATTAGATTTACATAATTTGATTTATTTGATATTTGTTTTAAAGTATTTATAGAACTGGCCTCAAAATCAACTATATCCTTATTATTGATGAATTTTGTTTTGATAATAGATTTTGCGTCTAGAAGATTTACTTTAATTGTTGATTTCAAAAGAATTCTATAAATAATTTCAGATGATAAAAGTTCTCCATAACTTAAGATTTTTGCTTGAACTCCTTTAGTATCTTCATTAATCATTGAAACCGCAACTAGAAGATCTCCAATCTCATTAATTTTTGATTTTAAAAAACTAATTACTTCGTTCTGTTTTTCTAAGGGTATAAATTTTTTAATAGGTTCTAGATGCCTTTCTTCAATGACTGAAAATAATTCTTTGTAAGTGTTATCTCTATTTATTGCTTTAGATAACATTTTTGAAAGAATATCAGTGATTCCTCCTAGAGCAGAGACAACAACCAAAATATTATGATCTTTATTTTTTTTTATTATGCTAATAACATTAGATAATCCAATAGAGTTAGCTACTGAACTTCCACCAAATTTTAAAACTTTCATTTATTAGTTATTTTATTTTTCTCTTTATTATTTGAGAAATAATGTCGGCAAAATTAAATATTTAATGTTTAGTAGTGAAAGAAAAGGACTATTAATGAGCTAGAATATAAATATTAAAGTTTTTAAGTTGAAGTTTTTTCTTTAATTTTCAAGGAAAGAGAATCTTCTTTTTTGTTCCAATCTATTTCAACAATGTCTCCATCTTTAATATTATTGGAGACAACATTTTCAGCGATTAAATCTTCAATATATTTTTGGATTGCTCTATTTAGTGGCCTAGCACCATATTTATTATCAAACCCTTTTTTAGTTAAAAAGTCTCTAGCTTTTAATGAGATTTGAAGTTTGTGACCAATATTTTTAACTCTTTCAATAATTTTAATTAATTCAATATCAACAATTTCTCTAATATTTTCTTTTTTCAAATTATTGAAGATTATGACTTCATCAATTCTGTTAAGAAATTCAGGAGTAAAAGTTTTTTTCAATTCCTTTTTAATTATACTTTTTTGAATATTTTCACTTTGTGCCTTTTTTGAAGCTGTTTCAAAACCAACACCAGTTCCAAAATCTTTTAGTTGACGAGATCCAAGATTTGAAGTCATAATAATTATAGTATTTTGAAAATTTACTTTTCTTCCAAGGCTGTCAGTAAGATAACCGTCATCGAGAACCTGAAGAAGCATATTAAAGATATCAGGATGAGCTTTTTCGACTTCATCTAATAAGATTACGGAGTATGGTCTTCTTCTAACTTTCTCAGTTAATTGCCCACCTTCTTCATATCCAACATAGCCTGGTGGAGCACCAATCAATCTTGAAACAGCAAATTTTTCCATATATTCACTCATATCAATTCTTATTAAACTTTGATCTGATTCAAAAATTTCAGATGCTAATATTTTTGCAAGCTGTGTTTTACCAACTCCTGTTTGACCTAAAAAAATAAATGATCCAATTGGACGTTCAGGAGCTTTTAATCCAGATCTGTTTCTCTGAATAGCTCTTACAACTTTTTCAATGGCATTTATTTGTCCTATTAATTTTTTACCTATTATTTCAGTTAAGAGGTTTAATTTATTTCTTTCTGATTTAACAATTTTATTTACTGGAATATTTGTCATCATTGAAACAACATCAGCTATGTGGTCTTCGTTAACTGTTATTCTATTATGTTTAGAATCTTCATTCCATTTATTTTGAGCTTCTAATAATTCTTTTTCAACTTTTTTTTCATCATCACGAAGTTTTGCTGCTTCCTCATATTTTTGTTTTTTAACAACAGATTTTTTTTGTAAACGAACATTTTCAAGTTTAGATTCGAGATCTATAACCTCTTTTGGTACAGTCATATTGTTTATGTGAACTCTAGAACCAGCTTCATCAAGTGCATCAATTGCTTTGTCAGGTAAATATCGATCAGAAACATATCTACTTGTTAATTCTACACATGATTTTAGAGCATTATATGTATAATTAACATTGTGATGATTTTCATATTTTTCTTTGATGTTAATTAAAATTTCTAAAGTTTCATCCTTAGTAGTTTCTTCAATTATAATTTTTTGGAAACGACGTTCTAAAGCTCCATCTTTTTCAATATGTTGGCGATATTCATCTAGAGTTGTTGCGCCTATACATTGAATTTCGCCTCTTGCTAGAGCCGGTTTAAA
>Ga0310123_10003547_pt1 | contig 12028 bp, 12 predicted proteins | sample CB6_AW_1057_MG_FD_203505 | JGI IMG/M metagenome (GOLD analysis project Ga0310123, IMG submission 203505) | Marine microbial communities from Western Arctic Ocean, Canada - CB6_AW_1057 | ecosystem: Environmental > Aquatic > Marine > Oceanic | place: Canada: Western Arctic Ocean | collected... | reverse complement strand
CTCCGGTCGATTCTCTCGTAACGCGCCCGGGCACGAACGAAATCAGAGACTTTGCGGGAGGTGTCGTCGGCGGGCGGTTATGCCGACTTACCGGATTGCGGAGAGGGGCGGAGTTCGACCGGGGGCGGCGTGAGACTCCTACTGGGGGCGTCCTACTTGAGGTCCTCTCTTTTCTTGCTCCGGCGGCGCGCCGCGCCAGTATTGAACATCGCGGTGTAGCCGCATTCATCGCACCAAATAGCCTCGCTAAAACAAGAGATAAAATTAATCCAAGTTCAAAGGAAGACCGAAAGTTTGCTCAAGGATAGGCGTTTGCCCTTTGAGAAGTCGAACCTTCCCTCACTGCTTCAGCCGCTCACGGATCAGTTCCCAGTTTCCCTCGTAGCACTCCAATTGGAGAGCTTTGATACCCCAGTGCATGGACGCGGTGTTTTTTGATCTGCGGTAGTCGCGGGGCTCCACGGTGCACCCCCGGCATGCGCGCTTCGACCGCGGAAGGTAAACATCGCGGAGATGAGCCCCGTTCCGGGCGTGATGCCCCAGCCCGTGGCGAGGTTCGAGCCCACGTGCGAGTAAAGAACGATGTCCACGTCCTCGAACACCCCCGCACGCACGTAGTAGGCCTTCGTTGCCAGGAGCTCTTCGGCAATGCCTGTCCAAATCTGGATCGTTCCCGGCAGACCTTCCCTCTCCATGATTTCTTTCACGACGAGAGCCGCGGTGACATTCACCGCCTGGCCGGAGTTGTGTCCTTCGCCGTGCCCCGGCGCTCCGGTGACGATCGCGGTATGGCACGCGACGCCGGGCATCTGCGACGCCTGCGGGATGTCGTCGAGGTCGGTCCCAAGAGAGATAACGGGTTTTCCCGAGCCCCACGTGGCCACCCAGGCGGTAGGAATTCCCGCAACGCGTTCTTCAACCTCGAATCCGTTTTCGCGAAGAAGCCCCACGAGATACTTGGAGGTCTCGAACTCCTGAAAGCCCAGCTCGCCGTAGCTGAAAATCTGGTCGACCATCTGCTGGGTAAATTTCGCTCTGGCCTCGATGGCTCGCTCCGCCTCTTGCTTCAGCCGAGAGAGCTTGTCGGAGTCCTGTGCGTCGGCCGCCGTCACACAAAGCGCGGCCAAGGTGAGTGTCATAAATCCTGTTCGCATCGACATCGGCATCTCCCTTCGCTGAGTCCGGACAGAGTATAAACAGGTCGCGAGCCGCAGCCTAGTTGGCGTCTGACCTTGCTAATGAAACCATCGGACGACTTACTACTGCTTTAAGAGTTCCAGCAGCGCCGCCGACACCGCGTCCGGACTGTGCCTCGGCAAGTCGTGCCCGGCCCCCTCAACGATGTGGCGCGCAACGAGACCAGAAAACCTACTCTGGTCCCTCGAGGGATCCGGCGACGGTCGACCGAAGCCGTTTTCAGCGCCACGCAGAACAATCGCGGGTACTGTGATCGGTGGTCGCTCGGCCAACTCTCGCTCGATCTCGATGAAACGTTCCTCTCCGGGCGCGTTCCGATGGCGGTGCCGATAGGAATGGATCACGACGTCGACGAAGTCCGGATTGTCGAACGAGGGGGCTGAGCGATCGAACGCATCGTCGGTGTACTGCCAACCGGGCGACCAGGTGTCCCACAGGTGACGAATGATGTCGCGTCGGTTCGCTTCGAGCCCGGCACGACCGCGCTCGGTATTGAAGTACCACTGGTACCAAAGCCGCGCCTCGACGACGGCGGATGCCGGCCGTCCGGGCGTGATGGTGTTCTGAACCGAGTAACCGCCAATGGCCACCTGCGCGCGCACCCGTTCGGGGTGCTGGATGGCGCTGATGCATGCTGCACGGTTTCCCCAGTCGAACCCCGCCAATACGACTTGCTCGAGCCCGAGGGCGTCGGCAAAATCCACAACGTCTTGAGCGATCGCAGCCTGCTCAGCCATACGCGGCATCGCTGGATCCCGAAAACGCGTCGGACCGTAGCCACGCAAATAAGGCACGAGGACTCGGTATCCACCGTCGACCAGCGGCGGTATCACTCCGTCCCACGACCGAACGTCGTAGGGAAAACCGTGGAGCAGAATGATCGGAAACCCATCGCCGACACCATGTTCTTCATACGCGATGTCGAGCACGTCGGTCTGGACCATGCGCACGTCTTGATCGGTCTGACCTCGGGTGCGTAGGCGAGCGACACTCGTCGGGCTTCGGCCAACGACCGCACCACCCACCATACTCGCGGTTTTCAAGAAATCTCTACGACTTTGGGGCACGATTGTCCTCCGACAACATAAGAGCTGAACGGAGCGAAGAATGCCAGAACTCAAGCCGGATAGATAGTCGGAAGGGTCGCAGTACTAACGTTCGAGCCACATATTTGTGCCTAAGAACATTTCGCACTCACATTCATCGTTCGAAACCAGAACCACCTTGCTCGAAGACGCATCCTCACGAGAGAGCGTAATCGCGTAACAGCGATCTTCCATTGTCGGCACCTCGACGTGAGCAGTCCGGTATCTTGGTTGTCGAGAACCAACGGAACCAAGTCCAAGTGCGCGGGAACGATCCATGTCACGCCAAGGCAGCCGTTGGCATCGGTCCCTTGGCAGGTGCTCGAACTCAAACGGACCCAACCAACACGAAAACACTCCGGTCTCAAACAGCCGCCGGTTGGGATGGGCGGAACGAGCCCAAGGCACAGCGGCCTTCTCGGGCCACTGGTACCTTGAGCTAGAACAACAAGGGGTTCACTTCATCAGCACTACTGCACATGCGACGCCAGTGTTTGCCCCCGATGGTGAAAGCCCACGATCGGCCCAGAAATGAAGTTGTGAAAGCGAACGCTACGTGAGGCCTCGCTAGTTCCGGTCCGAACTCTCGCGGGGCACCGGCCCAGCCCATGCGAAAACCATGCAGACCGAGTTGTCGAATTTCATGCGTGAGTTCCAATACGCTTCATACCCGCCCTCGGCCAGGCCAATGTCTTTCTCTTTTGGTATGTCCGGCTCGCGTAGGAAGCTGCTGTCTAGACGAAGCCTGCGTTTTTTCACAACTCACCGCATCCAGCGTCGAGTCTCTGATCCCGATCCTTGGGCAGCGGCCGTAAGGCGAGGAGGGCTCGCTGGATCCGGGCGAGCTTCTCCTTTTTCCCTCCGTTTTTGCGATATCCTTCCGCTATGGCTCGAGGAGACGCGGGACGCGCCCGAGTGCATGCGCAATTCTCTACGCGCTAGACGGCGAAGCGAGCGCGCTTTCAAGCGCGACGGAGGCGTTTTAAATCGAAAAGCGTTAGCGAACATTCGCCGGCTCCCCCGTTCCGAAAGGCTACCGTGTCTTCAATTCTTCGGATACACCGCACGCAGAAGTTGGTCTGCGAGAAACATGTTTGGAACCGTGAGTCGGTGAACCGTCTCAAGGTCTCGAATACGTTCCACGCAGAGTAGTGCGTCTTCCCTTTTTCCTTCCTCTAGGTACGCAAGCCCGGCTTTGTAATACCAGTCTGCCGCAGCAGCGCCGCTGAGCAAAACACCCTCTCCGAAGGCGTACATCCCCCCGAGGTTGTACTGGGCGCTCGCATGGCCCTGCTCTGCAGCCAAGCGATACCACTTCACCGCTTCAGCGTCGTTCTCAGGAACACCCCTTCCGTTGTCGTACCTCATTCCGAGGAGGAATTGGGCGTCCGCGATTCCCTGCTCTGCAGCCAAGCGATACCACTTCGCCGCTTCAGCGTCGTTCTCAAGAACACCCTCTCCGAGGTCGTACTTCACTCCGAGGTTCAACTGGGCGCTCGCGTGGCCCTGCTCTGCAGCCAAGCGATACCACTTCACCGCTTCAGCGTCGTTCTCAGGAACACCCTCTCCGGTGTCGTACATCCTCCCGAGGAAGTACTGGGCGCTCGCGTGGCCCTGCTCTGCAGCCAAGCGGTACCATTTCACCGCTTCAGCGTCGTTCTCCGGAACACCCTTTCCGAGGGCGTACCTTAGTCCGAGGATGAACTGTGCTTCCGCGTCGCCCTGCTCCGCATCCACGCGAAGCTGTTTCACGATTTCAGCGACCTCTGAAGTGTCCTGACCGGCGTTTGCAATGCTCAGAAGAACGGTTGCTGCGACTGCGGCGGCTAGGAAGCGACCCTGCGTGCAGCGAATGCAGGACATCGGGACTTGGACTTCGGTCACAGCGTAATCTCCAGAAGCCATGAGCTGCACTCCCTTTGTGGTGGACTCAGGGGGTCCATCAGCCGTCGGTGCGCCAACCCAAATACACAGCGGACCCGAGAATCGGGGACGCCTGGATTGGAGCCGTACTATGACAACTCAACAGGGGTGAAATTGCAAGGACAATGCCACTGCCGCTCGGGCGCTCTCTAGCGGCCTCCGTTCTCCTCAGCCGTGCTGCGCCGCGAACTCACGAAGCGGGCTTTGGGCCCGAGCTTTCTCGCGTGCGTCCACTGCGACGCGCACGTCACGCCTGAGCCGGAGATGCTCGACCTCGACGCGCCAGTTTCGTAACGGCTTCACCTTGGGAGCCCACATAGCCGGGTCCCAGAATGCCCGATTTCAGATTTCGTTTTCGAGGGACCGCATAGATCCGCAGAGACCTTTGGTTTCTTCCCGCCGGATTTCCATTTTTCTCAGTAGCGGATACTCAATCACGTGCGCGTGTGCTGGCGGGTCTGGTTTAGTGCGCAGGCACGCGCAGGCCGTCAAAATCACCCGTAGCCCCCTTGGGATCATCGGTCGAATCGACCCCACTGAACGACCTATTCATCACCGACGGCCTGACCAACCAGGACCTCATCAACTACGCCTACACGATTCGCGACAAAATCAGCGAGAACAAACAGGTGATGCAGCAGATAGCCAACAATTCCGCCGAGCAGGCTCTCCTGGGAGATTTCGCGGGCGCGCTGGACGAGGCGGTGATGGACAGCAGTGAGGCGCATCAGAGCCAGATGATGCAGTACCTCAACAGCAAGGAGTTGCAGGCGGGGTTTCAGCGTGTGGTGTTCGACATGTTGCTGGCGAAGAGAGCGACAGGTGACGGGCCTCGTGATAGTGGAGTGTGATGTAACCCTCGAAACTCAGGTCCGGGTACGGGAAGACATCGAAGAAGATGTGGCCCGCACGGGCGAGGGGTGCCGCAGAAGAGATCGAGGTGGTGTGAACTCGAACTCGCGGAAGGGGTGAGGGGGCCTGAGACAGGTCCCCTCACCATTAAAGGCGCGACGAACGACGCCGCCTCCATCTCACGCGGTTAGCCGCCGATGCCAACGCGCTTGAGAAGCTCCGGAAACTCCGCAAAATCTGCTACCGCTTGGACACTCGGATAGCTGTTGGTGATATCCCAGGTGAGGTGCAGCGCCTCAAAGAGCGCGTCCTCATTGTCTGCCTCGACGATGATCGTGATGCGGCGCCGGGTCAACGAAAAGTAATGACCGATGGGATTGTGAGCCTCCCACTTGCCCACCAGTTCTTGAATTTGCTCCGGCTTGCCTTCGAGTGCGAACCCGGTGCTGGGGTCGATATCGACCTGGACGATGTATTTCATCTTGAAGCTCCTTTGGTTAGATTTGCCTGCGCGGCTGGGCAAGGTACCGTATCAAGGTGACGGCTGCAAACTACCAGTTAGTCAGCTGTGCGCGCCCCGACTGGAACCAGTACAAAGGTAATGGCGCTATCACCGAACCAGAACGGTTATGGCCAGTGCGTGAGCGGATTGCGAGCGGCAAAGCCTCTCGTTGATGTTCCACCATGGAAAGTCTTTCGATCTCAGGTCCGATTGAACCAGGTTTGCCTTCCAGGAGTTCGTGACCCTCACCTAGGAGTGAACAAGCATGGAGAAATTACACGACTTGGGGCATCTGCTCTCCGGCCGCGTGAAAGTTGTGAAAGCGAACGCTACGTGAGGCCTCGCTAGTTCCGGTCCGAACTCTCGCGGGGCGTCGGTTCGGGCACGGGAACGTGGCGCGGAATGTAGACGCGACCGTCTCGCACCACGATGTGGCCATCCCGAATCACGATCTGAACGTTCTCTAGATCGCGAAGGTTTTCTTCCGGATCGCCGTCGACCACGAGGACATCGGCTAACTTTCCCGGCTCCAGTGTGCCGAGTTTGTCGTCCATGTCGAGAATCTCCGCGCCGGTCCTAGTCGCCGCCACCAGTGCCTGCGTTTTGGTGTAGCCGCCTTTTACAAACCACTCCATCTCGGTGATGTACGAGCTCGGCAAATGGCGAAAGCTATCGAACACGAGGTCGGTACCGATTCCTTGCTTGATGCCGGCTTCCCGCATGCGGCGAAGCACGTCGAGATTCGCGTCTTTCGAAAAGCTGAACCGTCGTGACGTGGAACCGTGATAACCGCCGGAGCGATCGAAAATGTACGTGTACGTCGTGAGTGTTGGGACGGAATGCACCCCGCGCGCCGCCATCATGTCGATCGCTTCCTGCGTCCGGGGCAACGGATGCTCGACACAGTCTACCCCGGCCTCTACCGCCCAACCGATGTAAAACGTCTCGGCGTCCACGGTGACACGAATGCCGAGAGCATGCGCCTCTTCGACGGCTGCCTGCACTTCCGCTTTGGAGAAGTGACTCGACAGCTTAATGAAATCGGCTCCGTTTTTGAACTGTTCACGAACCGCTTCGCGCCAATCGTCGGGTCCGCTCGCTTCCCGGATCTCGCCGTAGATCTGCGAATGCTCGGTGAGGCCTTCGGCGCCATGACCTCCGGTGGCGGTGATGAGTTGGCCGGCCGCAAACACGCGAGGCCCAACGATCCGATTGGCTGACACCCAATCCTTCAGGCGAAACGGAATGTCGAACTTCGAACCCGTATCCCGCACGCTGGTGATGCCACTCTCGATGAAATAGCGAAGCCGTTCGACGCCGCGCAGTGTCGCGTGCGTCGGGTTCACAGCCTGCGCGATCGGAACGTCCGGCTCGGAGTAGTCGAGGTGCGTATGGAGATCGATGAGCCCAGGCAACACCGTGTGTCCGGCGACGTCGATCACGGTGGCGTCTGCCGGCCAGTCTTCGTTCCCGGGCTCGAGAATCGCGCGCACTTTGTTACGCTCGAGCACCAACGTGCCCGGCCGGGTCGCCGTTCCCGTGCCATCGAATACGCCTCCGCCGCGTAACACGATGCTTCCATCGGGCCCGCGAGGCACATCGGGCATGGGGATCCGCCGTGGATCGTCGCTCGTCACTTCGTTGTCATCGAAAAAGCGCCGACGATCCTCGAACTGTTGCTGAGCCTCGGCCGCAACCGACGCTGACAAAAGCAACATGATTGCCGCGTGCTTGGTTCTCATCTCTAGATGCTCCCTAATGAGTGGTCTCGAGCCATTTCAATAAACCGTCCGTGCTCGTACTCGTTTGCTCAAGACGCTCCGACTTTCCGAACACCGATCGACCGGACGGCGTCCGTCAGACCGATGAACCTGGCAGGTCCGGTCGCGACGATGAACAGACTGCCGTTCAATATGTTCCACAAGACGGACCGGAGCATCATCCCCTCGCCGCGACTCCAGCGATTCCACGAACATTTCGCCGCGGTAAGTGTGACCCACAACACATAGTTCCATAGCAAGGTCGTTCCGACGAATGCCAGCGGTGCGTCCACTAATTTTTCCGCTATACTGTACCACTATGACTAAAGCCTTATCGGTCGCCGAAACGGGTAGACTTGGCGGTATTGCTACCGCCCGCAAGCTATCCAAAGAACAACGATTAACAAACGCTACCATTGCTGTTACCTCGCGATGGCGGCAATATAGGACCGAGGGCGGGCTCGACTCGCTGCACTGCAGGGAAGGAGCCGTTAGGATATGCAAATGACATTGGGGTCGTGGCTTCGGCTCACCGTCTCCGCCTTGGCGGCCTCGAGCTGGCTCGCCTGTTCATCCGCACCACGTTCCTCCGCCTCAGGGGAGCTCGCGGCCTTCATCGACGCCTTCGCGAGGCCAGAGCGACGCGACCTCCTCGGCGACATGAGCGCCGACGCCTTCGCGGAGGAGCTCCGGGAGACGCGGGCGTTTCTGGACCAGCTTCGCCTGATCGACGTCCTGGAGCTTTCCGTGGACGAGCGCATCGATTGGCGATTTGCCGAGAGCATCTTGCTCGGCCGCGAAATCGAGCAGGATCGGATCCAGTCCTGGAAGAAAGACCCTCGCGTCTACCTCCAACTTCGTCGAATTCCCCTCACGATCGGACGCCCCGGCGATCCGGGAGAGAAGGTCGAGGAGCTACTCGATCGTCTCGAGGTTATCCCGGTTCGTCTGGAGAACGGGCAGAGGAACCTGGCAGTGCACGTTCCGCGATTCCAGGAGCTCAGCCTGTTCATGGCCGAGGGAGCCATCGCGATCTTCGACGATGACGTCGCTAGATTTGCCGATACCGTCCAGGACCGCAGACAGGAGCTACTCGACGCGAGCCGGGCGGCGCGCAGCGCGCTCGAGTCGTTCGTGGCTTTCCTGGAGAAGGAGCTTCCCGGACGTCCCTTCGCGGATTGGGCCATCGGCAAGGAAACCTACGACGCCATGTTGAAACACCAGTACATGTTGCCGTACGACTCCGATGCCCTCTACGAGTTCGGCCGCAGGGAGTTCGACCGCACCGTCCGCGAGATGGAAAAGGTCGCCGAACGAATCGACCCCTCGAAGACCTGGCGGGAGCTGGTAGCCGAGATCAAGAACGATTACCCCGAGCCTGCGAGGATGATCGAGGCTCACCAGGAGTGGGTAGACAAAGCGCGAGATCACATCGTCGAAAAAGATCTCGTACCGATTCCCTGGCAGCAGAGCGCCACGGTCGTCCCTCGTTCCGAGTATCTGCGCAAGACGTCCTACTACGGCAACTTTTCCCGCGCTCACGGAGCGGACGAGAACGGCGTCTTCGCCGCAGAATGGATGATCAATCCCTTCGAGGAACAATGGGACGAAAAGACGAAGAACGAGTACCTCGTCGAGCACGACTGGGGTGTGATCATCGTGACGGCTCCGCACGAGACTTACGCCGGCCATCACATTCAGGGGCTCTATCAAATGCATAATCCCCGGAAGCTGCGACGGGAATTCGGCATCTCCATCTTCAGCGAGGGCTGGGGTCTGTACAACGAGCATTTGATGTGGGAAACTGGCTTCTTCCCCAACGATAGGATCCACCTTCGTCATCTGCAGCTACGGCTGTGGCGAAACGCGAGGGTGGTCTGGGACGTGGGGATCCATACGGGGAAGATGTCGTACGAAGAAGCGATCTCGCTTCTCGCCGATGGCGTCGGATTCCTCCGCTGGGCGGCTCAGCTCGAGGTGGACGGCTCGGCGCAGTCCCCCGGCTATCGGATTGGTTACTTCATGGGCATGTCCGCAATTCTGAAAATGCGCGAGGAGTTCGAGGCGATGACAGGAGAGGCGTTTTCCCTGAGGGACTTTCACGAGCGCCTGCTGAAAGTCGGCAACATGCCACCTGCTTTGATGCGCGAAGGGCTTATGGCGGCCCTCGCCGAATCGAGCTGAGCTCGAGACGAGGAGGAAGAGAAGTCGAGTTACCTATCACCGTTAACGCCGACCCACAGCCCGAGTGGATGACTCGTCTGCGTGCTTGTAGCCTTACCGAGCGCGATCCCTTTGGTGCGCGGAACTACGAGACGCTACCGCACACAGCCTCCCCGCCCCGAGTGCGGACGGAATCCCTTCCGCGCCGCCTCCTCTTTCGAGCTGAGTGAGACCGTACAGTTCTTACAGTTGTAATACCGGCAACCTGGCGCGTGATAGACCTTGCTCTTCTTGTTGCCGTGATAGGTCATCGCAGTCGCTGAGGGTGAGGCGGTCGTCGAAGTTGCTGATGGAGTCGGACTCGAAGCCCGCGCCACCGACACCACGCCCACACAGCTCTCATGTGGCCTGAACCCTTGGGTTGCCGCAGCCTCCTTCGAGTCCAAGTTCACCGTACAGTTCTTGCAATCGAAATACTGACAACCCTGTGCGTGGTAGACCTTGCTTCGTTTGTTCCCGTGGTAGGGGCCAGAGGTTGACGAGTTTGCCGATGCTACTCCCAACCGATGATCCCAAGGTGCGACAGGATTCGGCAGTGACCAGACACCGACCTTCTTCTCCCTCGCTACGATCTCAGCGGCAGCGAGAACCTGGTCGCTGGAATACTGCTTGTAGTGCCACGCGAGTCCTGCCTCGACGAGGGCTAGCGACACGTCGGTCCCGTTCACAATGACCCGAGCTACGAGCCGTCCGTAACGATCCCTCTCCTTGCCTTCAATCCGAACTTGCTTGCCGAAGACAAGTTCCGACGTGAATTGTTTGGCCCTCTGGGAGAAGTCTGCGCCGGTCTCAGGACAGTCGATCCCATCCAGTCGGATTCGTGTTTGTTCTTGGCCGTCGTAGACGGTGACCGTGTCTCCGTCCGAGACGCCAACAACCTTGGCGTCGAATGTCTGAACGAACGCGCTCGTACTAATCCAAACGAGAGCGATGGCTGCAAAGCGCATCGTGGAGTCTCCCTATGGGTGGCTTTTATCAGAAAGCGATGGGCTTTTCAAGTCTGGAGTGGAGAATCCGCGCTCACCGTTTTGCTCTTGCCAATCGACTAATTGCCGAATAGCATGACTCGCAAACTTGGGGGGTGGCCCATAAGGTGGAAGGCAGTCGGTGTGATGTTCTTAGTGCTGGGCGTTGGCGCGGTGTCCCACTGTGAATTTTAGAAAAAATGTCCGAGGGGATACTCTCGGTGCATGCGCGTGCGCGCGGGTGCGTGTGGTATGCGGGCGTGTGGTGCTGGCGTGCCACCCTCTCCAAGCTCCATGCGCACAGTACGCGCCACCCAGCTCACCGCTCGATGTACGCACCATGCCTGGTGGCTCGTGAACTCGCCGAGCTCGGCCCGGTGATGGTGGGACGCGACGCTAGACGTTTTCCGCGCGTGAGAGCAGCTAGGGTTCGCAGAAAAAGGAATCGCGCTGCATGGGGTTTGTTGATTGTACCCCATGCAGCGGATCTCAGAGAGGCTCAGAACAGGTCGTAGCTCGGCCAGTCGTTCACGTCTTGTACGATCGTGTCGAGGATTGTTTTGATCTTGACCGCTAAATTGTCCCCAGCCGGGCGGGTGTTCGCAGAATCGCGAAGTTGAACTCATCGTTTCGGCGGACGAGGTAGCCAATGGTGCCTGGCATTGAGCCGTTATGGCCCCGCCACAGGACGTCGGGACTTGGACTTCGGTCGCAGCGTAATCTCCAGAAGGCATGAGCTGCACTCCCTTCGTGGTGGACTCAGGACGTCCATCAGCCGTCGGTGCGCCAACAGCCTCAGCGTCTTTGCCCTTCAAAGTAAATTGGTCTTCAGGCTTTTCGCTCACCGTGGACACCCTCAATTTGCTGAATAAATCGACTCGGATTTCTGCTGCTGGTGGAAATCAAAACATCACTGGCAAGTCGTCGCTCTTGGCCCTTGCGGTTGGCAACGTCAAAGCCTCATCTAGAGATCGATTAGATCGCCACAGTCTGGCTTCATTTGCGGGAAATCTTTACTCTGGCAACGACGGCAGTGCTTCGCGCTCCCCATTTTGAATCTTTCAACCTTTCACTCTGTATCACAGGCTGCAAAGAAAAGAAAGTTACGCCCTCTGCTACTAACCAATAAAAGGTCTGCTTTCAACGATTTAGCTCACAAGAGCAGGGCTGAGGAGTGTTGATCCTGGCGGGGCGAGACACCCCAATCCCACCAAGAGAAAGAACCACTTTCGGTGCTGCAAAGCAGTAGGACGCCCTGGGTTGGCAATCCAATAGATACCGTGCGTGTCCCGAACGGATTCATGCACCAACGCCGAGCCGCGGTGCGCAGCAATGCGCGGGGAGACACGATAACCGCTGCAGACGTCAATCATCACTCTACCCATCTGCCTATTCCGCGACTGTGAAACCTTTCGCTACATCGCGAGCGCCGTGCAAGGAGCGTAACTAGCCTTCCGGTAGACTCTTGCGCCGTCCGTCGCGTCCACGATGCATGTGGCATCATCGTTCGATGTAGCGGGA
>Ga0310123_10003545_pt1 | contig 12034 bp, 8 predicted proteins | sample CB6_AW_1057_MG_FD_203505 | JGI IMG/M metagenome (GOLD analysis project Ga0310123, IMG submission 203505) | Marine microbial communities from Western Arctic Ocean, Canada - CB6_AW_1057 | ecosystem: Environmental > Aquatic > Marine > Oceanic | place: Canada: Western Arctic Ocean | collected... | reverse complement strand
TTCATTTTGTTCTCGTAGACTGGCTTCATCAAACTGAAACGATTGTGGGTTAAACATCCCGTACACAGCACCATAACCACGTGTAATACCGTTACCGATACCCAAGTAATTTGGTAAAAGAAAATTGGTTCTAAATTCTCCAGAAAAAGCACCCCAGTTACGCTCATCTACTGGTTTAGGAAACATTGATGTCAAATTTACTTTTGTGAAAATTTTATCCTGAAGTTCTACTCCCATTTCCCGGGATAAAAAGACAATGTTTTGTCCTAGTAAACGGTTCAAAAACCCGACACGTTCCATGTTATTCAAAAATCGATAGCGGTTGCCTGTCATCTGATTCAGGGCCACCCATGGTGTCAATAACCGATAACGAATCAACCGATCAACTGCTCTAAACTGGTCATCTTTTACATCTACTTCCGTATCAAACACTTGAAAAGTAATGTTTCCAAAATCTAAAATATCCAACCGCCCAGCTAATTCAACGATAGGATCGACACCTTCATGAATTCCAATCATATATACTTGCTCATTCAGTATTTTAACCTGAACGCGGGGGTACAAAAATCGATCTCTATACGTGCCATCCATCATTGGCACGATCTCTAAATCAGGAAACTGGCGCATAAAGACACCTTTGACCTGATAAGGTGTTTTTCTAACTGGTTTATCAGTTATTACTCGAGCAATAACTGTCCGAATTGGAGGACTGCTATATTCCATATATATATCTCATAAACTAAATATATTAAAAAGTTCTACACCTTTCAGTGGAAATTAAACTTACTGGCTCATTGTTTCCATAAATTCTTCATTCGATTTTGTTCGCTTCATTCTCGTCAGCATAAACTCCATGGCCTCAATGACATTCATCTCATTAAGCAGTTTTCGTAGGATCCACATGCGCGCCAATATCTTTTTATCCAATAATAATTCTTCTTTTCTTGTCCCAGAGCGGATCATATCAAAGGAAGGATAAATCCTGCGATCGCTTAAGCGCCGGTCCAACACCAATTCCATATTGCCGGTACCTTTAAATTCTTCGAAGATGACTTCGTCCATGCGGCTGCCTGTATCAATGAGAGCGGTTGAAATAATTGTCAGACTACCGCTTTCCTCAGTATTCCGAGCTGCTCCAAAGAATTGCTTTGGCTTTTTCAGTGCATTGGAATCCACGCCCCCAGAAAGAATCTTTCCACTGTGAGGAATCACTGCATTATGGGCTCTTCCCAGGCGCGTCAAACTATCAAGCAGGATGACTACATCATCGCCATATTCCACCATGCGTCTTGCTTTCTGCAGGACCATGTCTGCCACAGCCACGTGTCGTTCCGGAGGTTCGTCAAATGTTGAACTGACCACCTCGGCGTCTACATGACGTTTCATGTCTGTGACTTCTTCAGGACGTTCATCAATAAGTAATATAATTAATTTTATCTTTGGATGATTTTTCAAAAGTGCGTTAGCTATTTTCTGCAGTAATATCGTTTTACCCGTTTTAGGCTGGGCAACAATCAGTCCACGTTGACCTTTGCCAAGAGGTGAAATAAGATCCATGATACGAGTAGACAAGTCTTTCGGATCAAATTCAAGGTTGAATTTTTCTTCAGGATAAAGCGGGGTCAGGTTATCAAAAAGAATTGACTGTTTGACGTGCTCAGGACTTTTGTCATTCACAGTTTCCATTTTTAACAGTGCATAAAACCGTTCTTTATTCTTCGGTTTACGAATCTGTCCATATACAGAATGTCCCGTTCGCAGACCGAAACGCTTGATCTGTGAAGGGCTTACATAAATGTCATCGGGTCCGGGTAAATAGCTAAAATCGGGGCTGCGCAGAAAACCGTAGCCCTCATTTAATACTTCTAGAACACCTTTGGCATGTAAAACGCCTTCTTTTTCATTTTGTGTTTCCAGTATGTTGACAATCAATTCCTGTTTATTCAAACCGGAATAACCCGTGATTTCTAGATCCTGGGCCATTTTTGCCAACTCTTTTATGTTCAAGGATTGTAATTGATCAACATCCATATATAAATAACTCCAATTGAATAAGTTTTAAAGTTGAATTTTAAAATTTGTCTAAAAAGTGATGCCCCTGCGGGAGCAGACGCTTACGATGATGGAAATTACTCTAAATCACTCCTGTGTCAAAGGGAAATTGAAAATGCTCAAAAACAGGTTTTGCCATGTAATGTGAACCAAATATGATCCCGGGGTGGCCGTTGAGCAAATATGAGATAAAATCGTCAAATCGTTTCATTGGTTCTGCTGCGATACCATGTTTACTTAAGTTCATAGATAACGTTTCTGATCTCATCAATAATCCCTGTTCGTCGTTCATAACAAATAATTTTTCAAATCTCCCTTGTATCACATTCGTAATAAGTTCTAATTCTTTATCTTCCTTAAGTGCAAATAAACCTATGGGCTTTTTCTTAAATATATTATTTATAGTTTTTAGTATAGACTTAATGCCCTGTTCATTATGTGCTACATCATAAATAACATGCGGATCCTTAGATAAAACTTGAAATCGCCCTGGCCAAGTTGCATTAAGTAAACCAATTCTAATATGATTTTCATTAACAGGACTTCCTAATTCCCTTACTGTTGCAATCGCTAAGGATGCATTTTGTGCTTGATGTTCACCTATAAGAGTTAATTGATAATCTAAATCATCTTGACAAAAAAAAGTTCCAGCCATTGATATGGTGCAATCGATGGGTGAATCAACAAACATTAGATATGCATCCACCTCTGCTGCTTTTTGCACTAATATGTTTTTTACAGTATTTTCCTGATGACTACTAATGACTGGTATTTTTTCTTTGATGATTCCTGCTTTTTCCCTAGCGATAGATTTTAGTTCATTTCCCAAGAGATCACTATGGTCCATACTTATAGGTGTGATAACAGCAATTTTCGGTTCAATTACATTGGTAGAATCCAGCCGTCCCCCTAAGCCCGTTTCTATAACAGCAATATCAACTTTTTCCTGCTTAAAATACCAAAAAGCCATGGCGGATGTCGTTTCAAAAAATGTGCTTTCAATACGTTGAATATCAGCGGAAAATAATTTCATAAATTCTATGATTTTTTCATCAGTAATAGGAACGCCATTCACCCGTATACGTTCGTTAAACCGTACTAAATGAGGTGACGAATACAAACCAACTTTTAACCCAGTGGCGCGCAAGATAGATAAGATAAATGCTGCGGTTGACCCTTTTCCATTGGTTCCCGCCAAGTGGATAAATTTTAATTGATGATGAGGGTTTTCGCAGGCATCTAGTAATTGACGTGTGTGTTCCAGCCCTGTTTTAATTCCTAAACGCTGTAAACCATATAAATCCTTTAGAAGATTCTGGAAATCAGATGTCATGAATTGTCTGGACATGATCCATGGGGGCCCCTAAAAATCGCTGGCCTACTGATTCAAAGCGCATAGGTATATCAGTGACAAAACAAGTCAGTGTTCCCTTTTCATCGCTGTCATTCAGTTCATTAGAGTCCGCAAGACTTTCCTTAACTGCTCTGGCAACTGCTGCAGCTGAATCAATTAATACTGTCCCATCATTTATCTGGCTTGCGATTACATCTTTTAAAAGAGGATAGTGGGTACAACCCAAAATAAGTGTATCAATCTTGTTATCATTCAAAGGTGATAAATAATGATTCACAATAGTATTTAATACATCGCCGTCCAACCAGCCTTCTTCAGCCAAGGGGACCAATAATGGACAGGCTTGTGAGCTTGTTTGAATATTTCCGTTTAATCCATGCAATGCTTTTTCATACGCTTTTGAAGATATTGTTGCTACAGTGCCAATGATGCCAATATGATTATTGCTCGTCGCTTTAATAGCTTCTGTAACACCAGGATTAATGACTCCAAGCACTGGTATAGGGCTATGTTTCTGTAATTCATCTAACGCCAGTGCCGAAGCCGTATTGCAAGCTACTACAATCATTTTTGCATCTTGTTTTATCAAAAAATCTGTGATTTCTATGGAATATTCCTGAATTAATTCCTTGCTCTTATTGCCATATGGCACTCGAGCTGTATCACCAAAATAAAAAATGGATTCATTCGATAAGAGAGAACGTAAGGATTTGACAACAGTTAAGCCGCCCAGTCCAGAATCAAAAACACCAATAGGTCTTGAATCTGACATTATCCTTCAGCCAGTAATGCTTCTCTGAGAGAGCGAAATTTTACAATGGCGCTGAAGATTCCTTCAGCAATCTTTTGACGGTATGATGATTGTTTTAAGCGTTTTTCATCAGTTGGATTCGAAAGGAATCCCGTTTCAATTAAAACATTCGGCATACTTGCGCCAATCAATACAACAAAACCCGCTTGTTTTACACCACGATTAGGTGAGTCCAGCCGGTTGCCCAGTTCATGCTGAATCAAGTCAGCCAGCACCTCGCTTTCCTTTATAAACATGGATTGTGCCATTGTAGCCATTATTAGGTTTTCACCAGTTAATTCCTTATACCGATCCCCGCTATGTTCTTCTAGTTTAATTACAGCATTTTCCCGTGAGGCCAGCTCAATGGCGTCATCTGATTTACTCTCATTCAGCAGAAAAACATCAAAACCTCTAGCTGTTCGATTAGGATTTCCGTTTGCATGAATACTAACAAATATTTTGCCATTGCTTACATTAGCTTTGTTCGTTCTCTTCCACAGTGGAATAAATACATCTTCTTCACGGGTATAAACGACTTTAATATTGGTTTTTTTCTCTAACAGCATGCCCAATCGTTTGGTGATATCTAATACAATATCTTTTTCTCTTGTTCCACTTTTACTTATGGTACCACCATCTTTTCCACCATGGCCAGCATCTAATACTACTATATCAAGTTGCCAACGATTACGAAGTTTTCGAATCCGGTCTGCGCTTTTATCAAATGGAGTGCGCAAAGTAACAACAATAGCATTGGGATCAGAACTTTGGAAAACTTCATGGCCGATAATCTCTGATCGCAAACGAAAAGCCAGTTGCGCAGATTGAGCAAACTGGTTTGCTGTAACTTTAGCGATAACTCCGCGTGTATCAGATTTATTTATTTTAGTTGTATCTACAATCCCATCTTGGACGGTTATGTAAAACCAACCATTTTCATGCTCAAATGAACTAATGTGACCATCATTAAACTGTTCGCGGGTATATACAGTAAGAATCGTTCCATTGGCTTTTTGCTCTATATTAAGATCGGTGATGTTGAATTCAATAACATCAATATCCAGCCGCTGCTTAATGGGATCATAGGATAAACCGGGTAAAACAGTTTGTTTTAAAATATTAAAAATAGGTACAGCGGGAAGGAAAATATCATCTCCAACATCCTTGGCATGGATTGGCATATGATATACTTCTTCATCTACAAGGACAAAACTGGAATTACTGGTAATTTTTATTCGTGTATCGGAAAAATATAGAACCATTTTCATGCGTTCTTTGTTGACATACGGTGATCGTGAGGTCAGAACTTTAGATAGATCTTTAGCAGATACATAAGATGCTTTTGTATTGTCTAATACCTGCAGCTCATTTTCTTTTTGATCCACACTATTAACAACGAGGATTGTTGCTGATAGGTTGGCACTCAAAAAGAAAAAAAGAATTAGGGCTTTATTATATTTAAACATAGGCGGAAAATTATTCTAATAAAGTTAATGATAACAATGATACGTTAAAAAATTATTTGGATTGCTAACGCATACGTTTGCTCTGCTGTTCCAGTGAAATTGATTGAATCCCAAGCAGATCGCCAACGCATGTATAATTGATAATTGTTTTTATTCTTTATTCGAATCCTGAAACTCAGCAGTTGTTTGTTGTGTGAAATAGCTACGCTTCTCATTTCCCCTGGAAGATTCAAATCCCAAAAATAGACGCGACCATTATAATCATCAATTTGAGCTGCAATCCAACTTCCTGTAATAACAAAGCTTTGGGTCTTCCAATTAACACGTGTTTCAAGCCCCAAACCTTTAGATTCATTATTGTATGATGTTGAATTAATCTGCCAGCGTATATCCATATATTTAGTGGGTTTATATTGGTAATGACCTTTGGCTGTGGTTCGAGAAATATCGTGATCAATAGTATATGGAAAATACATTTGTGTTGTATTCAGTTGATTACTTTTTCTTAATTGAGTGTGAACTTGGTGTTTTTTGCTTTGCCATTGCCAACGTATCCCAGACTCATTTTTATTATTATTGTTAGTAATTAATGCCCCTTCTTCAATTTTTTCGGCTATATCATTGTATAAGGAAAACACATGTTTTTCATATTTCATCTGTACATTTTGAAATATCCCTTTTTCGCCATCATCTTGCCCTTGCCATTCTGAAAATGGTTGTGTTCTGTATGTTCTAAAATGAGTTGGATAATAGCGCAACGAAATCAGGTATTTTATTGATTTGTTTTTAAACAAGGCTCCGCCTAAAAAGGCAATTGATTTATTATTGTTTAATGCACTTTCCCCAAACCAATGCCAATCACTCCAATTACCAGATGTAAAAATTGATACTGACTGGCGGTGAAAATTTGTTCCTACATTATCAACTACGTTTTGTGTATTGATTAAAACACCTAAATGACTTGTGAGAAAATTATTATTCCACATAACTGTGACTGAACTTTCCAATAATTGATTTTGCAGCAATAAATCGCCTGATGTTACATGCAGACCTGTTTTATCTAGTTTTATTTCATTTTCTTTAAGCGAACCGTCCTGATAGGTTCGCCCTAACGAAAAAGTTAATTTTCCATATCGTGTCAGTATCTCCCCTCCAAATCCTCGGGTGCTCCAATATTCGTTGCTTGAACGATAGCCTGTAATTCCTTTCCCTTGGCGAGGTAATGTATTTAGTGACGCAAACCCTTTATGAACTGAAATTGTACGCCATGAAATCAACCCATAGCCTCCAATTAATTGATGGTCCCCAGCAATTAAATTTATATCCATAGAATTCCATTTTAAATACATACTGTTATGATCTGATATATTTTGTTCTCCTGGGTCTTTTTCCAACAATATTCCAAAATCATAATTACCAGAACTTCCATTCGCTCGCCAATCATGCCGAACACCATCTTGAAATGATATCTTTTCCTTAATAGATAACTTTATGGGTGAATAATCAACGATTTGAATACTTTCAATTAGATATTGTGTTGCTGTTGATAATTCACTGTTCGATTTAAGATCGATAACGTTTTTTGCACTACTAATAATTTTTAATTCAGATAAAGATAATACAGAGATTCTTGATATAATCATTACAGCATCTGCATAGGACATAGGTGTGTTTATTAATTGTTGAACATTATTTAGATCGTCTTCAGGAATCGTGGACTCAGCATCATACCCTAGTAAGACGAACCATTCTTCAGCTGAATTAATGTTATCAGCGGAAGGAAAGCCCCACACCAAACCAGTGAGATAGATCCAAATAACTATGTGTTGAAACCGCATAACTGATATTTATATGTTTGTAAAGTATTTCAAAACCTGCTGTTGTCTGACCAGGGGATGAAGCATGTCCTGTATGAATAGTAACCCAAGGTAAAAGTTTAAATTGTCCACCAAACTTCAATCTGCTTTCATAAAAAGTATCTTGTTCCCATTCTATAACTACTGTTGCTTTTTGAATCGGGTTGAACACTAATGCTGAAACAATAATTTGGGGTATCTCATCTTGGGTTGCACCGATTGTTGGCGCATTTAAGTTTCGCCAACTCCCAATCCATTTTAAAGATTTATCCAATTCCATATGCCAACCCACATTGATACCCAAGCTGCTTGCGCGACCGTAATTCCTAATTTGTAGATTATAATACATCAGTCCTAAACCAATATTCAATTTATTTGTAAGCTGACCACCCATTGCTATGCACCAAATTGTTTCACTATACAGTTTATCTCCAAGAAAACTGGTTCCTGTTGCGATATACACTTTTTTGATTGGTTGTGCTAAAGCAACACTGTGATGCTCTAATAGATTCAATCCAAACCGTTTTCCAGAGGAAATGCTAATATGTCTTTTATGAAATGTTGTAACACTTGCCGGATCAGCAAAAACACCAATTGTATTCGTATGTATATTAATAGTAAGCAACCCTAATCCAACGGCAGAAGGATTGGAAGGATAATGTTCAAAAGATGCTGATAAACATGTGTTTATGAACAACACACACATAGGTATTAATATTACTTTTTGTAAGGTAATCTTAATTGCTTTTACTTTCCTTATTGAAAGATTATAGCAGAATTAATAATGAAAAGTTTACAAATAGGAGTATGTATAAACAACTACGCCCCGTCTCGCGGGGCGCAGTAAGTCAAATGGATATTTGGTTGTGGATTACTTTTTGTTGTACATAGCAACGAGAAAAATTAGTGCCAACAGGCCAGCAAGACCCGCGTCACCAAATTGTCCCATTATTCTACCAACTCCCGCAATCACGCCAAATGGATCATCAAACAGAATTCCTATGATGATGCCGAGGACCACCAGCGTTTTAAGCAGGTCGGTTATTTTGGCTATCCATTCATTTACGCTGTCGAAAGCACTCATATTTCCTCCTATGATGACGTTAACAGGATACAGGGTTCCAATTTCACAAAAGGAACCCTGTTAAAATCATCCTGTTAATTATACCATTGATACGAGAAATAGCAGCGCTAACAATCCAGCTAGTCCGCCATCCAGGAATGTATTTACCAAATCAACTACACCACCAACAGGATCAAAACCCGTTGAGTATAGAATGTTAGCAAACACAAAGAATACAATTAAGCCTTTAACAAGACCTACGATTCCAGCGACGACATTATTGACAGTTGAACTCACATCAGCCATGATGTTCCTCCTTGGTTTGGTTATTAGTAAAAAAGGAGGCACTGTGCCCCCGTTTTGTCATTAATTCATTATTAAGATTTGGGTTATATATCTTCAAATCGCTTGAATTTAAGCACAATTCGATATTTATTAACATTTTTTATTAAATAAGAAAATTTCGGGAAAAAATTCTGTGTTACCAATGAGAAACTGACCTTGCTCCGCGAATCACTGCGTCGATGACTTGATACCTTGATAACCAATAACTGCTAAAAATATGACGTGATTTTGACACAACCCAGCGCATAATCGGATTGAACAGTATATACCCTTTCATCGATTTTATCCATTCCCCCCCTAACTCTGCTGAATACTGGGGAAACTGTTCTAATAACGACGAAAGATTAGTCTTTCCGTATTGATACATGGAATTACAAAATTCATTTAATTCTCGGGAGTGATGATGTTCACAAACAGCTGAAAATGAAAAACGCAACCCATCTGGATATTCTTCCCAAAGTCGAATTGCCAACTCGGTGTCTTCACCCCCATAAGAAGTAATATTTTCATCAAAAAGTTCTATAACATCAAACACTGAGCGCTTTAAGGATGTGTTATTAAATAAAAAATGTGAAAATCGAATCGGGATTCCTTCTCCAAAACGGCGTGCACCTCTACGTGAATCATACAAATAGCGATCAAGCTTATTGGGCTGTTGTCCCTCTGGTAAATGGGAATCACCGAGAACACCGACTATATTATTTTTACCTAATATGTTTAGATGAGCAGAAATCCAATCAGAATTAACCGTCATATCGCTGTCCAGAAAACAAATGACTTCTCCATCTCCCGCCTGTATCCCTGAGTTACGGGCAGCAGACAAACCTCTATTTTTTTCATTATGAATAATCTTGACATGTTGATGATATGAAAATGATTCCAAGATTTCTCCGGTTGTATCTGAAGAACCATCATTGACCAAATAAATAGTAATCGCATTTTCACTGTAGGACTGTTTGAGTAAACTGCTTACACAATGCTCAACAATATACGCAACGTTGTAACAGGGGACGACAATATCTATTGTAGGTGACTTGTTCAAGCTATACCCCGTTCTTTGTAATAGCGGTATAAAACATCTGCTGTATTGTGCATATCATGATGGGTGATAACCCACTCCCGGCTTTTTTTTCTATGTTCTATAACTTTATCCGGACTTGCGATCAGGTCTATTAGCATTTTTTTTAGATTGTCTCCATTTACATTGACAAATGGATGGTCAGGGATAAACTCAACATATTCATCAACCAGTTCCGTCACACAGCATAGACCCATAGAAAGGGCTTCCACAGAATTCATGCCATACCCCCAGCCGCCTCGGTTATGGACCTGGTCAATTAAAATATCACATGACTGTTTAATTATTTGGGTTTCACTGTGAGGCATGTTTTCAATCAAAATAAACTCAACATTGTTTTTTTCAGCTAACTCTTCACAAACAGGAATAATCGTTTCACTGCCTTTATAATACCGGTCTGTAGGACTGTGACATATGCGAATGGTTTCATTTATTTTGAAAGATGGATTATGCTGTTTTGTATCAAAAGGCAGGAACAGATAGTATATGTCTGGGTGTTTTATTAACAAATCCAGTTCACTGGTCACATTTAAACTGCTTACTTTATCAATAGTGGGTATAACACCCCTGGTGCGAAGATCCTGACCATGGTATGTACACACAACCGGTTTCTTTTCCGCTTTCAGTTTTTTCACAAACCGTCCGTCCCGATAAAATTCCAAGCCCCAATCCAAATGATAGACATCGTAGTCATGTAGCCCCAATTCTATAATGGCTGGTTCAATCGTAAAACTCCATAACCAATCGCGAAACTGGAAATATTTCTTTTCAAAAAATGAATTCGGTTTCCATTCTGGTGGACAGCCTTCTTTTTCCTGATAATCGCCCTTTCCACCTCTAGCAAGCTGATAATATCGATGGCGACCTTGCATATACCAAGGATTTGCTTTCACCAGCGGGAGGTTTAGGCAAATTCCCGGATCATAATCGTGCTTAGTTCGATATAAGGTAATGAATGTACATTCATTGCCCCGGGCTTCATGAGCCTCCTTCCAAAGACTTAATGTGCCTACTGTATTTTCTGGTGCGATGTATAAAATTTTCATATTTGACTATATTGTTTCAGGATATAATCTGTAATCTTCAACAAAATTAATACACTTTAATAATATGATAATTCTATGAAGCGACAAAGGATAATTGTTTACATAGCTGCGTTATTTAAATCCGCCTTTGAAAATGTGCACATTTTGGGCCTTTTTGGTATAATTGCTGCGCAAACATTTTTCCTGCTTGAAATTGTAGAATTTGTTGGATTTAATACTTTACGTATCATTTTTTCTATTGTTGCTTTAACAAATTTTAGCCTGTTGCTCTTTTCCATATTCCAAAATTACTGGCTGCGGATTTTTGGTGTGGGTGTTTTTATCCTATTGCTTTGGGTTAATTTACTCAACTTCAGATACTTTGGTTCCACTATGCATCTTGGTACACTGTTAAATATAGGATTCCTACCTGTACTTGGGTCTCAAATATTGTTATTGATCCGCTGGTTTGATGGTATCTATTTGATATCATTTATAGCAGGAATTTTCTTTTTCAAAAAATCACAGAAAATTTCAATAATAAAACGAATTCCAGCAGTATCATTTTTCACCTGTATGTGGCTATTCTTACAAGTATTTCATTATTATGCCTCAACACAAAGTCCACTCAATTCCGCCAAAAGATACAACGAGCCATTTTCCCGGTGGGACATCTACAGAGAAATTCGTTTTGAAAGTACCGATCATAAAGGTAGTGTATTGTATTTTGGTTTTCTTTGGACATACGGACTTGATCTATACCGTATAAATAAAAACCCAGAGCTTGCATTAGAAATCCCAGAATCCAATTTTACAGTTCATATACCTGACAATAAAAAACGGAATATTATTGCCATTCAAGTCGAATCTCTCGATAAAAATGTGATTCATCACACTGTAAAAGGCAAACTCGTCATGCCTTTCTTGCATCATTTAACACAGGCATCAAATTATTTTCCAAAAATATTTGCACAACATACAAGTGTGGGTGGCACATCCGAT
>Ga0310123_10003538_pt1 | contig 12052 bp, 11 predicted proteins | sample CB6_AW_1057_MG_FD_203505 | JGI IMG/M metagenome (GOLD analysis project Ga0310123, IMG submission 203505) | Marine microbial communities from Western Arctic Ocean, Canada - CB6_AW_1057 | ecosystem: Environmental > Aquatic > Marine > Oceanic | place: Canada: Western Arctic Ocean | collected... | reverse complement strand
CCTTCGTCGTTCAAATCGCGGCAAGGGAAAAACAGCCCTAAGCCATGCTAGAACAGTCGATTGCCGCCCGTCAGTGAGTCGTTAACCGGACAGTAGTGTTTTCCGGCGACTTCGCGGTTGGCGAAAAGATCCAGAATAGCTTCAATAAAGCCGGGGGCGCGGCCTCGCCCGAGGAGACCAAAGCGCTGCTGCAACAACTTGCCGAACAGGTAGCCAAAGTTGCGGAGAAGCTTCCGGAAGAAAAGGCGGCGGAGGTGGCCGACGACCTGGAGCGGTTTACCGAGGAAGCGACCAAAGACAACCCGAGGCGCAAATGGTGGGAGCTCAGCGCCGAGGGTATTCGGGAGGCGGCGGAATCGGTTGGGACGGCCGGGACGACTGTGATCAGCCTTTTGGAGAAGCTGGGCGGGCTGCTGGAGTAGCAGTGCCTCAAGGCCGGGGCGCTGGTTGCCGAGGACCTCACTAAGGCGTCGCCCTTTCAGGGCTGGGTCGCAACTTGGGGACGAACCGCCCGCTGACGCGCGCGAACTCCGGAGCCCCTTGAGCCGCGACCGTAAGGGAGTGCCCATGGGCGGGCCGGCGAATCGGAGCCGCGCGCGTAAGCAAGCGGTTGCTTCTACCGACTGATCCGCTCCCATCAAACTTCCGGCCCATCCAAAAACATGAAAACCAGCGCGTTTTCGATCGAACGGTTATCCCGGTCGTGCTGTCAGCCCGGCCCAGGTGGCAAGTCCCGCCCAATCCGCGGATTCCACCACGGAACCCTGCGCGAAAACCAGGTGGCATAATCGCCTGATATGTGGACCAATCCGCGGGAATAACTCTTCTCTCTTCAGCTGCAAGCCATTGCCCATCGACACGCCGAGCCTGCTTCTCCTGCCCCTCAAGGCCAAAGATCGAAAACCGGTCACGGAATTCGAAAAAGCATCCCCTGTGTTTCCAATAAACTTGCCCGCTCGGGGATTGACATCCGCAATGGACCCTCTATGCTGAGAGCGGTGAATCAATCGACTGACAAACGATCCATCCACAAATCAAAGAAAACGGGAGACAGCGTCTGCCAGGGGAAAACCCTATATCATGAAATTTTCTGCAAAACACTGTAATGGGTTTCCCTGCGTCACTGAAATACAACGACTTACGAACATCCCCCAAATTCGCGTCGCAGCGCCTGGAGTCGAGCGTTAACGTGCATAGTGCTCCGAAAGCCAAGGAAGTTGCCGAGAAAAGGCCACTTTGCCCCAATAACGCAAATCCGGTGACCATTCGTTGCTCCCTTTCCTTCAGTGGTAGTCTTCGATGCTCAAGATCTCGACAACTGTTTTCCCGCTCTTCTTCTCTAGCTTCACGATCAGCCGCCACTGGTTGTTTAGCTTCATCGAGTGTTGCTTTTTTCGGTCACCTTTTAGTTTCTCGAAATGGAGTGACTTCATTTCGTGGAAGGCCCGTTCATCGGCGGCTCCTCTGATATATTGCATTCGCTTCCGAAATGCAATGGCGCGAAGCGGCGGACTGCTCAGGGCAATCCCGATGGCGATCACATCTCGACCAGTTACGTCGAGCGACAGAACTTGACGATGCGGATGAGTATGAGGAGGTTCACCAGGCTAACCAACGCGTTCAGCAAGAAAGTCGAGAACCACGCCCGCGCGGTCGCGATCCACTTCATGCACTACAATTTCGCGAGGATTCACAAGACGCTGCGGGTCACGCCAGCGATGGCGGCGGGTGTTTCGGACCACGTGTGGGCGCTCGAAGAAACCATCGGGCTCTTGGATTCAAACTGAGACACTACCGTAAAGCTCAGCCAGCACGGACTTGACGTAACATTGCCTATACTTGGCCGCCTTGATCGCCGTAGAAGGGGCAGCCGGCCGCTGCCAGTAATATCCAGGCTGGCCGCGTCAAGCAAGTGGCAGGTTATCCGAACATTGTTGATCTCCTCCAACACGAAGCCTTGTTCTCCTCCAGCACAAAACCGGAAGGCGAGATCACCCGCTATTCAACCGACGATCGCCGAGCGCCTTTCGTGGATACCGCCAACTAAGCGGCCTGTGCTCGCTTCAAGCGCTAGCCCAGCCAGTCAGTTGGTTTGCTACTATGGGCGGTCTGCTTAACGTCCGCGGCTCCAATTGCCGGTCCATCTTTCCACTATCGGAGGAATTCAAAATGCAGCTCACCACCAAACCCATCCTGACTCTGGACGTCGCCAAGCAAATCGCCGCGGCGGCGGAGACCGAGGCGACAAAGAACAGTTGGCCCGTAGTCATCGCGATTGTGGACCCGGCCGGCCAACTCATCTATTTCCAAAAGATCGACGACACCCAAATCGGCAGCGTCGAAGTAGGAATTGCAAAAGCACGCTGTGCCGCGCTGTTCAAGCGCCCCAGCAAAGCGCTTGCCGACGTGGTAAAGGAAGGGAACGTCGGCATGATGAGCTTGCCGGGAGCAATCCCCGTGGAAGGAGGGCTACCTCTCTTTGACGACGGTCAGATCGTCGGCGCTATCGGAGTCAGCGGGGTCATGTCCCACCAAGACGGCGTCGTGGCTCAGGCAGGGGTGGATGCCCTGGCCGCGATCGTCAGCTCCTAGCTGCCACCAATTAAGGAAACTGCCGCCAAAGCTGACTCGACTCCAAACCAAAACTCGGCGCCCCGGGCGTGAGCCTGGGGTCGAGTTCCCGTAACGTGGACCAGCCACAACCAACGGGAAGGATGTGGTCGCTGTCCGGAGCCTCACATCGAAGCGGAGACCCCTCCCTCGCGGTCTGGGCTCTGAATCTGGCCCCGGGTTAGGGTGTGAAACATCAGGGCTTGTAGATCGCTCCCGCCACAGCCCCGACGATCATGTGCGCAACGACCTGGAAAGCCATGTCGGTGGCGACCATGCCAACCGAGAGAAACGTCACCCCGAAAAACTGATAGAGCATCCCGAGCATCGGCGAAAGGATCGCGATCAATATGCCCAGGCAAACGCCGCCCTTGGCACCTCCACCCAAAGACGGGCCGGCCTTGGCGAACAAATACACAAAGGCAAACGCGAAGATGAAGTCGGTGGCAATATAACCTGGAAGCACCTCCCGGAATACTCCCGGATGGGCGGTCTTGAGGTCTTCAAACCATCCCGCCAGGAGAAAACCGTAAAAGCCCGCATTCAGGATGGTTCGAACCACCCCCGTTGCGATCGCCGCGCCAACGTAGGATCCTGTATTCATTTCAGCCTCCTATTCACGCCGCCACGGACAGCGCCAAGCGAGCGAAACCGGACTGCCGCCGGGGCGGACACGATTCTGACGCACCACGGCACCTAAGTCAACGAGCCGGAGTTGAGCCACCCGCCTTCACGCAATCTGCTGTGACATCCAAGCGCAGCCTTGAGCGGGCCCCTCCGGGCAAAGGTGCTAAGCTGGGGCAGTCGTCGGCTTTCCGCTTCCGCGGTTCCCAGCTCCCTTATCCCGGACTAGCTTGAACCGAACAGGGCAGATTTGGCATCCTTGAACGATTGTTGGGTTTGGCGGACTTGACTCCAGGCTCCCGCCTGGGGTTCAGCTCTTGCTTTCCAATCTTTCCGCCAAGATTTGCAAGGATTTAACGATAGAGGCACTAATCACCATGGTTGAACCTCGTCTATCACGCGGCCTGCGTGACCTGCGTTCGGATCACATGCTGGCTCGCCAGCACCTGATCGACACCGCCCGCAAAGTCTATGAACTCTATGGCTTCGCGCCGCTCGAAACCCCGGCTATAGAGTACTTCGATGTTCTCTCCGGCTCGGCCGGGCAGGAAGCCCAAGGACAGATTTTTCGCGTCTCCAACCCCGAGGATGAGGAACTGGGACTGCGGTTTGACCTCACCGTTCCGCTGTCGCGCGTCGTCTCGCAGCACAAAGATCTGGTGTTCCCGTTTCGGCGTTATCAGGTGTCCCCGGTTTGGCGCGCGGACAAGCCGGGTCCGGGGCGCTTTCGTGAGTTTGTCCAGTTTGACCTCGATTCAGTCGGAGCGGAATCGGAGGTTGCTGATACCGAAATCATCGCCGGCATGTGCGACACCCTGGACGCACTCAAGGCCGGTCCTTATCAGGTGCGCTTCTCGAGCCGCAGGATTCTCAATCTTCTTTTGCGTTTCGCAGCCATACCCGAAGCGGCGGGGAAAGAAGTTTTCCGTGTTCTCGATAAGCTCGAAAAAATCGGCGCGGCAAAGGTGCGGCTCGAGCTGACCGGTGGTTACGTGGACGAGTCGGGGGACCAGATTGTGGGAGTCGGACTGACCGGCGAGCAGGTCGGCAAGATCGAACAGTTCCTCGCCATTCCCGCGTCTGACCGCGACGAAGTGCTCGAGAGCCTGAGCGGCCTCTTCTCCGGCGTTGAGAATGCCGGGGAAGAACTCGATGCCGTGGGCCGCATCTCTTCGCACCTCAACGCCCTTGGGTACGAGAGCGATCGTGTCGTTATCGACGTCAGCATTGCGCGTGGGCTGGCCTACTACACGGGACCGGTCTTCGAAGCGGTTTTGCTTGACGCCCCGCAGTTTGGGTCCGTGTTCGCCGGGGGCCGCTACGACGATCTGGTGACCCGCTTTACCGGACAACGCATTCCGGCGACCGGAGCCTCGCTTGGCGTCGACCGGCTGCTCGCGGCGCTCGTCGAGTTGAAGCGAGTGCCCCGGAAACAGACGCCATCGCAGGTGCTCGTCACGGCCATGGACGCCGGCCTGATGAGCGAGTATCTAGCCATCACCTACGAGCTACGCCGTGCCGGAATCCCGGCTGAAATCCACCTCGGCAAGCCCAAACGGCTGGGCAAGCAATTGCAGAGAGCAGACCGGCTGGCGATTCCCTACGTCGTCATCATGGGAGGAGACGAAGCCGGGCGCGGTGTCGTGACCTTGAAAGAGATGGAGGTCGGTCGAGAAAAAGCAGCCGAAGTCTCGGGTCACGAAGAATGGAAATCCGCACGCTTTGGCCAGCAGGAAGTCAAGCGGGCTGACCTAGTGGAAACGCTTACTAAGTTGCTGGGCGGGAGGGAGTAACCGGGAAGCAACCCGGCAGCGCGTGTCGATCCAGGTTCCGCGATTAAGCGTGGACTTCTGTCCACGCCTCTGTCCGGCCGTTTGAAGTTTCCTTGCTACGAAAGACCGTCGAGCGTGGACTGAATCCTCTCAATCTGCGATTCGTAATCCGCCAGTTTCCCGCGGATCGACTCCACCACATGCGGCGGCGCCTTGGCCAGGAATTGCTCGTTGCTCAGTTGACGCTTCGAAGAGTCGCGAGCTTTCTGGAGTGGCTGCAGTTGTTTCGAAAGTCTCTCGCGGAGCACGGCTGTCTCCGAGGCGGGCAGGTGCAACACCAGGTCGAAGTCCGCGGTGTGGTGCATGGCCTTGCCCTCGGGCGCGGCTCCCTGCACGGCTTCGAGCTTTATATTCGCCAGCTTGGAAAGCGCATCGGCTTGGCGATCGACCACGCCGGCGGATCCGTCCGTGTGCCCGTAGAAGGCGCCGTCGAGCGCGGTCTTCGGGGAAACACCCATCTCGGAGCGAAGGTTACGCGCGGAGGTGATGAGTTCCTGTATCAGCTCGACTTGGCTTTCGGCTTCGGGGTCGGCCAGATCCGGGCTGTGAGTCGGGTAGGCGGCGAGTGAGATGGAGACAGGACGTCCCTCGGTATTCGACGCCAGACGCTGCCACAACTCCTCCGTAATGAACGGCATGATTGGGTGGAGCAGCCGCAAGACCCGCTCCATGGCCGCCAGCATGTTCTTCCACTCCGGGGTCAAACCAGAACCGTCGCTGAACGACAGCTTTTTTAGCTCCAGATACCAGTCGCAGAATTCGTGCCAGAAAAAGTGGTAGAGCAGGTTCGCCGCTTCGTGATAGCGGTACTTCTCGATGTGCTCGCCGGCTTGTCTCGCCACCTCGTTGAGGCGCGAAAAGATCCAGCGGTCCTCCAGCGGCACGTCGCCGGTTGAGTCAGACGCCAGCGGGACAAAAGCACCGGAATCCTGAGGCGTCCAAGGCTCCGCGCCTGCCTTTTCGAGACTCATGAAGATAAACCTTGCCGCGTTCCAAATCTTATTCGCAAAGGTCCGGGCGCCGGCGATGCGCTCCTCCGACAGAACAACGTCGGAACCCTGCCCGGCGGCGACCACGAGCGAGAATCGCACGGCGTCGGTGCCATACTTCTCGGTCACCACCAGCGGGTCGATGACATTGCCCTTGGTCTTCGACATCTTCTGCTTGTCCGCATCACGGACCAGTCCGTGAATGTAGACTTGGCGAAACGGGATCTGGCCCGCCATCTCGATTCCAAGCATGATCATTCGGGCGACCCAGAAGAACAGAATGTCAGAACCCGTGTTCAGCAACGAGGTCGGATAGAAAGTCTTGAGATCGGCGCTGTCTTGAGGCCAGCCCATGGTTGAGAAAGGCCACAAGCCGGAGCTGAACCAGGTGTCGAGAACGTCGTTGTCTTGCTCGAGTTCTTTGGAACCGCATTTTTCGCACGAGACCGGGTCCTCGCGCGAAACGATCACGTCGCCGCAGCCAGAGCAATACCAGGCTGGAATGCGGTGTCCCCACCACAGTTGGCGTGAGATGCACCAGTCGCGGATGTTGTTCATCCACTGGAAGTAGTTTCTGCGCCACAAGTCGGGAATGATCTCGATCTCGTTCGTCTCGACCGCCTTGATCGCTAGCTCGGCCAGTGTTTTCGTGCGGACGAACCATTGCGTCGACACTCTAGGCTCGACGACTGTCTTGCAACGCTGGCAGCTTCCGATGTTGTTGGTGTAGTCCTCGATCCGCTCGATCAGCCCTTGCTCTTCCAGCCGCGCGACGACTCGCTTGCGGGCTTCGTAGCGGTCGAGGCCCGAGAACTCGCCGAAGCCCCCGGTAATGCGAGCTTCCTCGTCCAAAACCGTGATGAACTCGAGGTTGTGCCGCTTCCCGGCGGAAAAATCGTTGGGGTCGTGGGCCGGCGTGATCTTGACGACGCCCGTTCCAAACTCAGGATCGGCCAGCTCATCGCGGATCACAGCGAGGCGCCGGCCCACCAGGGGTAGCGTGACGGTCTTGTCCCACAGGTGCTTGTAGCGCTCGTCCTTCGGATTCACAGCGATCGCGGTGTCGCCGAGCATCGTTTCGGGCCGTGTCGTAGCCACCGTCACGAACTCGTCTGAATCGGTAACCGGATACCGGATGTGCCAAAGATGGCCGTTTTTCTGGCTATAGACGGCCTCTAAATCGGAGACAGCCGTGTGACAGCTCGGGCACCAATTGATCAGGTATTCGCCGCGGTAGATCAGCCCCTTCTCGTAGAGACGGACAAACGCCTCGCGGACTGCCCTGGAAAGTCCCTCATCCAACGTGAAGCGCTCGCGAGTCCAGTCACAGCTCGCACCGATCTGTTTGAACTGGCCGACGATCGTACCGCCGTACTTTTCCTTCCAGTCCCAGGCGTGTTCCAGGAACCTTTCGCGGCCGATCTCTTTGGCTTCGATGCCTTGCTCTCGAAGATGGCGCGTGACCAGCATCTCCGTGGCGATACTGGCGTGATCGGTGCCGGGCAGCCACAGAACGTTGTAGCCCTGCATGCGCTTCCAGCGCATCGTGATGTCGATCTGAGCGATCTCATACATGTGCCCCATGTGCAGGGCGCCCGTCACGTTCGGCGGAGGGACGACCAGTGAAAACGACGGTTTCGAGGACTCGGAGGAAGCGACGAAAAGACCTTCGTCGACCCACCATTTGGCCCAGTGGGGCTCGAACCGAGCTGGCTCGTAGACTTTATCAAGCTGTAGGGAAGACATGGAAATACTGTGGAATCATCAATATATCATGGGCGGCCGAAGGCCCCATTGGGCGCTTGTTCATTACCGGAAAGGCCGACTATCAGGCTGAATCACTGCCCGAGCAGAGCAGAATGAGAAGGCATCTAAATAAACACGCTCCACCCAATCTTTACCGCCCGCGGCTCGTTCCGCGGCGGGCCTCAACGGCACCGACGACCCTTGGTTCAGCTTGATGTATTTCTGGCCAGCTCTTTATGAAAACCAGTTCCGCCGCGGGCTGTATACACACTGGCAGCAGACCTACCTGCACCCGCCAATGATCGCCTTCGAAGCCCCGCTGCGCGAGGAGTGTACCGCAGAGCGCTCGATTTCGAACACACCACTGCAGTCACTCGCGTTGCCGAACGGTCCCACTCATGGCGAGGCCGCGAAAGCGTTGGCGGTGCGAATCCTGCGGTTCGGCGGCAGCCGGACACGCGTTGCGCTTGCTCGCCGTGCTCGACGTGCTGTGTCGAGGAAATGTCGCCACGAATGGCTACACGGCACGCATCTTGAACTGACAGGCCTCTTACTCACTTCGCCTTGCCACGTGCAAATCCCGTCACCCGACCCGATCGTCGCGGTTCGTCCAGAGCTCCGTCTAGAAACCGTACTCGGAACGTGGTGCTACCAAGCCACTAGGGCTCGCAGGTCTCGAATGTTGTTTCCGGTGGGTCCGGTCATGATCAGGTCGCCGAGTTTTTCGAAAAAGTGGTAGGAGTCGGAACGTTGCTGGAAGTCGGCGGCGTCCATTCCAAGATCTCTCGCGCGTTGGATGGTTTCGCCGTCGGCCAAGGCGCCGGCGGCGGGTGAATTTCCGTCAATTCCATCGGTGCCGGCGCTGACCACGGCGATGTTTTGGCCCGTGATGCGTTTCGCGCAAGAGATTACGAATGCTTGGTTGCGCCCCCCCATGCCATCGCCGGTGACGGGGCAGCTTAGCTCCCCGCCCGTGAGAATAGCGACGGTCTTTCCAGGGTTTTCTTGCCGCAGCGTCCCCAGGCGAGCGAGAAGATGGTCCACCGCCTTCTGGAGGGGCCAGTCGTCGACGGACAGATCCGTGTCAACCACCCAGCCTTCAAGCAGCGTCGCTGAAACGAGCGTATCGAGACCGTCTTGGTTGCCTAACAGGCAATGCCAGGAGCTGTTAGTGAATTTTTCCGAACCCGGTTTCGGGGTTTCTGGAATTCTTTGCTCGTCGAACATCACCCGAAGTGACCGCGGCAGCCGTTCCTTCAGCTTCAGCCGCTCGACAATCTCATAGCAATCGCCGACCGTGGACTCGTCGGGCATCGTGGGTCCTGAAGCGACGGTCGAAGGCCGGTCGGCCGGAACATCCGATACGTAAAGAGTCAACTGCTTTGCCGGGTGGGCAATCTCGGCGAGCCGCCCCCCCTTGACTGCCGAAAAATGCTTCCGCAGAACGTTCATTTCGACGATGTTGGCGCCACAGGTGACTAGCAAACGAAAGAACTCACGGCTGTCGTCGAGCGATATCCCGTCGGAGATAGGTTTTTCGAAGATCGCCGAGCCGCCTCCGGAGAGCAAATAGATCACCAGGTAATCGGGCTTCAGGTCGCTGAGAAGCTCGCGCGCCACATCGGCTGACCAGACGCTCTGTTCATTGGGATAGGGATGCCCGCCCTCGTACGTCATGAAATTGGTCAGGCGTCCGCTCGGCAGCGCGGAGGTGACGATCATGCCAGAGACGGTGTGAGGCTTCAGGATCTCTGCAGTTTGTTCGGCCATTTGACAGGCGGCCTTTCCGATGGCTACCACGATGATCTTTCGGAATGCGGCCAACTCGATTCGCTCTTCCCCGAATTGGAGGACCGCTGCGTTTGCGGCGAGCCTTTTTGGCATGACCTTGTCGAGCGAAAGCTGTTCCAGGGTCGAAGTGAAGAGTTGGCTCAGGGTCGCTTTCATTCGAGTAGTTTGCTGACAAGCTGCGGCTTGAATAGTCAAACCCCGCCTCAGCCGCGCCGCCGCTTTGCGTCGAAGGGCCGCCAGGATTGCCGGTTCCTCCTGGTCTCACGCCGCTTCGAAAAGACAAGCGTTCACCGGGTTGGGCGGGCGCTTGCCTTCCAGCGCGGCGACGACGTTTCTTGCGGCGACCATGCACATAGCCCGCCGCGTGTTGAACGAAGCACTCGCGATGTGGGGCGTGAGAATCGCGTTTTCCAGCTTCAACAGACGAGGCTCAACGACAGGCTCCCGCTCGTAAACATCGATCCCAGCGGCGGCAATTTGGCCTTCCTCCAGAGCCTCGACCAAGGCGCCTTCGTCGACAACCGGACCGCGGGATGTATTCACAAAGACCGCGGTTTTCTTCATCAACTGAAACTGCTCCGCGCCGACAAGCCGTCTGGTCTCGGGCAACAGCGGAACGTGTACGCTCACGAAGTCCGATGTCTGAAACAGTTCGTCAAAGGCTACGAATTGCAAATTCAGTTCCTGCTCAACTTCGGCGGTAGCCCGAAATACATCGTAGTATTGCACTCGCATCTGGAACCCTTGAGCGCGCCGGGCCAATGCTTGCCCAATGCGTCCGATGCCGAGAATGCCGAGCGTCGCGTGATGAGTGTCCTGCCCGCAGAAAAGATCGATACCCCACTTGTCCCATTTGCCCGCCCGCAACACGCGTTCGCCTTCGGGGATGCGGCGGGCGGCGGACATCATCAGAGCGAAAGCAAAATCAGCGGTGGTTTCCGTCAGCACGTCGGGCGTGTGGGTGACAATGATTTTGCGCTCGGTCGCCGCCGGAATGTCGATGTTGTCAAACCCAACGGCAATGTTGGCGATGACGCGCAGTTTCGGCAGGGCGTCCATCACCTCGGCGGAAAACCGGTTCGTCAGCATGCTGACGACGCCGTCTTTGTCTTGAAGGCGATCGAAGAGTTCGGCAGCGGAGAGATTCTCGTCCGTACCGTTGTAATCGAGTTCAACTTTGTCTTGCAGGTACTCGATCGCCTCGGGGAATACGCGCTTCGGAACTAATACTTTGGCTTGCACAGTCTAGGCATTGTCTCACAGCTGCCTGTCTGCGTACAATTGGGAACGGAGAAATCATGGCAAAACTCGGATTTTTAGGACTTGGCTTGATGGGCTACCCCATGGCACGCAACCTGCTGGACGCCGGGCATGAGGTGGCGTTGTGGAGCCACACCGCTTCTAAGGCGCGAAAACTGGGCAGAAGACGCAATGCGATTTTCTGCAAGACGCCGAAAGAGGCTGGCAAGTTCGCCGACTGCCTGTTCTTGTGTGTCGGTAACTCCGAGATGTCGGAGAACGTGCTGCTCGGCCCGGGCGGGGTGATCGAAGGCATTGGAAAGGGCAACGTCGTAGCGGACGCGAGCACGATCGCACCCACCGTGGCCCGCAAGATCGCGAAGGCATTCGAGAAGAAAGGCGCCTACTACCTCGACGCGCCCTGCACCGGTTCGACGCCGGGAGCGCAAGGCGGCACGCTGACGTTCATGATCGGCGGACGCAAGAAGGTCTTTAAAAGTGTCGAGGAATATTTTCAGCCGATGGGCAAGACTCTGTTCTATTGCGGCAAGCAGGGAATGGGACTGCACGCGAAACTGTCGCAGAATCTGGTGCTTTGCAACATGATGCAGGGGTTCATCGAAGGCATGGTGCTGGCGACCAAGGCCGGGATCAAGCCGGCGTTGATGTTTGAAGTTCTCGACAAAAGCGCCGCCAAGGCCGGCTTGATCAGTTTCAAGGCGCCCTATATTTTCAAGCGGGACTTCGAGGCGGCTTTCCCGCTGAAGTGGATGCACAAAGACATCGGCTTGATGCTCGATTCCGGTCAGGAGCTGAAGGTCCCGTTGCCGTCGACATCGCTCGTCCATGAACTTTTCGGCGCCAGCATCGCGCGCGGCCACGGAGATGAAGACTTCTGCTCGGCGATCAAGCTTGTCGAGCAATGGGCCGGCGTCGAAGTGCAGACTTAGCCTGAACGCAGTAAGTCTTAGCCACTGGCCGTAATAGACGCGGTTCGGCCCCCTCGCTAAATAAGTGCTTGTCTCCTTGGAAATGTGAGAGGAATGATTATCCAAGATCACTACTGTCCGGTTAACGACTCAGTGACGGGCGGCAATCGACTGTTCTAGCATGGCTTAGGGCTGTTTTCCCCTTGCCGCGATTTGAACGGCGAAGGACGGCTGGAACGACTTCGGAGGTGGCCGAGAATGGTTCATGAACCTCGGCCGCACCGTATTCTCC
>Ga0310123_10003536_pt1 | contig 12057 bp, 11 predicted proteins | sample CB6_AW_1057_MG_FD_203505 | JGI IMG/M metagenome (GOLD analysis project Ga0310123, IMG submission 203505) | Marine microbial communities from Western Arctic Ocean, Canada - CB6_AW_1057 | ecosystem: Environmental > Aquatic > Marine > Oceanic | place: Canada: Western Arctic Ocean | collected... | reverse complement strand
GGGCAGCCCGAGGTGGGCCGAGGTCGGACAGACGTCGGCGAGGAAGCACGCCGTCTCCCCCGCGCTCTGGATCAGCACGGAATGGTGATGTGGCACGTGTCCGGGAGTGGGCAGCACCCTCATCCCATCGGTCACCTCGGCCTCGCCGTCGAGCAGATCCTGGAGCCCGGCGGCGATCACCGGCTCGAAGTTGTGGGCGAAGTAGCTGGCGCGCACGCGCTCGTTGCCGGAGCGGGCGAAGTCGACCTCACCGCGCTGCACGTAATAGCGCGCGCGGGGGAACGCGGGAAAGATCCGGCCGTCGGCGTCGCGCACGGTGTTGCCGCCCGCGTGGTCGAAGTGGAGGTGCGTGGAGAGCACGATGTCAATCTGCTCGGGCATGAAGCCGGCGGCCCGGATCGCGTCCTCGAGGCGGGTGGGCTCGCCAGCGTTCTCCAACCCGTAGAGGTCCTGGAAGCGCGCGTCCTCCTTGTTGCCGATCCCCGCGTCGACGAGCACCAGCGCCCCCGGCGCCTCCACGAGCAGGCAGCGGAGCGCCAGCGGGATACGATTCCGCTCGTCAGCGGGGATGCGCTTCTCCCAGAGCGGCTTCGGAACCACCCCGAACATCGCACCGCCATCCAGCCACTGCAGTCCGGCCTCCAGCGCGTGGATCCGGATGCGGCCGACCCGCGTGCTGCGCACCAAGGGGAGATCGTTCGCCGAGCGAGGAAGGCTCATCCGGGCTCCATTCCGCCGAGCAGCTCCTGCTGCACTGCCAGCGCACTGGTCGCTCGCGCGGCGGCGCGGCGGCCTCGCCGCCGCGGGCGCGCCAACCGGTCGAGCAACCCGTCCCAGTCCGCGACCCCCTGCACCGTCGCCTCGTCGATCAAGCGTACCAGGACGCGTGCGATCGCCAGCGCGTCTCCGTACGTGCGGTGCCGCTCGTGGATCGAGATCCCGTAGTGCGCGCTGACCGCGTCCAGGTTTCGACGGCGCAGGCGGGGGAGCAGGCTCCGAACCAGCCGGACGGTGCAAAGCCGCCGCACATCCGGCACGCGACCCATCGACAGCGCCAGCTCGGTGCTCACGAACTGCCAATCGAAAGCGGCGTTATGTGCCACGAACACCCGACCCTCGAGCCGGTCGTGAACTTCCTCCGCCACGTGCTCGAACGTGGGCGCATCGAAGACCATGTCCGAGTGGATGCCGGTGAGCCCTTGGACGAAGGAAGGCACGGGGCGGCCGGGATTGACCAGAGTGCTCCACTCGTCCACCACCGACCCACGGCTCACCTCGATCACGGCGATCTCCAGGATCTGATGACCCTGCTTGAACGATCCCCCCATGGTCTCCACGTCTACGACGGCGAAGGCGAGCTCGGCAAGCGGCGGTCCCGGAGCGCGGGCGGGGTCGGCCATGCGCCACAGGCCGTCGCCGTCCACCTCGAAGCGCCGGTCAGCCCCGAGCATGGTGAGGACGGCCCGCGCCGCGGCCCCCGGGTGCCCAGAGAGCCCGAGCACATCGCGCGCGAGCTCGTGGGTGTGCGCGGGCCCGGCGGCGAGCCTTGCGGCCGTGCGCTGGACGAGCGAGCCGCCCCCGCTCATCCGGTGGGCGCGCGGCTCGTCTGGCTCAGGGCGAAGGAGAGCGCCTCAAGCTCCATCGCCATGTTGACGTCCTTGACCGCCACGTCCGGGGGCACGCGCAGCTGCATGGGCGCGAAATTGAGGATCCCCTTTACCCCCGCCGCAACCACGCGCGCCGACACGTCGAGCACCGCCTCGGCCGGGACAGCCAGGATCACGATGTCGACGCGCTCGCCGCGGAGTACCTCCTCGAGCTGCCCGATGTCCTGCACGGGCACCTCTCCCCAGCTGGTGCCCAGCTTCTCCGGGTCCGCGTCCAGCACCGCGACAATCTCGAAGCCGCGGCGCCGGAACCCTGGGTACTCGAAGAGCGCGGAGCCGAGCCGCCCAGCACCCACCAGCGCCACGCGCCAGCTCCGGTCGAGCCCGAGGATCTCGCGCAGCTCGGCCGCAAGCTGGAGCACGGAGTACCCGAGCCCCCGCTTGCCAAAGGAACCGAAGAGCGAGAGGTCCTTGCGGACCTGCGCGGCCGTGGTGGCGGCGCGCTCCGCCAGCTCCTCGCTGGAGATGGTGTCGGTGCCCGCGCGCTCCACCTCCTCCAGGATCCTGAGGTAGAGCGACAGGCGTCGCACGGTGGTTTCCGAGATTCTGCGGGCGAGCGCGCCCGCGCGGGGAGCTTCCATACACCGTCACGGCTGGGCCGGTCGCCCGGCTTGTGAAATCGTTCACAAAGATAAGCGCTGGGCCACGGGGTGCCAGCCGTGGGGTGGAGGACGGAGCCGCGGAGGATGCTGAGCGGTGCCTCCGCCGAAGCGTGCGCGTCGCTCAGCGGACCGCCGCGACCGCGCGCGCGAGCTCCAGCAATCGCTCGGGAGAGAGGGCTTCCGGCCGGTCGGTGAGGGAGACGCCGGTCTGGTCGGCCACCAGCTCGAGCCGTTCCCGGTCGAGCGCCAGCTCCGGGTGCTCGCGCAGGATCTTGCCGATCTGCTTGCGGCGCCACTGGAAGCACGCCCGCACGAGTGCGCGTAGATCCGCCTCCTCGCGCTCGGTCAGCCGGGGCGGCGCGTGCGGGAGGATGCGCACCACCGTCGAATCCACGCGCGGCACGGGGCGGAAGGAAGAGCGCGGCACCTGGAGCACGCGCTCCACGTCCGCCACGCTGCGCACGCCGACCGCGAGCGCGCCGTACTCGCCGGTTCCGGGCTCCGCGAGCAGACGATCCGCGACCTCGCGCTGGACCATCACGAGGATCTCGGCGGGGCGGGGGCGCGCGAGCAGCCGGAAGAGCAGCGGGGAGGTGATGTTGTAGGGGATGTTCCCGACGACCTTCGTGCGCGAGGGATCCTCGAGCAGGGTGCTCAGGTCGAGCTTGAGCACATCTCCGTGCACGATGGCAACGTCGGGACGCCCTCCCCAGCGCGTGCGCAACGTCTCCACGAGTGCGTCGTCGAGCTCCACCAGTACCAGCCTCCGCACGCGCCCGACCAGGTGGCGCGTGAGCGCCCCCCGTCCCGGACCGATCTCGAGCAGCTCGTCGTCCGGCGCCAGCGCGAGCGCCTCCACGATCCGGCGCTGGTGGTTGGGGTCGACGAGGAAGTTCTGCCCCAGCGATTTCTTGGCACGCATAAGCAATTGGCCGGCTCGGGGCGCCCCCCGTCGCCGTCCCTTGGACGCGAGGCGTGGGCGAGGCGGAGGGTCCCGTCGCCGTCCCGAGCGCGTCTCCGGATCAACTCCGGAGGATGAGAGCGGTCCGGTCGTCGGGCGGGATGTTCAGGCGCGGATCCGCGCTCAGGGCGAAGAGCGCGTCCACGATCTCCGCCGGCGTGCGCTCGCGATTCTCGATGACCGCGCGCACCACGCGCTCCTCGCCCGTCTCCGGTCCCGCCGTGTCGATGCTGCCGGAGAGTCCGTCGGTGAAGCAGAAGAGCACGTCACTGGCCGGCTCCCAAGAGATCTCCTCCTGGCCGTACGCGCCGGGCCCCGCGATCCCCACCGGCGGATCCGTCGCGGTAAGCCGCGTGGTGGCGCCGTCGGCGTGCACGATGAACGCGTGGGGATGCCCCGCGTTCGCAAACAGCACGCGGCGGCGGGCCGGATCGAGCACGGCATAGAAGAGCGTGAGATACATCTCGGTGCTCTCGAGCTCGGCGCGGAGCGCGTCGTCCAGGTGACGGAGCACCTTGGCCGGGGTCGCGAACTCGGAGGCGTAGATGGTCGCGGCGCTGATCGCCAGCGCCATGATGAGTGCCGCAGGGAAGCCGTGGCCCGATACGTCACCGACCATCACGCCCACCCGGCCCGCGGGCAGCTTGAGCAGGTGGTAGAAGTCGCCCCCCACGGACTCGGCGGGCTCCACGCGCGCCGCGGCCTGCGCCCCATCGAACTTCTCCGCCACCGGCAGGAGCTTCATCTGCAGGTGGTGCGCGAGCTCCATCTCCTGCGCCACGCGCTCCTGCCTCAGGCTCTCCTGGATCAGACGGTTGTTCTCCAGCGCGGCACCCACTTGGCTCGCGATCGCGGAGAGCAGCTTCTGGTCGCTCGCCGTGAAGCGGCCGCCGTGCCGGCGTCCGATCAAGTTGATGACGCCAACCGTGCGCGACTCGCCTGCCGGCGGTGTGTACCGGATGGGCACGGACAGGAACGTCTCGGGCTCGGCGGGATCGACCGCGCCGCCGTCCCCGGACTCGTCCTCGCAGGTGACGATCATCGAGCGACCTTCGCGGAACACCTGCGCCGTGACCGCGTCCGAGTCCTGTGCGCTGATCGGCTCTTGACGACCCTCCTCACCGACCGCGGCGGTCAGGTGCAGCACGTCCTCGTCCGGGTCGTAGACCCAGAGCGAGCCGCGCTGCGCGCCCAGCACGTCGCACACCTCGCCCAGGATCACGCGCGCGGCATCGTCCAGGCGGAGGATCGACCCGAGCGTCTCGCTGATCGAGTAGAGGAGATTGATCTCCTCGTACCGCTCGGAGAGCTCGTACGTGAAAAAGCGGATCTCCTGCGCTAAGTCGTAGGTGCGCTCGAGCACGGAGTGCAGGACCGAGGCGACCGCGTCCGCGACCGAGGCGCCATCGGTCGCACGCGCCCGCACCTCCAGCTCGAGAGGCGGGCCGTCGCGCGGGGTCACGGTCCGCGTGATCACGCCGTCCGCCGCGGCCTCCCTAGGTGCCTCCTCCTCCGGATAGAGGTGCACCCGCGAGCCGCTTCCCTTGGGTGCGCTCCACAGGTGCACGTCGACATCGAAGGTGCGACGGAAATCGTCGAGCGCCGCGCGTACGGGGTCGGGCACTGCCGCACGGGCGGCGGTTTCGCCGTTCATGCCTCGACTCGCTCGCCCCGCTCGATCTCGGGCTCGAGTCGGAGGATCAGCGTCACCTGGTTTCCCCGCTCGTTGTAGTGCACCTCGTCCATTAGCTCGCGCATCAGGAAGAGGCCGCGGCCTCCCGCCTTTTCTAGGTTGTCCGGAGCGGTCGGGTCGGGCACACGGTCGGGATCGAATCCCGAGCCCTCGTCGGTGACACAGGCCTTGATCTCCCGCTGCCCGACGATCACCTCCACGCGGACGCGCTTCTCGGGGTCGCGCTCGTTGCCGTACAGCATGGCGTTGGAGAGTGCCTCGGTCAGGCTCACCCGAAAATTGAGCCTGAGCTTGCGCCCGTGCGCTTGGCACTCAGCGCAGCGCTGCATCACGTACTCGACAGCGTGCTCGATCTGCCGGAGATCGGTCGGCAGCTCCAGCACCAGCTCCGTCTCCATTCCTCGATGCGGCGGAATGGGGCGGGCTACAGCCCCGCCATCGCCTCCTGCCGGGAGTCAGCGATCTTGAAAAGCGTGTCGAGCTTGGTGAGCTCGAACAGGGTGCGCAGGTCCTCGTTCAGGTTCGCGAGTCGCAGCTCGCCGCCCTGCTCCCGGATCTTCTTGGACAGGTTGACCAACACGCCCAGGCCGGACGAATCGATGTAGCCCGTATTCGAGAAGTCGATCACGAACTTGCGATCACCCCCCGCGAGCTGCTCCAGGACCTTCTGCTTGAGCTCCTGACGGTTGCCGACAATGAGCTGGCCCTCCACGTCCACGACCGCCACGTCGCCCTGCTTCTCGACCTGAAAGCCCATGGGAATCTCCTTGAGGTGTTCCGTGTCAGCGCGAGACGAGGCCTGTGCCCGAGTCCCCCAGACCGTGCCGATCCGGCTGGGAAAGATTTCTGTTGGTGCGCGACTCGCGCCCCCTCCAAGAGCAGCTTCCGTGCCCGGCCGCCGTCCGCGGGAAGAGGCGCGTCCGGAGTGGATCGGAGAACCGGCGCTGTGGAAAGACCCCGCGACCGTCGGCGAAGATCCCGCGACCGCCGAAGTCGGCGCGGGGCCGCAAGCCGCACCGGCCCCAGCCGTTGCCCGGCGCCGGAGGCCATCCGCGTCCAGGGATCGAGCACCCTAGCCGCGGATCTTCGCGTGCATCCGCTCGAGGACGACCGGTGAGACGAAGCGCGAGACGTCCCCGCCCAGCCGCGCCACCTCGCGCACCAGCGAGGCCGACAGGAAGGAGTAACGTACGTCGGGAGTGAGAAAGACGGTCTCGGCTTCGGGCCAGAGCTCTTGGTTCATTTGCGCCATCTGGAACTCGTACTCGAAGTCGGAGACCGCGCGCAGCCCGCGCACGATGAAGCGCGCCCCCCGCGCGCGCGCGAAAGCGACCAGCAACCCCTGGAAGCTGGTGCACTCCACCCGGGGCTCGCTGGCGAACACGTCGCGCAGTAGCGCGACCCGCTCCTTCACACTGAAGAGCGGCTGCTTCGCGTGGGTGGCACTGTGCGCCACCGCGATCACCAACCGGTCCGCGACCCTGAGCGTCCGGTGCGCCACGTCCTCGTGGCCGAGCGTCACCGGATCGAAGGAGCCGGGATAGATCGCGACCGAAGGAGCCGACGGCGTCATGCGTCCTCGACGGGTGCAGGTCCGATCTCGGCAGCGACCGCGGTGAGGGTGGTGTCCCCGTAGCGGCGTTGCCGCAGCCCCGGCAGCCCGGGGAGCGCTTCGCCGGTACGATGCTCTACCCACAGCTCGCGCGCAAAGGGCACCTTCGCGAAGCGCTCGAGCAGCGCGGCGGCGTGGCTTTCGCCGTACGGGGGATCGGCGAGCGCGAGGTCGAACGCCCCCGCGGGGAGCCGCCGGACGAACTTGAGCGCGTCCGCCCGCACCACCGTCGCTCGGGCGCGCGCATCCACGATCCGCAGGTTCTCCTCGAGACTGTTCAGGCTCTGGCGCCCGATCTCCACGAAGGCGGCGTGCGCCGCGCCGCGCGAGAGCGCCTCGAGCCCCAGAGCACCCGAGCCGGCGAAGAGGTCGAGCACGGTGAGCCCGTCCAGGCGGCCCCCCAGAGCGCTCATCCAAGCCTCGCGCACGCGGTCGGTGGTGGGCCGCACGCCCCGGCCGCCCGGAGCCTTGATGCGGCGGCCGCCCCACTCTCCGCCGATGATCCTCACGCCGGGTGAGCGGGCGCCTGCGGCGGCTCGTGCGAGGGCACGGCCGGCCGCAGGTCGAGGACGCGCGCCTGTACGCGTGCATTCCCGCGCCAGCGATCGAGCACCAGCTGGAGCACGACGTCCCACGGGGCTCCCTGGAGAGTCTGGGGCGGATGCCGCTCGGCCAGCCCGAACCCAATCCCGTCGAGCCGCACCGGATCCTTGCGGAGCTTGAGCCGCAGGTGCCCGCGCCCCACCGCGCGGGCCGCATGGACGCGCGCGCCTCTGAGCAGAAAGAGGGGGCGCGGATTGCCGATCCCGTGCGGACCCATGTAGTGGAGCAGCTCGAGCAGCCGGCGCTCGACCGGGTGCTCGGGGAGATCCAGATCGATCCGGAGCCGAGGCCGCAGCTCCTGGCCCTCCAACCGGCGACGCGCCTCCGCGGCGAAGGCCGCGCGGAACGCCGGCAGGGCTGTGGCGCTCAGATCCATCCCAGCCGCCTGGGCGTGGCCGCCGAAGCGGTCGAGGTGTGCGCCGCACGCGCGGATCGCGTCGTGCAGGTGGAACCCCGGGATCGAGCGCGCGCTCCCCCGCCCCCGCTCCCCGTCGAGCGCGACCATCACGACCGGCCGGTGAATGCGCTCTACCACGCGCGATGCCGCGATCCCGATCACGCCAGGGTGCCACCCCTGCGCCGCGAGCACCACCCCGTAGTCGCGCTCGGGATCGAAGCTCTCAGCGAGCAGCTCGAGCGCCTGCTCCAAGGTCCGGCGGTCCTCCGCCTGACGCACACGGTTCTCGTCGTCGAGCAGCCGCGCGAGCTCGTCGGCCTCCGCGGGATCGTCGGTGAGGAGCAGCTCGAGCCCGCGGGCCGCATCCCCCATCCGCCCGACCGCGTTGATGCGCGGGGCGAGCACGAAGCCGAGGCGCCCCGCGTCGAGCGACCCCTGCTCGAGCCCGGTCACACGCAGCAGTGCGCGCAACCCCGGCTTCTCCGTACGTGCGAGCGCACGCAGACCGTAGCGCACCAGCACCCGGTTCTCGCCCTCGAGCGGAACCAGGTCCGCCACGGTCGCCACGGCGACCAGGTCGAGGTGGGGCAGGAGCGCCTGTGTGCCCGTGCCGGTGCGCTCGGCCAGCAGTCCGCAGATCTTCCAGGCGACCCCTGTGCCGCAGAGCATCCGCTCCGGGTATGCGGAGTCGGGGCGGGCGGGATCCACTACCGCGATCGCCGGCGGAAGCTCGGGCCCGGGCAGGTGGTGATCGGTCACCACCACGTCGATCCCCTCCTCGGCCGCGCGTGCGATTGTCGCCCCAGCGAGCACCCCGCAGTCGGCAGTCAGGATCAGCCGCGCGCCCGCTGCGCGTGCCGCCGCCAGCCCGGCAGGGCCGAAGTCGTAGCCGTCCTTGAGGCGGTGCGGGACGAAGGGGGCCACGCGCGCACCCAGCGCACGCAGCACGCGCGTGAAGAGAGCGGCCGCGCAGATCCCGTCCACGTCATAGTCGCCGTGCACGAGGATGGTCTCGCCACTCCGGATCGCTCGCAGGATGCGGTCGGCCGCGCACCCGGCGTCGGGCAGGAGATCCGCGGGATGCAGGTGGTCGAGCAGCGGGCGCAGGAAATGCCGCGCGCCGTGGCCCTCCGTCACGCCCCTGGACACGAGCAGCGCGCACAGGGTGGGATCCAGATCGAGCTCCGCCGCGAGCGCCGCGACCCGCTCGGAATCGGGCGGGTCGGGGAGGATCCACCGGGGCGGCACGGCCGGAACGTGGCGGCCCGCCGCGCCCCCGGGGAGGCTCACCCCTGCGCGCTGGTTTCCGGCGCGGTCAGGATCACGCCGCACGCCTCGCAGCGCACCAGCTCGGTGCCATGTCGCACCTGGTTCTGGATCTGGAGCGGCATCACGCTGAAGCAGTTTCCGCACGCGCCGTCGGCGGTGAGCTCCGCGACCGCCTGGCGGCCGGTGTGGCCGCGGATTCCCTGGTAGAGCGCGAGCTGGCGCGGGTTCACGGTGCGCGCGAACGCCTCGCGCTTGGCCTTGAGCGCCTCGGCCTCGGCCAGCACCGCCTCGCGCGCCACGACCAGCTCCTGGCGGCGCGGCTCCACCTCGGCGCGGGCCTGGGCGAGCTTCTCCTCCTGCTCCTGGAGCCGTTGCTCGAGCTTGTGGATCTGATCGAGCAGGGTGAGCGCATCCTGCTCCTCGCCCTCGAGTGTGCGCCGCACCATCTCAAGCTCGGCGGTCACGGCCGCCTCCTCGCGCACGTTGCGGACCGAGTTCAGCCGCTCCTGGAGGATGCGCGTGCGATTGCGCTTCTCGTCGGCGGCCAGCTCGTGGCGCCGCTCGTCGAGCCGCATCTCCTGGAGGCGCGTGCGCGTGACGGCGGTCTCGGTCTCCAGCTGGAGCGCCGGGCCGTCCACGTCGTCGAGTTGAGGGAGAAAGGCCTCGGCGTGCTGCTCCGCCTCCCGGATCTCCCGGTCCAGGCGCTGGAGTTCCTTCAACGCAGTCGTAGTGCTCTGGCTCATTCGATCCGTTCCGTTGAGTTCCTGGATTCGACCCGGTGAACAGGTCGCCGATAGCGGGGCCTCACGGACCCGCCAGACGCCGGGCTGCGTGCGACCATCCCAGCCCGATCTCCCGCCGCTCGCGGGCCACCTGCGCCTTCTCCACGGCGAGCGCTCGCCGCTCCGAATCGTCGGTGGCCGCGCTCAGGCGGAGGTCCAGCTCGCGCCCGCGACGCTCGAGGCCCGCCAGACGCAGGTGTGCGAGCGCGTCACTGAACACACGGTCGCCGTGCAGCAGCTCCTCGCGGTCGTCGAGCAGCACCTCGAGGCGGCGCGCCGCCTCTGGCTCCGTCCCCCCGGGCGGGCGGTCCAGCTCGGCATCGTCCAGGAACGCCTGGAAGATGAGCCGCCAGAGGGGATCCGTGAAGTCCTCCGGGCCGACGTATCGGAGCAGCGTCTCGATTCGTTCGTATCGCCGCTCGCGGTCGCGGGCGAGTACCTGGAGCACGGCGCGCTCCGGCCCCATGAGCGGGAGTCCCGTCATCGGCCCGGGTAGCGTGCGCACTCGCTGGGAGGCGCGCAGTGGCGACGCGCCCGACACGGCCGCACCGCGCCCGCCGCTCCGGCCCAGCTCGGCCTCGAGCGTCTCGCGCCGGACCCCGGTGCGCTCCGCGATCCTCGACACGTAGAGGTCGCGCAGCGTGGGATCTACAACCGCGCGCACGGTCGGCAGCAGCTTGTCCAGGGCACGCCGGGTGCGGTCGATCGAGCCGAAGTAGTCGTGCTCCTCGAGCATCTGGAGCTTGCGATCAAGCACGTCCACGGCCTGACCGATGTAGTGCCGGAGCCCCGCCGCCCCCTCCCTCCGCACCAGCGTGTCTGGATCTTCGCCGCGCGGGAGGGTGACCACCGCGGGATGGAGGCCGTGCGCCAGCAGCACGTCTCCGCTCCGAAAGGTGGCCTTGAGGCCGGCGTCGTCGCTGTCGAAGAGGACCTGCACCCGCTTGGTGTAGCGCGCGAGCAGCGCGGCCTGCGCTTCCGTGAAGGACGTGCCGAGCGGCGCGACCACGTTCTCGAACCCGGCGGCGGCGAGGCTCACCGCGTCCATGTAGCCCTCCACCACCAGCGCAGCGCCCTCGCGGCGGATCGCGTGCTTCGCCCAGGCGAGCCCGTACAGCACCTCGCCCTTGTGATAGACGGGCGTTTCGGAGGTGTTGACGTACTTGGCCGGCTCCTTCCCGGTGCGGCGCCCGCTCCCGCTGCCCAGGATGCGCCCGCCGAACGCCACCACGCGGCCACCGGGATCCTCGATGGGGAACATGATGCGGTGGCGGAAGCGGTCGTAGGGCTCGGGGGTCCGCTCGCTCTTCGTGAGCAGCCCGACCTCGAGCAGCAGCGCGTCGGTCATCGCGTGCCGGGCAGCCGCGTCGCGCAGCCCGCGCCACTCGTCCGGGGCGTATCCCAGCCCGAAGCGCTCCGCCGTCGCCGGGTCGACGCCGCGGTGGCTCAGATAGTCGCACGCGTCTGCGCCGATTTTGGGATCGAGCAGCATGCGGCGGAAGAAGTCCCTCCCGAACGCGTTCGCCTCGTAGTGGGCACGAAAGGGATCCTCCTCCGCGCGTCCGCCCCCCCGGGTCACCTCCTGGATCTCAACGCCGGAACGCGCGGCGACATACTTGACCGCTTCGACGAAGTCCAGCCCCAGCCGCTTCATGACGAAACCGAAGACGTCGCCGGACTGACCACAACCAAAACAATTGTAGAAACCCTTGGCGGGCACGACATAGAAGCTCGGGGTGCGCTCCTCGTGGAAGGGACAGTTCGCCTTGAACTCCTTGCCCGCCTTCTTGAGCGGGACCAGCTCGCCGATGATGTCCACCAGGTCGGCGCGCGCCCGCACCTCGTCCACCTGCGCGTCCGGGATCACGGCCGGCGCCTGCACGACCGAAGAGGCTGAACGCCCCACGCCGGACGGAGCGAGCCCGCGCAGCCGCCGCAGGCGGGTGCGCAGCGGGAACAGCTCACGCGATCCTCGCCACGGTCACTCCCGCGCCTCCTTCGCCGTGCAAGCCGAGGTGGAACTCCTTCACTCGTCGGTCGGCGCGCAGCAGCTCCTGCACGCGCACGCGCACCGCCCCCGTCCCCTTGCCGTGGATGATCCTCAGCTGGGCGAGCTCGCCCAGGACGGCGGCGTCGAGCGCGCGCGCAAGCTCGAGGTCCACCTCCTCGACCCTGAACCCGCGCAGGTCCACCTCGGCGCGCGGATAGCTCTCGGGGAGCGCGGTGGAAGCCGTGCGCACGGTGTTGCCGCGCCGCGCCCGCACCGCCGCACGCGGCCTCGCGCCGCCGCCTCCCCCGACTGCCTCGAGCTCCGCGGCGGGAAGCTCCATGCGGAGGGCGCCCACCTCCACCACTGCGCGGCCGTCCTTGAGCTCCATCACCGTTCCGGTCGCTCCCCCCGGCAGCCGTGCGCGCTGGCCGGGCTCCAGCGGCGGCACCCCAGGCGCTTCCGTCGTGCGGCTTCGACGCTC
>Ga0310123_10003535_pt1 | contig 12059 bp, 9 predicted proteins | sample CB6_AW_1057_MG_FD_203505 | JGI IMG/M metagenome (GOLD analysis project Ga0310123, IMG submission 203505) | Marine microbial communities from Western Arctic Ocean, Canada - CB6_AW_1057 | ecosystem: Environmental > Aquatic > Marine > Oceanic | place: Canada: Western Arctic Ocean | collected... | reverse complement strand
AACGGGCGGTGGGAGAACGGGTCGGCGTTTCCTTCAGTTGCCGGAGAGCGCGGGCATGACGTGTCGACCGTAGGCGTCGAGCGTCTCGTCCTGCTGGTCGTGCATCAGGTAGATGGCGAACTGGTCGACCCCGAGGTCCCGGAGTTCCTCGAGTCGGGCGATGTGCGCCGCCTCGTCGCCGAGGATGCAGAAGCGGTCGATGATCTCGTCGGGCACGAACTCGGTGTGCTCGGCCCCGGCGCGACCGTGCTCGCTGTAGTCGTAGCCCTTACGGCCCTCGATGTAGTCGGTGAGCGCCTGGGGGACGGCCGTTCCGTCGGTTCCGTAGCGACCGACCAGGTCGGCGACGTGGTTGCCAACCATGCCGCCGAACCATCGGACCTGGTCGCGCTGGTGGGCGATGTCGTCGCCGACGTAGGCCGGCGCCACGACACAGATCGTGATCGAATCCGGATCGCGTCCGGCCTCCTCGGCGGCGCGACGTACGGCTCCGATCGTCCACGCCGCAATCTGCGGGTCCGCCAGTTGGAGGATGAAGCCGTCAGCCTTGCGGCCGCAGAGAGCCAGCGCCTTCGGTCCGTAGGCGGCCATCCACATCGGGAGGGAACCACCGTCGCACCACGGGAAGGTCTGGCGGGTCCCGTTGTAGTCGACCTCGCCGCCCTCGGCGAGGCCCTTGATGACGCCCATCGCCTCTTCGAGGGTGGCCAGGTTGCACGACGGATAGCCGATCACCCGCATGGCCGAGTCGCCGCGCCCGATGCCGCACACCGTGCGTTCGCCGTACATCTCGTTGAGGGTGGCGAAGACCGATGCGGTGACGGTCCAGTCCCGGGTGCCCGGGTTCGTCACCATCGGTCCGACCGTCAGGGTGCTGGTAGCCGCCAGCATCGCCGAGTGGATCACGTACGGCTCCTGCCAGAGCACGTGGCTGTCGAACGTGTACGCGTGGGTGAAGCCCAGCGCCTCGGCCTTCCGGGCGAAGTCCACGACCCGCCTCGCCGGCGGATCGGTCTGAAGAACCACTCCGAAGTCCATCCCCCCTCGCTTTCTCTGCGTGTGACCCGTCGTCGACGTGGTCAGTCGTTCTGTGGAAATCCGAGGTCGACGCTGCTGGTCGACGGGTCGGGCCACCGACTGGTGACCACCTTGGGCCGGGTGTAGAACCGCAACCCCTCGGGGCCGTACATCGTGGTGTCGCCGAACAGCGAGTCGTTCCAGCCACCGAACGAGTGGTACCCGACCGGCACCGGGATCGGCACGTTGATGCCGACCATGCCGGCCTCTGCGTCCTGCTGGAACCGGCGGGCCGCCCCACCGTCGCGGGTGAAGATGGCGGCGCCGTTGCCGTATGGGTTGTCGGCGATCATCTGGACGGCCTCGTGGTAGTTGTCCCTGCGGACCACTGACAGGACCGGTCCGAAGATCTCGTCGCGGTACACCTTCATGTCGGTGGTGACGTCGTCGAGCAGCGACACCCCGAGGAAGTATCCGTCGCCGTCGAAGACCTGTTCGCGTCCGTCGACGACGACCGTGGCCCCCTCGTCGGCGCCACTGCCGATATAGGCGGCGACCCGGTCGCGGTGCTCACGGGTGATGAGCGGTCCCATCTCGGACGTCGGGTCGTCGCCGGGTCCGATCACGAGCTTGTCCATGCGGACCCGGATCCGCTCGACGAGGTCGTCGGCGATGTCACCGACGGCTACGACCACCGAGATCGCCATGCACCGCTCCCCGGCCGAGCCATAGGCGGCCGACACTGCGGCATCGGCAGCCAGGTCCAGGTCGGCATCGGGCAGCACGACCATGTGGTTCTTGGCGCCGCCGAGGGCCTGGACGCGCTTTCCGTGTGCCGTCCCGGTCGAGTACACGTAGCGGGCGATGGGCGTCGAGCCCACGAAACTGACGGCGGCCACATCCGGATGCTCGAGAAGCCGGTCGACCGCCACCTTGTCGCCGTTGACCAGGTTGACGACGCCGGGTGGGAAGCCGGCCTCCTGCGCCAACTCGACAACGAATCTGGGCGCCGACGGGTCGCGCTCTGAGGGCTTCAGGATGAAGGTGTTGCCGCACGCCACGGCGTTGGGAAACATCCAGAGCGGCACCATGACCGGGAAGTTGAACGGCGTGATGCCGGCGCACACGCCGAGCGGCTGGCGCACCGTGTAGACGTCGACGCCGGTCGACGCCTGCTCGCTGTAGGTGCCCTTCAGGGCATCGGCCAGTCCACAGGCGAATTCGATGTTCTCGATGCCGCGGGCGACCTCGCCCCGGGCATCGTCACCCACCTTGCCGTGTTCGGCGGTGAGCCTCGCGGCGATCTCATCGGCGTTGGCGACGACCAGGCTGCGGAATTCGTGGAGGAGCTTGGTGCGTCGGGCGATCGACACGTTGCGCCATTCGTCGAACGCCGCCCGGGCAGAGGCGACCGCACGGTCGACCTCCTCCACGGAGGCGAAGCCGACCTCGCCGGTCTGGCCACCCGTGGCCGGGTTCGACACCGGACCCGACCGGCCGGACGTCGTGGCGACGTCCTCGCCGTCGATGAGGTGGTGGATCTGCTGCATGTGCACTCCGGTCGGGAAGGCCTGGTCAGTTCAGGTAGCTCGACAGGCCCCGGCGCAGGTAGGCGCCGTCGCCCTTCGTGCCGTGGTAGGCGTCGTCCTCGATGAGCACCTTGCCCTTGGAGAGCACGGTGTCGACCTTGCCATCGATCCGAATGCCCTCGTAGGCGGAGTAGTCCATGCTCATGTGGTGGGTGTCGACCGAGATCTCGGTCGTGCCGTTGGGGTCGTAGAGGACGATGTCGGCGTCGGCACCCGGGGCGATCACGCCCTTCTGCGGATAGAGGCCGAACATGCGTGCCGGCGTCGTCGAACAGGTCTCGACCCAGCGCTCCAGGGTGAGCTCGCCCATCACGACGCCCTGGTAGATGAGGTCCATGCGGTGTTCGACACTGCCGATTCCATTCGGGATGGCCCGGAAGTCGTCGCGGCCGAGTTCCTTCTGCTCCTTCATGCAGAACGGGCAGTGGTCGGTGGACACGATGGCCAGGTCGTTGGTGCGCAGGCCCTGCCAGAGGTCGGAGTGGTGGTGCTCGTGCTTGGTGCGCAGTGGCGGTGAGCAGACGTAGCCGGCGCCGGCGAAGCCGGGGGCTCCCAGGTGGTCCTCGAGGTTGAGGTACAGGTACTGGGGGCAGGTCTCGGCGAAGACGTTGTGGCCCTGGTCGCGGGCCTCGGCAACGCGTTGGAGGGCCTCGCTGGCCGAGAGGTGAACGAAGTAGACGGGCGTCCCGGCGACCAACGCCAACTGGATCGCCCGGTTGGTGGCCTCACCCTCGAAGCGCGGGTGTCGCGTGATTCCGTGGAAGATCGGGCCGGTCTGTCCCCGGGCGGCAGCCTGCTCGCCGAGCACGTCGATGGCGATGCCGTTCTCGGCGTGCATGCAGATCATGGCGCCGTTCTCGGCGGCGACCTGCATGGCCCGGAAGATCTGGGCGTCGTCGCTGTAGAAGACGCCCGGGTAGGCCATGAACAGCTTGAAGCTGGTGATTCCCTCGGCGACGAGGCTGTCCATCTCCTTGAGGGCAGCGTCGTCGACGTCGCCCAGGATCATGTGGAAGGCGTAGTCGATGGCGCACTCGCCCTCGGACTTGGCGAACCAGGTGTCGAGGCTCTCACGCACGTTCTCACCGACCCGCTGGACGGCGAAGTCGATGATCGTCGTGGTGCCGCCCCACGCTGCCGCCCGCGTGCCGATCTCGAAGGTGTCGGACGCGAACGTGCCCCCGAACGGCAGTTCCATGTGGGTGTGGCAGTCGATGCCCCCCGGTACGACGTACTTGCCCGTGGCGTCGATGACCCGGTCGGCGCCGCCTGCCGCTGAGACGGCGGCATCGGAGCCGGGTTGGAGCACGGCGGCAATCGTGGTGCCGTCGATGAGCACGTCGGCCTCGTGGCGGCCCGTGGTGGTGACCACGGTCCCGTTCTGGATCAGCGTCGTCATGGCGCCCCTCGCTTCCCTGTCTCTTTTGTGGTTCCCGGTCCGGCGGCGTGCGCCGGCAACGGTCGGACTCTGCTCGACCTCAGTCGAGCCGCTCGATGATGCCGACCAGGACCTCGGCGGCCTGGTCGATCTCGTCCTCGGTCACGGTCAGCGGCGGCGCGATCCGGAGCACGTTGCCATAGAGCCCACCCTTGCCGATCAGGAGGCCTGCCGCACGCGCCTCTTCCATGATTCGTGCGGCGACATCCGAGTTCGGCACGATGCCGCCGGGCTGCACGGTCTCGATCGCCTGCATCAGGCCGCGCCCGCGCAGTTCGACGACGGTGGAGGAGGCGTCGACGGCGGGCTGCAGGCTGGCCACCAGGCGATCACCCATCCGCTTCGCGTTGCCCTGGAGGTCATGGTCGAGCATGTACCGGATCGTGGCCAACGCACCCACGCTGCTCAGCGGGTTCCCGCCGAACGTGGAGATGGAGTTCCCCGGCAGCGAATCGAGCAGTTCGGCCGATGCGATCACGCCACCGAGGGCGAGGCCGTTGCCGACCCCCTTGGCGAAGGTCATGAGGTCAGGCGTGATGCCGTGTGCCTGGTAGCCCCAGAAGTGGTCGCCGGTCCGGCCCCAGCCGGTCTGGACCTCGTCGCTGATGAACAGGACGCCGCGGTTGTCGAGCTCCTTCTTCATGGCACCGAAGAAGCCGTCTGGCGGGGTGGCGAAGCCGCCCACGCCCTGGATGGGCTCGGCGATCATGGCGGCCACGTCGCCCGAGGTCATCATGTCGAAGACCTGCTCGAGGTCGGCGACACAGGCGTCGGTGAAGGCGTCGTCGTCGAAGTCGCGGAACGGGCTGCGGAGGCGGTAGCCGCCATGCACGTAGTTGACCGAGAGGCCGCTGACGCTGGTCGGCGACCAGGCCCGCTGGGCGGTGATGGCGATGGTGGTGAACGACCGGCCGTGGTAGCTGTTGCGCAGTGCCAGGATCTGGTTCGAGCGTCGGGCCGAGGTGGCGAGCAGCAGGGCGGCGTCGTTGGCCTCGGTGCCCGAGGTCGTGAAGAACACCTTGGCGTCGGGAATGCCCGACAGCCCGCAGATCAACTCGGCCAGCTCGATCATCGGCTCGGAGAGGTAGAGCGTGGACGAGTGCAGGACCTTGGCGGCCTGCTCCCTTATGGCCTCGGTGACCTCGGGGATGTTGTACCCGAGGCTGGTGGTCAGGATGCCGCCGAAGAAGTCGAGGTAGCGGTTGCCCTCGACGTCGTAGACGTGGCGACCCTCGCCCCGGTCGAACGAGATGGGCGGGTCGTAGTACTGCGCCAGCCAGGACGGCAGCACCGCCCGGTGCCGCTCGAGGAGCTCTGCGTTCGTAGGCATGGGTCAGGTTTCTCGGGGGGTCACGGGGCAACGAGATCGTCGTACAGGTCGGGGCGGCGGTCCCGGTAGAAGGCCCACTGGTCGCGGACCTCGTCGATCCGGTCCAGGTCGAGGTCGCGGACGATCAACTCGGGGTCCTTGTCGGAGCAGACGTCGCCCACGTACTGCCCGCGGGGGTCGACGAAGTAGGTAGTGCCGTAGAAGTCGTTGTCGCCGAGGTCCTCGATGCCGACCCGGTTGATGGCTCCGATGTAGTACATGTTGGCGACGGCCGAGGCCGGCTGTTCGAGTTGCCAGAGGTAGGACGAGAGGCCGCGGCTGGTGGCCGACGGGTTGAACACGATCTGGGCCCCGTTGATGCCGAGCGCCCGCCAGCCCTCCGGGAAGTGGCGGTCGTAGCAGATGTAGACGCCGACCCGGCCGACGGCGGTCTCGAAGACCGGGTACCCGAGGTTGCCGGGCCGGAAGTAGAACTTCTCCCAGAAGCCCTTGACCTGTGGGATGTGGGTCTTGCGGTACTTGCCGAGGTAGGTGCCGTCGGCGTCGATGACGGCAGCCGTGTTGTAGAGGTAGCCCTCCTGCTCCTTTTCGTACATGGGCAGGACGAGGACCATGCCGAGCTCGGCGGCCAGTTCCTGGAAGCGCTTCGTCGTCGGGCCGTCGGGGATGGCCTCGGCGTAACTGTAGAACTCGGTGTCCTGGACCTGGCAGAAGTAGGGCCCGTAGAAGAGCTCCTGGAAGCACATCACCCGGGCGCCTGCCTCGGCTGCCTCGCGCAGGTACTTCTCGTGCAGGTCGATCATCGACTCCTTGTCGCCGGTCCATGCGGTCTGGACTATCGCCGCCCGTACCTCGCTCGCCATCACTGTCCCTCTCCCTCGGCATCCCTGGATGCCCCGTTGTACCGCTTCGGAGGTGGCGCCGTCTGACGACAGGGCCTCCCGTCCCGGGTGCACGCGACATTATGCACCCGACCGCCCCTTCGCCGACCCGGACGTCGGCAATCCGGCCCGCCTTCTGCTCGGACCACCAACGCCCCCTACGCTCGGTGCCATGCGACCGCTTCCGGAACTCACCCCGGAGAACGAGTACTACTGGAAGGCGGGCGCCGACGGGGTGCTCCGGATCCAGTGGTGTGCGTCTTGCGACCTGGGCGTTCACCCGCCGCTGCCCACCTGTCCACAGTGTGCGGAGGGCCTCGAGGTCCGCGACCTGTCCGGGCGGGGGACCGTCGTCGGCGTCACCGTCAACCACCAGCAGTGGCTCCCGGACCTCGAGCCGCCGTACGCCATCGTCGTCGTCGCCCTCGACGAGGACCCCCTGGTCCGCATCACCTCCCTGATTGTCGAGGCCGATCCCGAGTCGGTGGGGATCGGGCTCCCCGTCGAGGTCCGGTTCGAGCAACACGACGACGTGTGGCTGCCCCTCTTCGCACCCACCGGCGAACCGGTCGTCGAACGCGCCGAGTGGCCGGAACCGGAACCCGCGCCGGTGCGACCGATGCCGAGTGCACAGCACTTCGAGGACTCCGTCGCCATCACGGGGATCGCCATGTCCGAGGTGGGTCGCCGTCTCAACCGGGATCCGCTCTCGTTGGCCGTCGATGCCTGTCGGGCAGCGGTCGCCGACGCCGGCCTGACCCTCGACGACATCGACGGCCTGTCCACCTACCCCGGGGGGATGGGCGGGGGCGGTGGGTTCTCGGAGGGCGGAATCCACGCAGTCGAGGAGGCCCTGCGCATCCACCCCACCTGGTTCAGCGGTGGCCTCGAGACTTCCGGCCAGAACGGCTCCATCGTCAACGCAATGCTCGCCGTGGCCGCCGGCCTCTGCCGACACGTCCTCTGCTTCCGGACGGTGTGGGAGTCCACGTCGGCGCTACGGGGCAACCGCCGGGGCTCCGGGGTGCCGTCCGCCCCGCGCATGGGCGGCGAGATGCAGTGGAGGCTCCCCTATGGGGCCATGTCGGCCGCCAACTGGATCGCCGTCAACGCCAGCCACCACTTCCACCGCTACGGCACGACCCGGGAGCAGCTCGGTTGGATCCCGGTCACGCAACGGAGCCACGCCGGCCTGAACCCCGCCGCCATCTACCGGGACCCGATGACGATCGACGACTACCTCGACGCACGGATGATCACCACGCCCTTCGGCCTGTACGACTGCGACGTCCCCTGCGACGGCTCGGTCGCCGTCGTGGTGTCGGCACTCGACGCCGCCCGCGACCTCGCCCGTCCGCCGGTCCGCGTGGCTGCCGTCGGCACCCAGTTGCGCGAGCGCATCCCGTGGGACCAGGGCACCCTCCTCCACGAGCAGCTGGTGTGGGGGCCCGCCCAGCACCTGTGGAGCCGCACCGACCTCACGCCCGACGACGTCGACCTGGCCTGCCTGTACGACGGCTTCAGCTTCAACTGCCTCAGTTGGCTCGAGGCGCTCGGCTTCTGCGACCGGGGCGAGGGCGGCGCCTTCGTCGAAGGCGGCGAGCGGATCTCGATCGGCGGGACCCTCCCCCTCAACACCCACGGCGGACAGCTCTCGGCCGGGCGGACGCACGGCTACGGCTTCGTCCACGAGGCAGTCGTACAGCTCCGCGGCGATGCCGGCCAGCGACAGGTGGCGGACGTCGAGGTGGCGGTGACGAGCTCGGGTGGCGGACATCCCGGTGGCGCCATCCTCTTCACAACTGATCGTGGGTGATCCGCCCGTGGATCCCGACGCCCGGATCGACGTCGACCACCACGACCCCGGGTTCCTCGCGTCGCGCCACGACCGCTACGCGGAGATCCGACAGCAGTGCCCGGTCGCCTTCAACGAGCACTACGGGGGCTTCTGGCTCGTAACCGACCACGAGTCGGTGGCAACGGTGGCCCGGGACAACGAGACCTTCGCCCATCGCTACGAGCCGGAACCCGACCCCGAGGACGGCTTCGTCTTCCACGGGATCTGTGGAATCCCACGTGTGGGGGGAGCACCACGCCAGGGCGTGTCCGAGATCGACGGACCGGAGCACGCCGACGTACGCCGACTCCTCAACCCGTTCTTCACGCCGGCACGCGTTGCGGCGCTCCGACCGCGGATGACCGAGGTCTCCACATGGTTCCTCGACCAGGTCGTCGAGTCCGGCACCTGCGACCTGGTCCTCGACTACGCCACCCCGGTCCCGGGGGTCCTCACCCTCGAGATGATGGGCCTGCCGAGCGCCAACTGGCGCCACTACTCCGACTTCTTCCATGCGACGGTGGCCTACGAGCCGGACAGGGCCGAGTTCCGCGAGGCGGTGGGGCGCCGCCAGGAGATGGCCGACGAACTCCTGGCGTTCGCCCACCACCGCCGCTCGAGCCCGGCTGACGACATCACCACCGCACTGGTCACCGGGCACGTCCTCGGCGAGCCGCTCGACGACGTCCAGATCCTCGACATCATGTGGAACCTGGTTGCCGGCGGCCTCGACACGACGACCTCCCTGGTCTCCTGGGCGCTGCACCACCTCGGCACACACCCCGAGGACCGCCGGCACCTCATCACCCACCCGGAGGTCCTTCCGACCGCCATCGAGGAGTTCCTGCGCTTCTACAGCCCGAGCGAGACCCTCACGCGCACCGCAACGTGCGACGTCGAGTTGGGTGGGCACAGCATCCGGCGCGGCGACGTGGTGATGATCGCCTGGGTGGCGGCCAACCGGGACAAGGGCGTCTTCGAACGACCTGACGAGGTCGTGGTCGACCGGGAGCCCAACCGTCACCTCGCCTTCGGCCTGGGGGGCCACCGCTGCATCGGCTCGCACGTCGCACGGGTCGAGGCCGAGGTGATGCTCGCCGACGTCCTGGAACGGCTGCCCGACTACGACCTCGACCTCGATGCCTTCCGGCCGTACCCCGGCAACGCCCTCATGACCGGCGTCGTGTCCATGCCCGCCGGATTCACCCCCGGACCGAGGGTGGGCCCGACGGTCGTCCCCTTCTGAGATGGCACCGGCAGCCGGCACCGACTCCCACGGCATCGACCTCGGGCGGCTGCGTGCAGAACGGCTCCAGCGGCTCCGCGACACGATGGCCGCACAGGGCATCGCGGCGCTCGTGCTGACGCACGCGCCGAACGTCGGCTACGCCACGGGTCACCGGGTTCCTGCCGCCGACGGCTCGGTTGCAAACTTTCGACGGCCCGTGGCAGTCGTCCGGGCCGACGAGGATCGCCCCCACCTCGTCGGCGGGGAACCCGATGGGCTGGACGTGGTCGCCCACCCGGGATCGACGCCCGACCACGACGAAGGTGCCCGGGCACTGGCTTCCGTCCTCGACGAGGTGCTCGGCGACCTCTCCGCGGGACAGGTCGCGGTCGACGGCTGGACCGGGCCGATGCTGCGCTCCGGTAAGCCTCCTCTCGCCGAATGCGCCGACGCCCGCCCGATCCTGGGAGCCGCCACGATCTGCAAGACCGCCGACGAGTTGGCCTGCATCTCGGCCGCCCAGAGGATCAACGAGGTGGCCATGCTCGACGTTGGGGCCGAACTGGCTCCCGGCACCCACCGGTCCGACCTGGCGGCCACGTTCCTGCGTCGGACCCGTGAACTCGGCATCGCCGTTTCGATGATCGATCCCATCTTCCAGCCCATGCCCCGTGCCATCGCCGACGGGCCGCGGACGACCACCGGCGACGTGGCGTTCCCGACCGGCCTTGGGGACCCCACCTACCGGGAGGGCGACCTCGTCTGGGTGGACTCGGGGATCACCGTCAACGGCTACGCCTCGGACTTCGGCCGAACGTGGATCTGCGGGCGAGGCCCCAGCGAAGCGGAACAGGAACTCTTCGACCGCTGGCGGGCGGTCATCGACGCCTCACTGGACGCACTCCGTCCGGGCGCCACCAGTGGTGACCTGTGCCGTGCGGCAACCGCCGCCAACGGTGGTGAACGGCCCTGGCTGCCGCACTTCTACCTGGCGCACGGCATCGGGATCGAGAGCGCCGAGATGCCGCTCATCGGCACCGACCTGGGCGAGGCGTTCGACGACGCCTTCGTGCTGGCCCCCGGCATGGTCGTCGTGCTCGAGCCCGTGATCTGGGTGGACGGCGTGGGCGGCTACCGCGCCGAGGAGGTCGTCGCCGTGACCGACGACGGCTGGCGGGCGCTGGGCGGCGGGCACCCGTATGACCCGTTCGTGGTCCGATGAGCACCCCCCTGCACGTCGAGCGGCGCGATCGGGTTCTGTCGACGATGGCCGGTGCCGAACTCGACGTCCTGGTCCTCGGCGAGCAGGCCAACGTCATCTACTCCTCCGGCCACCAGCGCCTCTGGACCGCCGGAACACGACCACACGCCCCCACCTGCATCGTCGTGCGTCGGACCGGCGCCACCCACCTCCTCTCCACCTGGGACGAGGGCGTGCCCGACGACGTGCCGTTCGAGCACCTGTTCGGGATCACCTGGAGCCCCGAGGTGATGGGCGCCGCCCTGACCGCCATCCCCGGGCTGTCCGATGCCCGGCGCCTCGGTGTCGACGGCATGACGGCAGGGTTCCTGCGTGCGGTCGAGCGGTTCGCCCCCGATGCGGAGCTCGTCGTCGTCGACGAACTGCTGGCCGATGCCCGCCGCACCAAGTTCGCCGCCGAGGTGGACCTGATGCAAGCGGCCTGCAGGGTCGCCGCCGCAGGCCTCGATGCCGTGGAGGCGGCGCTTCCGGCTCCCGACGACACCGCCGTCGCCGTTGCGGTCGACGCCATGGCCCGGGCCGGCAGCAGTAAGCCGGTCGACGAGCCGCTGGTCCGCACGACCGACGGGTCGACCGTGGTCGACCTGGGTGTCCTCGTCGAGGGCTACGAGGGCGGCATCGGCCGCACGCTCGGCGGCGACCCGGAGGGCACCGCCGACGTCCACCGGCGGGCCCTGGCCGCGTGTCGCCCCGGAACCGTGGCGCCCGTATCCGACAACGGGGCGACCTTCGAGGTCCGAGGTGCCGGACTGGGCGCCGAACGCCCGGTGGTCGGCACCCTCGAGGCGGGCATGGTGCTGAGCGTCACGACAACCGCTGGTTCGCACAGGTGGCGGGACCTCGTCCTCGTGGCCGACGAGCCACGGCCGCTCCTCGGTGGGGCCGCCATAGCCGGCGACGGGTAGGACCTGCCCATGTCAGACACACACGCCGAGCGGACCCGGCAACTCGTCGATCCCGGCCGTCTCGGGGCCTGGCTCGACGGGCAGGGGCTCCCCGGCGGGGGCGAGCCCGTCCACAGCCGGTTCGTGACCGGCGGGGCCTCCAACGAGTTGTTCGAGGTGACGCGTGGCGGGGAGCGCTGGGCCCTCCGGCGACCACCGGCCCGGGTCCCCGACGGCCGCAACGAGACGATGCTGCGCGAGTACCGGATCATCGAGGCACTGGCCGACACGGACGTCCCCCATGCCCGTGCCGTCGCCTGCTGCGACGACCCCGACGTGATCGGAGCCAACTTCTACCTGATGTCGTTCGTCGACGGCTGGTCGCCGATCAGCGAGCCCGAGTGGCCGGAGCCGTTCTTGTCCGACCTCGGCGCCCGCCGGGGCCTCGCCCTCGAACTGGTCGATGCCATCGCCCGCCTCTCCCGGGTGGACTGGCGGGCCGTGGGCCTCGAGGGGCTGGGCCGGCCCGACGGCTTCCACGAGCGCCAGGTCGACCGCTGGTTCGCCCACCTCGAGCGGTTCCGCTTTCGGGAG
>Ga0310123_10003534_pt1 | contig 12060 bp, 11 predicted proteins | sample CB6_AW_1057_MG_FD_203505 | JGI IMG/M metagenome (GOLD analysis project Ga0310123, IMG submission 203505) | Marine microbial communities from Western Arctic Ocean, Canada - CB6_AW_1057 | ecosystem: Environmental > Aquatic > Marine > Oceanic | place: Canada: Western Arctic Ocean | collected... | reverse complement strand
CGTCAGGGCGGCGAGAATCGCTGCGTCGATGGTCTCCGACTCGAAGTGAACGCTGCCGTCGGCACGCAGAAAATGGCACCCGCCGGGATGATAGCTGGAAAAGGTATCGTCCAAGGTACGCTCGAAAAAACCGTCGCCAGGGATGGATCCGGGGCCATTGATACCGAAAACGGTAGTGAACAAGTTAAAGTGGACCCACTGAGGTCCCCGATGCGAGCCTTGTTCGCCTCCGGTGAGTTCCCCGATCATCAAGGTGTTACTGGTACCATCGAATACGTCGCGAATTTTGACCGCCAAGACGTTTAACATCATCCCGTCGCCGTGGATCATGGGCATCTGACCCCGGCCGGTCCCTGTCCCGTCACCGTAGTCCCCATGCTGATCCCCTGGTTCCCATGACGATAACGAGTCAACCACCCCGCCGACGTTCGTTTTATAGAACGCAATACCAAGGTCCGTCCCAGGAATTGAAATATTGGTATATGTGTTTCTGTTCGAGCCCACCCAGATCAGCTCATCCTGAGGATCGGATGGACACAAATAATGTTCGATTCGGTTTAGCCCCAAATCAATCTGATTAGGACCATAGATGCCAAATATTCCATTTTCAACACTGTATAGGTTGCTCAGCTCAACCTGTTCCATGTACGGGAGAATTCGTACCGCCCAGCCCTTGGCATAGTATTGCTCCAGACCGAGGGGATTCCACGCTGTGTGAACGTAAAGCTCGCCGAGGGGAAATCTGCCGTCAGCGGTATGGTAGTTGTGCGCCGCGACACCGATCTGCTTGAAGTGATTGGAACATTGCGTGCGCCGGGCGGCTTCGCGGGCCGCCTGCACCGCCGGGAGCAGCAGCGCCACCAGGATCGCGATGATCGCAATCACGACCAGGAGTTCGACCAGTGTAAAGGCAGCAGTCCGTTGACGGGATCTACGTTGATGTTCAGCCCACATAACAGCACCTTTGTTGAATCGGGTCCCATAGAGTTCTAACCAACACGGTTACTTATTTGTACCACGCCCCAATCACATTGACCGGCCACGATTTGGGTAGTGAATTCAGCGGTGCGCTGATAAGCGGAAAAGGGAAACCGCACAGCAATTGGGCACCAGGCGATTTCTAACACATTCCAACATCTGCAAATTGAGGTGGTGCTGAGTCACTGACTGTCTTGGATCGGTTTCAGCCGGGCGAGATCAATGTCATCATTTTCGTCTTGTTCCGCTGCTGGACACTGATGACCTGACTCATTGCTTTAATATTCGCGTACGGGATCTCAGACGGACATACTGATCGTGATTTCAATCCCTACTACCCGTTAAACCTAGCCAACAGCCCACCTTTTTGCAAGAAACAAATCAAGATAGCCGGGGCCACCTGTCGAACTGGCTGACACCGACCATGTTCGGCACCGTCCGGCTGTCAGCCATTGGATTTGTGCTGATCAAGATCTATCCCGGCCTTTCCCGGTATGAGTAGAATGCAGGCAGCGTCAAGACGTTCTCATCGTCAGAAGGCAGACATGATCTCCGTGATTTGGTTGTAGGCCATCGCGATCCCCGCCAGCAACAAGCCGAAACAGGAGATCCACAGCAGTCCGTTCCAGACCGGTCTCGGTTTCAGACGCGGGTCGCTGCGTCGATGTCGGAAATACAAGGCGGCTACCCCCAACATCGGGAGCATGAAAGACTGTACCATGCCACTGGTCAACACCAAGGCGACCGGATCGCTTCCGGTCATATAAATACTGAGGGATACAAGCGGCAAAACGGCGCACATAACCGAGACCGAAACGTCGTGCTGCCGCCGGTCCCCGCGCCGGAGCAAACCAAAAATCGTAAAGGCGTCCGTCGTCACGCGGGCCATCCCGGCCGTGCCCTGTTGATTGTAGAACTTCACGACAGCTTACGGCCACGTTCGCAAGTTGGTAACGATGAATCCGACAAGGGGATAAAACTCACCTCGATGTCACTCGATCTTGGCCACTAAGCGTCCCGGCGCGTCCCACGTGTCAGTCTGATAGTCGAAATCGCCGCAGACAATGATAGATTTCCACTGATAAACTGATAGCGATTTCAATCCCTATTGCGCGTTAAACCTACCAACAGCCCATCTTTTTCTGAAATACGCATCCCAGATTCGAACGGGGTGATAAAGTCTCAGTGGCGACAGACCTGCCTACCGTCGTTCTGATCCAGAACTTGAAACAGCGAGGGCTGTTGGACAGTACAATCATCTTCTGTTCCGGCGAGTTCGATCGCTTGCCGATCTCGCAGAGTTCGAGGGGCAGGGACCAGAATTGCCACGCCTGCTCTCTGTTGCTGTCCGATAGCGGATTCAAGCAAGGTCATGTCTACGGGGCGACCGACGGGGTAAGTGACCAGGCAGGCGAAAACCGTGTGAGTGTTCCCGACCTGCACGCCACGATCTTGCATCAGCTCGGTCTGGATCATGACAGAATCGTCTACAACCACGCCGAACGGGACGAGACATTGACAGATTCGGTCGTCACCGGCGACAAGGTGATCCAAGATGTCCTGGACCGTCCGGTCGTATCATCGGTTACAATCATGTAACGTGAGACGTGTTGTCTCGAACCGTTCGAAAAAGAATCCTGACGCGGCTGCGGTCGTAGCCAAAGCGTCGGACGTTAGACCTAGCCCTTATACGCAAGTCGGGCTAACTCTTTCGCCGCAAGAGAACGCGGGCTAACTCGATCGGGTCCAAACTCATGTATAATGGACAGGTCCGGAAACTCGTCTGCAAGACGCACGCGTGGCGCGCAGATCTTACAACCTAAGCCTCTAAATGACTATGGTGAATCGTCCAATTCGATTCGCGCACGTTGCGGCAACGTCATCGATAGTTTTCTGTCTTGCCGTGTTTGCCGATGTCCGGGCTGAGCAGCAGGCAAAGCTCGACGAACGGTCATTGGAGTTCTTCGAACTCCGCGTCAGGCCGCTGCTGATCCAGCGATGCTACGAGTGTCATGGGCCAGACGCCGAACAGCCAAAGGGCGGCCTGCGGATGAGTTCCCGCACTGCTTTCTTGAAAGGTGGTGATACCGGCGCGGCGATTGTTCCCGGCGATCCCCAGAAGAGCTTGCTGATTGATGCGATCAATTACGGCGAGGTCTACCAGATGCCGCCCAAGTCGAAGTTGCCAGATCACGAGATCGCCACGTTGACCAAGTGGGTCGAGAGGGACGCGCCGTGGCCTGACGACGATGCGCACCAAGCTCCGGACCCGAAGCGCACGTTCAATCTTAAGCAACGTCGTGACGAACATTGGTGCTGGCAAGGTGTCAAAACGGTCTTTCCTCGCTCGGTACAAAACAACAACTGGCCGAAAAATCCGTTGGACCGTTTCATCCTGGCCAAGTTGGAAACTAAGGAATTACAACCGACCGAACCCGCGGATTGCTACACTTTGATTCGTCGCGCGTACTTCGACTTGATCGGGCTGCCACCATCGCTGGAGGAAATTGATGCGTTCGTCCACGACGAGTCACCGCAGGCCTTCGAGAAAGTCGTCGACAGTTTGTTGAGCTCCCAACATTTTGGCGAACGCTGGGCGCGACATTGGATGGATATGGTGCGTTACGCGGAAACGTACGGACACGAATTTGACTATCCACTGCCACACGCCTGGCGGTACCGCGACTACCTAATTCGCGCGCTGAACGCGGATGTTCCGTACGACCAGTTTGTCATCGAACACATCGCTGGTGATCTACTGAACAGCCCCCGCCGCCATCCGACCGAAAACTACAATGAATCGATCATTGGCACGGGCTTCTGGTGGTTGGGCGAGGCGACCCACGCGCCGGTCGATGTGTTGGGCGACGAAGCAAGACGAGTAGACAATCAGATCGACGTGATGTCCAAAACATTTCTTGGCTTGACGATCGCTTGCGCGCGGTGCCATGACCACAAGTTCGACGCGATTTCGACCAAGGATTACTACGCGCTGTCGGGGTACGTCAAGAGCTCGCGGCGTCAGGAAGCGATTCTCGACCCGGGCGCAGAAATTCGTAAGGTCACCGAAAAGTTGCAGGCGCTCAAAACAACCGGCGACCAACTGCTGCGCCTTGCCTTACCAACACCGAGCGAACATCTGAAGCAATCCGTGACGAGTTACTTGCGGGCTGCGCGAGAAGTCATGTTCGGTGAGCCGACCTCCGAGGAAGACGATCAAAACGTACTTACCGACCGAGGTGAGGCAAACGATCATGGCCGGGTGGTTCAGAAAGTCGCCAGTCAGTTCGACGTCGATCCCGATCGATTGTCGCGTTGGGTTGCTGGGCTCAACAGTGAGGCAACCCAGCAGCCAACTCATCCGCTCAATCCTTGGCTTGCGCTGGCGCGCCATCGTGGCGCATTGCAAGCACAACATGTTGTCCAGCAGCGCCATCGCCTGTCCGAAGAGGCAAAGAAGGCCGTCATGCGGGACGAACAAACTGTGCTGATTGCAGGATTCAATGGCCCGAACTTCGCCGACTGGTTCGTTACGGGGTACGCTTTCGGTCACGGTCCGACCCAGGCCGGCCAATGGGACTCACGTCAACGCGGTGTCACCGCCGCTCGAGCTGGCGTTGTACACAGCGGAATGCTTGCCGACCGTCACCAGGGCGTTTTGCGTTCCCCGACCTTCACAATCACACATCCGAACATCTACTACCACATCGCCGGCCAGAACGCGGAGGTCCGTCTGATCGTGGACAGTTACTTTATGAATATTCACAGCGATCTTCTGTTTGCCGGTTTCCAGTTCAAAGTCGACACCGACGGCAAATGGATCTGGCACCGCCAGGCGGCCGATGTAAGCCGTTACGTTGGCCACCGCGCTCATATCGAGATCATCGATCATGGCGATGGTTGGTTGGCGGTGGACGAGATACGATTTGCCGACGGCGATCTTCCCGGCACAGGGGATAATCCGCTGGCCCGTAAGGTGTTCGACAACCCCAAACTTTCGTCGCTGGACGAGATCACGATCGCCTCTGCGGGCCTCATTACTGAATCACTGACGCGGTGGCACAACGCAACCGCCGACGTCCGTGAAGCCGACCTGGTCCGTTGGGCAATTCGGCACAAATTGCTCGATGTCGACCAGAACTTTCGCGATCAACTGGACGAGGTCGGCAGGCAACTCGCCGCCGATGCCACAACGATCCCTGCTGCCAAGCGGGTTTTGGCCATGGCCGATGGCACGGGACAAAACCGACGCATTCACGTTCGCGGAAACCATCGCGCACCAGGCCCCGAAGCGCCACGACAGATGCTGGTTGCCATCGCCGGCGACAGCCAGCGCCCCGTCCAACACGGAAGTGGACGCCTCGAGTTTGCCAGGAAGCTGATCGATCCATCCAATCCGCTCACCTCGCGCGTGATGCTCAACCGCATCTGGCACCACCTGTTTGGTCGCGGCATTGTGGCGTCGGTCGACAACTTCGGCGTGCTCGGACAGCGACCATCGCATCCAGAGCTATTAGATTACCTGGCCGGTCAGTTTGTCCATGAAGGATGGTCGTTGAAACGCATGCTTCGCCAGATCATGCTCAGCAGCACCTACCAGATGTCCAGCCTGCCCAGCGAAAAGGGCAGCCAGGTCGATCCACAAAATCTGTTGTTACACCGCATGCGTATTCGTCGTCTGCAAGGCGAATCCATCCGTGATGCAATTCTGGCCATTTCTGGTCGACTCGATCGAAAAATGTATGGCAACAGCGTCCCGCAGCACATTACATCGTTCATGCAGGGCCGGGGTCGCCCCGAAACCAGCGGCCCGCTGGACGGCGACGGTCGCCGCAGCCTTTACACGGAAGTGCGACGCAATTTTCTGCCGCCTATGATGCTGGCGTTTGACACGCCTCAGCCATTCAGCAGCGTCGGCCACCGCAACGTCTCCAATGTTCCGGCCCAGGCGCTGATCCTGATGAACGATCCGTTCGTAGTCGATCAGGCCAGGATTTGGGCCCAACAACTATTGGCCGACACGAGCCCGTCAACCGAACAACGTTTACACGACATGTATGTGGCAGGCATCGGGCGTCCGCCCAGTGACACGGAGCTGGCCGAGGCATTGGAATTCCTCGACCAGCAGAGCCATGAACTTAGACTGTCAAACGACGGTGGCCGCTTGGATGAACGCGTCTGGGCTGATTTGTGCCATGTACTGATGAACGTGAAAGCGTTCATATTTATTAACTAACCGGTACAACTACCCGGAGTCCAAGCATGGCTCATTGTGGACGTTTTCTACCTCAGCCGCTCAGCCGTCGTAAAATGCTCGATCAATGTGCCAACGGATTTGGTGCCGTGGCACTGGCCGCGCTGATGGCCGAGTCGGACTTTGGCGATGGCGCGCAAGCAGCGACGGCGAAGAACAAGCTAAGTCCGTTCGCCCCGCGCAAGACCCACTTCCCACCCAAGGTCAAACATGTGATCTACCTTTACATGGACGGTGGGCCGTCACAAATGGATACGTTCGATCCCAAGCCACGATTACAAAAGGAAAACGGCAAGCCGTTTGCAATGCAAATCGAGCCGACGCAGTTCAACAACATCGGCACGACGATGGGCAGTCCGTGGAAGTTTGCCAATCACGGCGAGAGTGGCATTGCGGTGAGCGAGTTGTTACCGCAGATGGCCAGGCACGTTGATGACATGGCCGTCATCCGCTCGATGACGTCGAACTTCTCCGAGCACACCAACGCCAACTATTTTCTGCATACAGGCAACGGCCAGCAGGGCCGACCGAGCATGGGTGCCTGGGTCTCCTATGGACTGGGCAGCGAGTGCCAGGACCTGCCGGGTTTCGTTGTGCTCAACGGCGGACTCATCCCCCCCGGTGGACTGGATTGCTTTAACAGCAGCTTTCTGCCCGCCACGTATCAAGGTTCCATCTTCAACACGAATGACGCGCCCGTGGCCAACATCCGCCCTACGGAAGGAAATGACGTGCTGCAACGTAATAAATTGCAGCTATTACAGAAACTGGACCGCAGCGTGCTCGACCGCGTTGGCCACGTTGATCAGCTCGAATCTGCAATTGCCAACTACGAGTTGGCTTACCGCATGCAAGTTGCCGTACCAGACTTGATGGATCTGAGCGACGAAACTACAGCTACGAAAAAGATGTACGGCCTGGAACAAGAAACGAAGGGCACGGCAACCTTCGGGCGCCAGTGCCTGATCGCTCGCCGCCTAGTCGAACGCGGCGTTCGATTTGTGGAGCTGACCTGCCCCAACATCGGACTGGACCGTTGGGACCAGCACAAAGAATTGAAACGAGGCCACACGGACAATGCGATGGCGGTGGATCAGCCAATTGCCGCACTGCTGACCGATTTGAAAAAGCGCGGTTTGCTGCAAGACACGCTGGTGGTCTGGTCTGGCGAGTTTGGGCGTACCCCGTTCGCTCAAGGCAGCAACGGCCGTGACCACAACCCATTTGGATTCAGTCTTTGGATGGCCGGCGGCGGAGTCAAAGGGGGCACGGTGTACGGAGCGACGGACGAGTTTGGATACAAGGCCGTGGAAAACCGCCTCGAAATCCACGACCTGCACGCCACGATGCTGCACCTGCTGGGCGTGGATCATACCAAGCAAACGTTCCGTTTCAGCGGACGCGACATGCGCTTGACCGACGTGCACGGACACGTGATACACGAAATTCTGGCGTAACCTGACAAGTTGTTTAACCGCGACTTGTTAAACCGCGACCCAAAATGGTCGGCCGAAAAAACATTGTCCATCACAAATCGGCACCACCGGCAGACTATGGCGGAGAGCGCGGAGGGTGTTTTCAGCTACTGCCTCTGGTAACACTGCGAAGTGGCAGCGGTTTGGCAGAGTTCCGTGGGATCGTAGTGCTATCCACCATCGACGCACTCTCCGCCAGTGCCCGCCGATTGCGTCTTCTTTTGGCCTACCTTCTGACATCTTTGGGTGTGATTCTCCTGTTGGTTGGAAATGTTTCGGACGACGAATTGGGTTTTCCGTTAACCATGATCAGCCTGTGCCTTCGCCTGTCCGGAACGCTGGGAATGATGTTACGTTTGATGGGCTGGGTGAATGAACTTCTTGAGAGGATGAAGGATCCGGATCCAGCGGTGTGTTGGCGGGCGCAAACGATGCAGACATGGATGATGACCTTGATTCTGGTGTCTATCATTGGGATCGTGATCTTCGCGTTAGTGCAGGAAGTTTGGCTGGGTGGATGGTAGCGTTGATGGTTGTTTCGGTGTTCTGTATGATTTTGACGAGTTGATGGTGTTCACCACTCTCGGCAGCCGCCAGTCCGCGTCGCAGTCTCAATAGGCGGAGCAAATCATTCGACAGAAAATGGCGTTGCCAACCCCTGATGAATTTTCCAGCGGCGCGATATGATACCCATCATTCCCTTCTGCGGACGGTATACGGATGATGGTGACGTTAACGAGGTCACCGGAGGAATCATGAACGATCAGCCAAACCTCGAGTCTCCACGGCGGGCGCGCCCCGACGAGTTGGACGCGATTCTCACGTTGGCCAACAAAGTCATGCGTATCGGACAGGACAGGCAGCCGACCATCGCCACAGACTACCCGTTTATCTACAATCACAAAAATGCCAAAAACATCACGGTCGTCATGCAAGACCAGGGCACGAACGGGAATCTGGCGATCAGCATGGTCGGGGCGTGGATGAATACGGTTGCGGTCGGAGATGTGAGGTTTCTCGCTGGCGGGATCAACTGTCTGGCGACACTGCCCGGATATCGGGGGCAAGGGCTGGCAACGCAGGTGATGGGGCGGCTGTGGAGCACCTAGCCGAACTTGGCTGTCACGTCGGGCGGTTGACCACAGGCATCAACAACTGGTACCACCGCCTGGGATGGGAAAACGCCGGAACGCTCTGCACCTATCGGTTCAACCATTCAAACGTAGCGCTTCTGCCGACACTCCCAGGGGAACTGGAGGTGACCCATGGCACAGAATTCAACGACAAGGTCATTTCCGCAATTGTCTCTCTGCACCAATCCGACCAACTGGGTGGCAGTCGAACTGCCGAAATCATGCGCGACTTGCTGGCGGCCGACAGCGATCCGAACCTCATGGGCAACAAACATTATGTCATAGCATGGCAAGCAGGTACCCCGGTTGCCTACTGCCTGGACAGCAACCATGGAATCATCGAATGGGGTGGTCTCCCCCAAGTAATTGCGGGCCTTGTCCGGACATGGTTCGGCAGCAAAGTCGGCGCACGTGGCAGACAATTCGCGCCCCAGTTACAGGAAAAAGTGGCAGACAGTCCGGAACTGACACTCGTGGCCCCTGCGGAAGGACACCCTTTTATCGACCTCCTGCGGTCGCTGTCGCTTCCATGCAGAGAGAACTACTGGGGCATGCTCTACATCATCGACCCAGGCGGCATCCTCGCCGCGTTTGGGCTGACGGAGATTACCGTATCGGAAGAGGCTGGAAAGTTCACGTTGACCAGAGGCAGCGAATCGCTCTCTGTCAGCCGCCAGGAACTGGCAAAACTTCTCTTTGGGCCCGAACGCATCAGCGACTTTGCCAGTGACGTGCTGCCGCTGCTATTCTGGGAGTGGCCCATTGAGCACGTCTGAGACGTGCCTGGCAATCGTTCCCTTTGCCAGCTCGCCAAAAATCCGTTTTACTGATGGTGATTTCAATCCGTAATTGCCCGTTAAACCTAGCCAACAGCCCACCTTTTTCCAAGGTTCTGCCCCGTTGTTCGTCCAACTCTATCGCGTCATGGGGCGGTCGGACAGATTTGTGGTACGATCCGGATCCAGTCCTCGAACCAATCGGGGTGTTCGCCGCTTACGAACCGGTCACAATCCTGTCGGCCATCCACTTCCGAGTGAAATTTGTCGAACCGGGCATCCTTGAGTTTCCTCGCTGCAACCTTCATGTCGTCCTCTCTATCTCCCGACGCGCTGTGCGTGCGATCCCAGCTCTTCAAGGCTTGCCGGCTATCGTTCCGTGGTGAGTGTGAAATCGCAAGTGTTCCTGCCCGGTGTGATCTCGACCGTCAGTTCGATCTGGGTGTTGTACGGGACCGAGACATATTTGTTCGGTTGCATCAATTTGGATTGGCTCGACCGCGTCGGGGCTGTCGCTGACTGTCACTTTGCGGTCGGTTTTGCGTCGGGCAGAGGTTGCACTTAGTAGGTCCCCTCGGCCGGTCCCGAGACGGCGGGAATCTTGTACTAACCGCCCTACATCGTCACACCGGCCGTCGGACCCTTGGTCCGACGGTGGGGATCACCGTCAGCTTGTCTTGCTCGACGGCCGGCCGTCGAGGGTCACTCGTCTGGCGACCTCCGCCCGGCCTGCACCGCTTCCGCTAAAGCCGCACACAACCAGCACGTAGGCGACCAGCGTCAAAAGGACAGCCAGTCGACGGGAAACGTCGGTAGACTTGCAGCAGCACCATCAGAACGCTCCGACCATCTCTCCGCCGTCGTGCGTGGCCCGATTCTGCCATAAGGCCATGTCTATGCTCTCACTGACGAACCTCACCGACCCGTCGTCCAGCGGCATCTGCACGCCGCCCGGATGGCGACTTCGGGCAGTTAGATTCAAATCCATCGAACGCCGACCGAAGAGAATGCGAAAATCGAAATAAGGAATTGAAGACTGGACTGAAAGCAGATCGGCTAAGTGATCACCGATATTTTACGAATCTTTTCCGACTCTGTCTTTATGCTGCAGCGTACAACTTACTTGTTCACGTGCGTCAACACGTTGAGATCCCGTTACCCGAAAAAGATAATTAAGAAATCCCCGCAGAAGCGTTCACGGACCGAGAACGTCAAAAGCACCACAATCGACGATGCGAACATAATCGTCTTGGACAAGGCCAGCTGTGCGCGTGGCAAACAAGATTAATCAAAGTCGCTGTGCTCGACAGTAGATCCATCGGACGTCGTGCAAGACACCAGTTTTTTTGGTGACCAGGTCGTCAGGAGAGCAGCTGACGGCAGCGGATCGGCCAGCGTGCTGTTTGACACCAATGACTACCCAGTGCTCGCCCAGGGAGATTTCTGCAGAACGAAGCACCGCAGCACGTTCGCGCAACCAATGGGGAGTGATGGACAATCATAGGGCGTCGCGGTCACAAAATCTGAACCGAAAGTCAACAAACTCAACGAAAACGACTCGCAGCGGGCGCGAAACAGCCCAAAAACGGCGACTGCACAATGGCGACACCCCAGGTAAATTAAAATACCTGTCAACAACCGACGAGTTGACGCAACATGAGTTCCAGGGGCGTGGCGAAGCCAGGGGGACGCGAGCAACCACTAGTCCCGCCCACCATGTTCGCTGTCGCTTCACGAAGACGTCAATAAACGCATTTGCCCTGTAAAAGAGACCCGTCGAAAGGTTGAAAACAAGGGCCTTATGGAGTAAAATCGTCAACATCCGATGAGAATGGTCTGTTTAATCTGAAAACGTGCAACGCCGTTCTACAACAGTTGCAGCCAGTTTGATGCCATTGTCGCCAAGTCCTCCGTAGTCTTGGCCACTAAGTTTTCCACCGATTCAAGTAGAAAGGTTACGGAAATGACCCGACCTATTCGGAACCTGTTTATTTCCGCCATCGTTTGCCTTGTCTGGTGCATGGCAGATCCTGGCGCTGCGTTCCTCTTTCGAGAAACCTTCGACACCGATGTCGCCAATACCGCCGAATTCCGCGCCACATACCCCCATATTACAACAAAGCTTTTTCGTGGTAACGGACAGCCTCCCTTAGCTGACGACGTGGTGTCGGTTCGCGACGGCGTCCTGTGGGTTGACATGGGCAACAGTTTCGCCTCCCAGTTGACCATTCCCGGCTATTCTGAAGAAATCTACATTTCGGCCGACATTGGTGCTCTGAACAGTGACGGCTACTACAATGTCGGAATGGTGTTTGGTCAGCCTGAGGAGAACACCATCTCCTTTCATCCCGGGTTTACCGGATACGATGATTACGGCTATTGGTTGGGCGGCCCGGGTGCGCTGCGCGTGAACGGACGAGGGGGATTTGGAAATAAGGATATGG
>Ga0310123_10003533_pt1 | contig 12063 bp, 8 predicted proteins | sample CB6_AW_1057_MG_FD_203505 | JGI IMG/M metagenome (GOLD analysis project Ga0310123, IMG submission 203505) | Marine microbial communities from Western Arctic Ocean, Canada - CB6_AW_1057 | ecosystem: Environmental > Aquatic > Marine > Oceanic | place: Canada: Western Arctic Ocean | collected... | reverse complement strand
GCAGCTTGTCCGCGTGTCCGGCCTGCTGCGTGATCTTATCTTGGGTTCGTGCCGCCCTCACAACGATCAGTCCGGGAAGCGTCGCACCGATCAGAAACAACACGATCGTCGAGAGGTTCACGTCGGCCCGCCTTTTCGTCGTCTGCGCAGATAGTCACGGCACTCGGTAAAGAAGGCATGATAGTCATCGCGCCGATAATCGGGGAACGTCCAATCGCGATGTCTCCACTTGCGGTTCTGAAAGTGCAACGTTACCTCCGCGTAAATGCCGCTGGCGAGATAAATACGATGCGCATGGTCCTTGGTCGAAGCCAGCACCACCTTCGCCTCGGTGATGTAACCGGGATCGAGGTTCAATGGACGCTGGACGTTCTGTTCGGATCCGCCCTGCCCTGCCCTGCCTTGCGATCCTATTTTAGCATAGACCGCCTCCCACTCGTTCGTTTGCCGTTTGATCTGTGGCAGGTCGCCCGGGCCGACCAAGCGTTCGAACGCCAGAAACTGTTTCTTGAGTTTCGCGCCCATGGTCGGCTGGTAGTAATCGGTCTCTGTGAAATCGAACACATCGCTCGATAGGGCGACAGGTCCCCAGGCGTCCGTCGCGGTCGCCCGACCCCAATCCATCGCGGCCGGATCACCGCTGAACGAGGCCAATATCAACAACACCGGTTGCGGTTGGTGGATCTCACCCATGCGTGTCAGTATGCCTTGGCAAACACGCCACGCCGTTTGCTGGCCTGGCCAGAGAAGAGACACTTGCCCGGCTCGTCGCTGCTATGCGTATCGCCAGCGATCGGAACACAGCGAACGGTCACTTTCAGTTTCTTGAGTGTCGCTTCCATCTCCTCGCAGTCGACAAAATGGCATAACGCCAGCCCGCCATGAATCTCGGGCTTTTCGCTGCTCTCGGGCGTAAAGAACGCTTCAAACTCGGCCAGGTCATCAATCTTTCGTGTGGCTTCTTCTCGCTGCGACAACGCACGCTGAAAAAGGTTTTCCTGGATTTCGTCCAACGTATCGGCAAGCGTGGCGACAAACTGCTTGCGCCCAATCGGCTGGCCCTTGCCCGCCACATCGCGTCGTCCGACAAAAACATTTCCTTCCTTGACGTCCCGTGGCCCGACTTCGACCCGTAGCGGAACACCCCGCTTGACCCATTGCCACTTTTTCTCTCCGCCACGCAGATCGCGATCGTCAAGCCGCACCCGCAACGGAGACCCGTCATAACATTGCTCGGCAAGTTCCTGCTGCAATGTCTCGCAATAGGCCAATACCGCTTGCCGCTCGTCGTCATTGCGATAGATCGGCAGAATCACTATATGCGCCGGCGCCAGTTTCGGCGGCACGATCAGTCCATCGTCGTCGCTGTGCGTCATAATCAGGCAGCCGATCAGCCGCGTGGAGACTCCCCACGAGGTCGTCCAGGCGTATACCTCCTGACCGTTTTGATCCTGGAACTTAATCTCCTGTGCCTTGGAAAAGTTCTGACCGAGAAAGTGTGAGGTGCCCGCCTGCAATGCCTTGCGGTCCTGCATCATGGCCTCGATGCTGTAAGTATCGACCGCGCCCGGAAACCGCTCACCGGTCGTTTTCACTCCTCGGATGACCGGCATCGCCATCGTGTTCTCTGCAAAGTCGGCATACACGTCGAGCATCCGCAACGTCTCCTCGACGGCTTCCTCTCGTGTGGCATGGACCGTGTGGCCTTCTTGCCAGAGAAACTCGGTAGTCCGCAAAAACATGCGTGTGCGCAGCTCCCAGCGGACGACGTTGGCCCATTGATTGATCAGGATCGGCAGGTCGCGATAAGACTGGACCCAGCGAGAAAACGTCGAGCCGATAATGGTCTCGCTCGTCGGTCGCACGATCAGCGGCTCGTCGAGCTTCCCGGCCGGTTGCAGTCCGCCGCCGGGCGCTGGCTCCAGCCGATGGTGCGTCACGACGGCACATTCCTTCGCGAATCCCTCGATATGTTGGGCTTCCTTTTCCAAAAAGCTCATCGGGATGAACAACGGAAAATAGGCATTCTCGTGACCGGTCGCCTTAAACATTCCGTCGAGCACGCTTTGAATATTTTCCCACAGCGCATAGCCCCACGGCTTGATCACCATGCAGCCCCGCACGTCCGAGTTCTCGGCCAGGTCCGCTGCTTTGACGACCTGCTGATACCATTCGGGATAATCTTCGGCCCTCGTCGGGCTGATCGCGTTCTGAGCTTTCTTTGCCATCGTCGCCTTTTTTGTTATGTCCGTAACATTCCTGCGCGGATCTTAAGACAGCATTCTAGGTTATGCGACCCACGCCGGGCAATGACGATTCGTGTCGTGCGAGCCGCTACCACCACCGTCTGCCGGTTGTGGGAAGCGTGGAGGTCGCCTAGAATCGTGGTCGCCGTATCGCTCATAGCCATTCACGACTCATCAGACAAATAGACAGGCCTTGTATTTAAGGAGCCACACAGATTAAACACGGATTGAAAGAATAGAACCGCAGATGAACGCGGATAAACGCAGATTTCCTGGTTCCCAAGCAGGGCTTGGGCACGAGTCAAGAATTGACAGCAAGCGTAGTAGTACGATCGGTAATAGATCGCTCCAACCTTGATCTGCGTCCATCTGCGGTTCCCCTTTTTCCCTTCTGATCCGTGGCTAGGAAATTCTCGTTAACGGTTACCTTCGCCCCTGTTTTTTCATATTTCTCACACCGCTTCGACTGATGCCCTACGCGTAGAAAGACCGTCTCGCATGTCCTCTCGTCAATTTGCCAGTCAGCTTCGCCATCAAGATTCGGTCAACGAAGTCTATCTTGCTTCCGACAAGCAGTTGCGGCCGAATCGTAACGGCAACTTCTTTCTTCAGCTCGATCTGTCCGACCGCAGCGGATCGATCGCCGCGCGACTTTGGAACGCCAGCGAGAAGGATTTTGCGAGTTTCGAAAACGGTGACTACGTTCGCGTGGAAGGGGCCGCCCAACTTTTTCAAGGCAGCATGCAGATGATCACCACCTCGATTCTCAAGGTGCCGCACGCCGAAGTGAATGACGAAGACTTCGTTGTGCTCGGCTCTCAAGAGATCGACCGCATGGCGACACGGCTCGGCGAGATACTTCGCGACATCCAATCGCCCCCTCTGCGGAACTTGGCCGAATGCTACCTGATGGACGAGACGTTCATGAGCCGCTTCACTCGGGCACCGGCCGGCGTGAAGAACCACCATGCCTATCAAGGTGGATTGGTCGAGCATGTTACGAACCTGATGGAGTTGATTCTGCGGATCGCCGATCGTTATCCCGAGTTGGATGCCGATCTGCTACTGGTCGGGGCGCTGGTACATGATTCCGGCAAGGTCGACGAGCTGAGCTACGAGCGAGATCTGGCCTACACCGACCAGGGACAATTGCTCGGACACATCGTGTTGGGCATGGGCATGCTCGAGGAAAAAATCCGCGAGGCAGAGCAACTTTCCGGCGAACCGATTCCCGAAGATCTTATGCTGCAATTGAAACACTTGATCGTCAGCCATCATGGCGATCGCGAATTTGGCAGTCCGACGGTCCCGATGACGCTCGAAGCGGTCGCGTTGCATCACCTTGACAATCTCGACGCGAAGCTGCACCAGTTCAGCCAGTTGCTCCGTGACGACGTGAACACCGAGGGCTCCTGGACACGCTACCATCCGAACCTCGGACGGAAGCTGTACAAGAAGTCGAACTTACCGAACACCGCATGACGCACTCCGACCTGGAACAAAGCATACTGGAACATGTCGGCGCGGCCGGTTACAAGCCGGTCAAGCCCCGCGTGATCGCCAAAAATCTTGGCCTTTGCGACGATGCGGCGCGCAATCTGAAAAAGGCGGTCAAACGGCTCGTCCGACAAGGCAAGCTCGCGTACGGCCAAAACCATCTGGTCGGGCTGCCGGCCGCCAGTGATTTGAAAACTACTTCGAACACTACTTCGAACACTGCTTCCGGCGCCAATTCAAACCGCGTCACCGGCGTGTTTCGTCGCCGTCAGGCAGGCTACGGATTCGTGCGGCCCAGCCACGCCCGGCCGAGCGATGGACGTAGCCAGGACATTTACGTCGCTACCAAGAACGCTCGCGATGCGTCCAGCGGCGACGTCGTCCTGGTGCGACTGCACAAACAGCGACCCCACCAGCGCGAACGGCCCGGTCCGAGTGGCGAGATCATCGAAATCATCGAGCGCGAGACGCATCGGTTCGTGGGCACCTATTTCGAGCGAGCCGGCTTGGCGCTCGTGCAAATCGACGGCGAAGTTTTTTCCCGAGCGATTCTGGTCGGCGATCCGACCGCCAGCGATGCTCAGATCAACGACAAAGTCGTTATCGAAATGGTCCGCTTCCCATCGCATGTTCACGATGGCGAAGCTGTGGTTATCGACGTACTCGGCCCGCGAGGTGACCCGGGCGTCGATACGATGACGATCATTCACGAGTTCAATCTGCCTGGCGAGTTTGACGAGGAGGTGCTCGACGCCGCTCGCCAACAGGCCGAGACGTTCGACGAATCGATACCTGAGGACCGTCTCGACCTGACCGGTGAAACGGTGATCACCATCGATCCGGCCGACGCCCGCGATTTTGACGACGCGATTTCACTCACGAAAACAGCCGCCGGTCATTGGCTGCTCGGGGTCCACATCGCCGACGTATCGCACTTCGTACAGCCGCGAACGCCGCTCGATCAAGATGCCCGCGACCGCGCAACGAGCGTCTATCTGCCCGATCAAGTCATCCCCATGCTGCCCGAAATTATCTCCAACAATCTCGCCAGTCTGCAACCCGATCGCCAGCGGTATACCCTCACCGCACAGATCGAGTTCACGGACAGCGGCACCCGCGTCGCCACCGACGTTCATGTCGCGGCGATCAAGAGCGCGCGGCGATTCACCTACGAGGAGGTCGACCAATACCTGGCCGATCGGTCGGCTTGGCGGAAAAAAATCAAGCCAGAAGTTCACTCTCTGCTGGGCAACATGCACTCTTTGGCAATGATTCTTCGGCGACTCCGCAGAGAGCGTGGCTCGTTGGAACTCACGATGCCCGAACTAAAAATCGATCTGGATAAGCAAGGCCGGGTCGCTGGGGCTCACGTCGTCGAGAATACCATAAGCCATCAGATCATCGAGGAGTTCATGCTCTCGGCCAACGAAGCGGTCGCCGAGCGTCTGGCCGAAGTGCCGTTGCTTTTCCTGCGACGTGTTCACGGTGCCCCCGATCCGCGCAAGCTCAAAGCGCTGACCGAATTTGTCGCCGAACTCGGGTTCAAGACCGAAAGCCTGGAAAGTCGATTCGCCATCCAAGCGCTGCTCGCGCAGGTTAAGGGTCAGCCCCAGGAACATGCCGTCAACTATGCCGTACTGCGCGCCATGCAGAAGGCTGTCTACAGTCCGGAAGAGGAAGGCCACTATGCTTTGGCCAGCGAGTGCTACTGCCACTTCACCTCGCCCATCCGGCGCTACCCCGATTTGACCGTGCATCGACTTATCAAGGCGTTGGTCGCCGGTCATTCGCCGCAGCAGGAAATCGATCGTCTGTTTGCGTTGGGCGAGCATTGCAGCCAGCGCGAACAACGGGCCGAACAGGCCGAACGCGATCTGATACGGCTCAAAGTGCTGAGCTACTTTGCCGAGCGGATCGGCGAAACGATGGAGGGCGTCGTCACCGGCGTCCAAGAATTCGGCCTGTTTATTCAGGGACGCGAGATCCCGGCCGAAGGCTTTGTCCACGTCAGCGCGCTGTCGGACGATTATTATCGTTACGATGCGGCCAGCCACACGCTTTCTGGGCACAAAACGGGCAACCGGTTTCGACTCGGGGACGCGGTTCGTGTGGCCATCGCCCATGTGGATCTCGACCGTCGCAAACTTGAATTTCGGATGTTGGGTCGTCTGCTAAAGTCGGCCGCCCAGGCTGAGAGCCACAAAGGGAAAAAGCCCCACACACCGCGAAAAAAACCGATCAAAACCAAAAAGGTCAAGGCCAAAAAGGTCAAGGCCAGAACGGCCAAGGCCAGTAAGACCAAAAAGACCAAGACCCGCAAGGCGACCAAGAAAACCCCACGCAAGAAAACCTCACGGGCGCCCGCCAAGAAACCGGCAAAGAAAAGAACAAAAAAACGTAAGCGGTAGAATGCATGATTTCAGTATCCTCACCTGCATAAAGCAAGACAGCTAGCGATGGGTGGCGGGGTCGGAGCCTAAGCGACGGCCCCGTGGTGGTGGCTCTGATCCCGGGGCCGTCGCCGGAAGCCCTTCCCCGCCACCCTGTCCCCTGGCAAGCCGTGGCTAAGCCAGTACAATACGCGGCTTCTGCTCGTTTTCTTTGACAACTTCGCCACAACCCCTGCCTCGCGCGGGTCGACATTAAACCGGTCGCAGCGAGCGTCTCGGTTTTGTGTCCTACCGCGCTGTGCCCGCCGATGATGCCGACGAAACTGCTTGAAACACCGCTCTACGACTGGCATCGAGCACATGGAGGCCGGATGGTCGACTTTGCTCTCTGGTCGATGCCAGTCCAATACACGTCGATCATCGAGGAACATCAAGCGACGCGTTCCGCAGTTGGCGTGTTCGATATCTCGCACATGGGCCGGCTCACGCTGCACGGAGCAGGCGCCGCCGCCTTTCTCGATCGGGTTGTGACGCGACGCATCGTCGACATGCCCTCCGGCGGCATTCGATATGGTCTGATTGCCAATCAGCAGGGCGGCATTCTCGATGACGTCCTCGTCTATCACGTGCCTGGCGTCGCCGATTCGGACTACCAGATGGTCGTCAACGCGTCGAACCGCGAGAAGATCGTTGCCTGGCTACATCAGCAGGTCGACGCGCACGGCTGCGAAGACGTGCAACTGGTTGACCGCACGACCGAGACCGCGATGATCGCCGTACAAGGTCCCCAATCGCTCCGACTAATGAAGTCGATCGTCGAAGCGGACCTTTCGGGCGCTAGAAATTACTCGGGACAAATGACCCGGGTCGCCGGACGGCAAGCGATGGTCAGCCGGACCGGCTACACAGGCGAAGACGGCTGCGAACTGGTGGTCGAGGCCCCCGATGCCGAAACCGTATGGAATGCCATCTTCGATGCCGCCATTTTCGAAGCCGGAAGCACCGCGAGTAATGTCCCTGTGGTTGCCTGTGGACTAGGGTGTCGCGATACGTTGCGACTCGAGGCGGGAATGCCGCTCTACGGGCACGAGTTGACCGAGCAGATAAATCCGGTTCAAGCGGGCCTTGGCCTGGCATGCAATTTGGACGGCCGTGATTTTATCGGCCGCGATGCGATTGAGCAGTTCGAAGCCGACACATCTCAATTACGCCGCGTTGGTTTGCAATTAGAAGGACGCCGCGTACCACGCGAAGGTTACGCTGTTTTCGCCGGCGACCAACGCGTCGGCGAGGTGACCAGCGGAACATTTTCACCGACGTTCACACGCCCCATCGCCATGGCCTACGTTCAGGCGGAAGCGGCCACGCCCGGCACGATGCTGGCTGTGGACATTCGGTCAGACCGCCGCCCGGCGAAGGTTGTGCCATTGCCCTTTTACCGACGAGCGAAATCATAGGCTGTATTCGGCGCGTCACGGCGTCGTCGGCCCACCCTTAGCAAGGAGTCTCTGTTGTGAAACCGGAAGAGCTACTGTTCGCGAAAACGCACGAGTGGGTGACGGTTGCCGAGCGGGACGGCGGCAAGATCGCCACCATCGGTTTGTCGGCCTACGCGGTCGAATCGCTCACCGACTTGGTTTATATCGAACTGCCCCAGGTCGGCGCCCAGGTCACCGCGGGCCAATCGATGGCCGAGGTCGAATCGGTCAAGGCGGTCAGCGACATCTATGCCCCGGTGACCGGCGAGGTGGCGGAAGTCAATGACGCGCTCCGAGACCAACTCGATACGTTGAGCGAAGACCCCTACGATCAAGGATGGATTGCCCGAATTCGGGTCGCCGACGATTCGGCCCTGGCCGGTCTGATGGACCACGCGGCCTACCAAAAACAATGCGACGAAGAAGCGTAGAACCGAAATTCCATTGAAACGCAGAGGACGCGGAGCACACCCCAGACGAGTGCTACAAAGAGGAACCGCAGATGGACGCAGATAAACGCGGATTGAACAAGAGTTCGTTTTTTCCTTTTGTGTCTCTGCGCCTTTGCGTGAGTCTTTTTTTCGTTCTTCCTCCGTGCTCTCTGTGTCTTGTATGTTCCAAGTGGTTACTTCCAAGGTGTACTATGGGAATAATAACCGCTCTGTGGTCTATTCTTATTTGATCTTTCGTGCCGTTTGTTTTTTACCTCAGACGGCTGATGTGTTACAGATAGTGAAGTTCTCTGTCTGCGGTTTCTACCGTTAAAGAAAAGCGAAACGCCCCCGATGCCCTACGTCTACAACACACCGGACGACCAGCGCCAGATGCTCCAGGCCATCGGCGCATCGTCGATCGAGGAACTTTTCGCAGTCATCCCCGAGGAGATGCGGATCTCCGGTCGACTCGATATGCCCCCGGCGCTCACCGAGATGGAACTCGACGCGCACATGAAACGCCTGGCGTCCGAAAACCAACATGCGGGCGAGGCGGTCTGCTTTCTGGGCGCCGGCAGCTACGATCATTTCATTCCCGCCGCCGTCGACGCGATCGCCTCGCGGAGCGAATTCTACACGTCCTACACACCCTATCAGCCGGAAGTCAGTCAGGGAAATCTCCAGGCGACGTTCGAATACCAAACACTTGTCGCCCGGCTTACCGGCATGGACGTCTCGAATGCCAGCGTCTACGACGGCGCCAGCGCCGCGGCCGAGGCGGTCCTGATGGCGATCAGCACCACCAGCCGCCCCGGTCACATTGTCACTGCCGGCAGTGTTCACCCCGAATATCGACAGACGATCGCCACTTATTTACGCCATCTTGGCAAAGACATAGTGACGGTTGCCACACCGGACGGAACCTTGAGAGCGGATAGCTTGGCACAGGCCGTCGACGACCAGACGGCATGTGTGCTGATCCAGCAACCCAATTTTTTCGGCGCGATCGAAGACGTCGAAACGGCTGCCCAGATCGCACACGATGCCGGGGCACTGTTGATTGTCATCTTCGATCCGATCAGCCTGGGTCTGCTCCGTTCGCCGGGTGACTGTGGTGCCGACATTGCGGTGGCCGAGGGACAAACGCTCGGAACGCCCATGTCCTACGGCGGTCCCTATCTTGGCATCATGGCCTGCAAGAAGAAACTGGTCCGGCGGATGCCCGGCCGCATCGTCGGTCAGACGGTCGACCGCCATGGACGACGATGTTTTACACTCACGCTACAAACGCGAGAGCAACACATTCGCCGCGAGAAGGCGACCAGCAACATCTGTACAAACCAAGGTCTCTTTGCACTCCGGGCCGCCGTCTATGCCGCACTGATGGGACCAGAGGGCCTACGCGGAGTGGCCGAACTCTGTCTCCACAAAGCGTGCTACGCGGCGGAGCAGATTGCCGCCACCGAGAGATTCTCCCTGGCCTTCGATGGACCGACCTGGCGCGAGTTTGTCGTCCGCGATTCGCAAGGCCGGGTCGACGACGTATTAACGCAACTGCGCAGCGAGGGCATCCTAGGTGGCGTACCGCTCGGTCGTTGGTACCCCGAACTTGACGATTGCTTCCTAGTGGCCGTTACCGAAAAACGAACCAAAGAGCAAATCGATGCTCTGGTCCGCGCTCTGAGCCAACAGTCGGCAACGGTCGTGGCGCCAGCTTAGGATCTGCGAAAAATAAGTTGCTTAAATCCGAAACAAATTCAAAATAAGAAACTCGAATGTCCAAAACGGATCTATTTAGACCTTTCTCTACGGTATAGGCATTGCCTCCAGGCGTTTTTCCATTTGGACTTCGGTAATTTGAATTTGTTTCGGATTTCGATATTCGTGTTTCGAGTTTTGTTAAGACAACCATCCCCACTTCACAGACTCGATTCCCCAACTTTGATGCGAAATCAACAAGCCACACGATTGTTGTTCGAACTTTCTCACCCGGGCCGTCGGGCGGTCCGTTTGCCCGCTTGCGATGTCCCGGCCGCGCGCGTCGAAGACCGATTGCCCGAGCACGTGCTCGCAGACGCCCCGCCCAACATGCCGGAACTTTCTGAGCCAGAAGTAATACGCCACTTCACGAACCTCTCGACGCTCAACATGTCCGTCGATACCCACTTCTATCCGCTCGGTTCGTGTACGATGAAGTACAACCCGAAACGTAACGAACGGGTCGCGGCATTGCCTGGCATGATCGACGTGCATCCACTTCAACCGGACGAATCGGTGCAAGGGCTGCTCAAACTGCTTTACGATCTTCAGGCGATACTGGCCGAAATCTCCGGTTTGCCGGCCGTCTCGTTGCAACCGGCGGCCGGTGCCCAGGGCGAATTGACGGCGCTGCTCACGGCGGCCTCCTACTTTCGCGATCTCGGACCCGAAGAAGCCGCCCGGCGCACGATCGTGCTCACGCCAGACAGCGCCCACGGCACAAATCCGGCCAGCGCGATCATGGCCGGATTCCAGTTCGAGAAAATCGACAGCAGCCCGGCGGGCGTTGTCGACATGGACGACTTTCGCCGTAAACTCGACGACCGTATCGCCGTGCTGATGATTACCAACCCCAACACGCTGGGGCTGTTCGAGCCGACGATGCGCGAGATTGCCGATGCCGTGCATGAAAAGGGGGGCCTCGTCTATCTTGACGGGGCCAACATGAATGCCATCCTCGGCATCGCGCGACCGGCTGATTTTGGGGCCGACATGCAGCATTTCAATCCGCACAAAACCTTCAGCGGTCCCCATGGTGGCGGCGGTCCGGGCGCCGGGCCGATCTGCGTCACCGAGCACCTGGCGCCGTTCTTGCCGGTTCCGGTACTTGTCAAAGACGATGACACTTATCGGCTCGATTACGACCGGCCAAAATCAATCGGCCGCGTCCGATCGTTTTTTGGCAATGTCGGTGTGCTGGTGCGAACCTATGCCTATTTGCGAACACACGGCGCGGAGGGGCTGCGTAGCGTATCGGAAAACGCCGTCTTGAACGCCAATTATTTGCTCAGTCGAGTTCAATCGTTGTTGCCCGTCCCGCAGGGCAACCGTTGCATGCACGAGTTCGTCGCCTCGGCCGCCAAGCTCAAATCGGAAACGAACATCTCGGCAATGGACCTCGCCAAGCGATTGATCGACTACGGATTTCATCCTCCCACGGTCTATTTTCCGCTTACCGTTCGCGAGTCGATCATGGTCGAACCTACCGAGACGGAAAGCAAAGAAACCCTCGATGCCTTTGCCGATGCCCTGCGGCAGATCATCGGTGAAGATCCCGAGATGGTCCGTCAGGCACCTCACACCACGCCGATCAGCCGGCCAGACGAGGTCCGGGCCGCGCGCCAGTCCGTTGTCACCTATCAATCAGGCCGGTAGCCGTTCATAGCTCAGTCCCTGTTTTTAAGGAGCCACGGATTGAACACGAATGTAGGGTGGGCAGAGTTCCACGAGGCCCACGCACCTCAGACTGATTAAAAAGACACGACAAACAGAAAAGATCAACGCAGAGCCCGCGGAGGCGCAGAGAAGGTGAAGATATTGATGAGAAAACCACCCGTAAGAAAAACCTTTCTCTGCGCACCTCTGCGCCTCCGCATCCTCTGCGTTTATTCTTCTGCTCGTCCGTACTGAATCCGTGTTTCATCCGTGGCTAAGAAGTTTTCGTGAATGGTTTCGCCGAATGACGATCACCACAACCGTGCGTCTGCTGGTTGATCCACCGGCATCTGGGTCTTGGAATATGGCCGTCGACGAGGCGCTGCTAGAGTCGGCCGCGGAAACAGGCGTCGCCACACTGAGGTTTTATCGCTGGGACCGTCCAACATTATCGCTCGGTTACTTCCAACGAGCCGCCGATCGCACGCAACATGCTGAGAGCAGCGATTGTCCTCTGGTCCGACGGTCGACCGGCGGGGGTGCGATTGTTCACGATCACGAACTCACGTACAGCCTCGCTATTCCAAAGCCACATGCCCTCGGC
>Ga0310123_10003529_pt1 | contig 12070 bp, 8 predicted proteins | sample CB6_AW_1057_MG_FD_203505 | JGI IMG/M metagenome (GOLD analysis project Ga0310123, IMG submission 203505) | Marine microbial communities from Western Arctic Ocean, Canada - CB6_AW_1057 | ecosystem: Environmental > Aquatic > Marine > Oceanic | place: Canada: Western Arctic Ocean | collected... | reverse complement strand
ATCCGCAAGCAGAAACACCAGAATGGAAACCACTTACGATCGAACAACGATGTGCTGTATAACTTGGAACTACTGAGACTCAGTTTCTGTTCCTTTTCGTTGCCTCTGAGATGATTTTCATTTCCACTAATTTGTCGGCGTAGTTAGCCACATCTCTCGCATCCGCTTGCTCAACAGCACCCTTTATGTGCCCAAGCTTCTCAGACCTGGCTGTCTCAAACAAAAACAAGCCTTCGAATTCGGTGTCTGAGCTTTCGCAGATTCTGACATCCAAAAAAGAACGGGGTTCCCTGTACGCTATGTATGTCAAAGCACCGTGTCGGAGACGCGGCAAGAGCACAAGGATGTCCCCGGATGTGGTCGGTCGTAGCATCTTTGAACGTGGTTTTGCAAGGTCTCTCGTGCGCGTTTGCCCAACTGCCATTCGTCACGCATGCCGAAGTGCATGGGTGCCAGCACCACGACCGCGTCGTTGCCCCGTCTAATGGACCGGCCAGCCGAGCGCACGATGTAGTCGAAACTGCGATTCGTTGTAATCGGATAGCGTTCGCAGGTACTCGCGGCGTGCTTCGTCCAGAGCCTGCAAGGATTGAAGCGCTTCAATCGGGAGGCCCTGGCCTTCCCGGATGCGCGCCAGATTTCGCTCGTAGGAATCGGTTGCCGACTTGACTCCCGACTCGGCAACCTCGATTTGCCCTTTGCGTGCCTGCACCTGCGCATGTGCTTCGACGACCTCGCGCGCCACGCGGTCCATTATGCTAACTTGCAGCGCGCGTGCCTGATCGTACCGCGACCACGTTTCGTCGCGTTTGGCCCGCTCGCCCAAACCGAAGTTGCGAAGTTCCCAGTAGACGACGGCGTCAAAATCGAACCGTCCGCGATGGTTGTTGATATTCGAACCGAACCCGCCTCCGAAACCACTTTGACTGACGCCCAGCAAGACACTTGGCAGCAGCGGTGCGTACTTTTCACGGCGATAATGGTAGACAGCTTCGCACACCAGGTTTTGTGCCTCGGCCAGTTCTGGACGATTCGCAAGGCCGGTCGCGACCAGGTCGGCAACCGACAGTTCGTGCGAAACGAGATCGATTGGAACAATGGTTGGCTCTTGCGGCTTGACTCCCATGGAGGGATCGAGGCTTAACAGTTCGGCCAGTCGCGCGGTTGCCACGCGAGTGCTCTCCTGGGCGCGAGAGACATCGATACGGCGGCGGACCAGTTCCGTTCGGGCACGGTCCGCGTCGGCTTGCGGTCCCTGCCCCGTGCGAGCAAACGTGGCGGTCAAGTCGGCCAGTTTCTCCGCGTTGTCGCGCGTCTCATCAGCAATACGCAACTGCTGCGTTGCGCGGAGCAGATCGAGGTATGCCAACGCAGTGGCCAGCAACGTGTCGTTCGTAGTGGCCTCTGTGGCGGCATCGCGGGCAGATGTGGCATGCGCGGCGATCTTGGGCTGAAACACTGCGTCGGAGGTGTGGAACTCGGCTACGACGCCCGGTACAGCGGGAGTTCCCGCGCCGACAGCCCGCACGCCCAAACCTGCTTGCAGCGACGAACGGCTGGCGTCGATCACCTGTCCCCCAGACGCTTGCAAGGTCCCGTCGTGGTGATTGAAGCTCATGCCGGCTCGGATCGAAGGAAGCCATAACGTCTTTGTCGACTCCAGGCGGGCGTAAGCCTCCCGATACCGCGCGGCGGCGAAAGCGATCCGCGGGTTTTGGCCGGCGGCCATCGCCAACGCGTCTGTCAGGTCAAGATCGATCGTCGTCGATTCGGCGGTGACCACGTCCGATACGACCGATGGGTTGAGCGTTTCCTGGATGGTGCGCGGTTGAAAGGTCGCATCTGCAGAATGATTGCTCGGCGGAACAGGTAACAAGTCGGGCGAGTCTTCTGAGTTGCTCTCCGTCGGTTCATCAAACGTCGCTGGTCGAATGACAGAGGAACGTTCGGCGTCGAGACGTCTGTACGCGTGTAAAGAGGCCCGGTTTTGTCGTGTCACGGAGACTTTCATCGGCTCCGGCCTCCGGTCGAAGCTAGCGCAGCCTACGACCACGAGGAACAGACCTAAAGACGGCAGGAAACTCAGAGAACGAAGGGGCATTGAACCGATTCTCAAACCAAACAGAAATACTTGATACAACCCAAACAAAGCGCACGATCCCTAGAAGTAACTCGAACCGGTACATCAGGATCAGACAGAAAAATATCGAATCGTCATACGATCGGACTGTGCGAAATTGTCCACGCAATCGGTGCAACCGGCCTCGTATGCCCATTGCCTAACCCCACAGCCCTAAGTAGCATGAAAGGTCGTCTGTTTTGGAAGACTCTTCCGATTGCGAAAGGTATTCCGATGAGTAACCCTTGGCCGTTCGTCCTCGCATTAACAGTGGCGGCAGGTTTGGCGTGCAGTACGGGGTGCCGCCCAGGTGCAATTGACGCTGCAAGTGACCAGGTCAAGAGCCGCCCGATCAGCGTGGAAGTGCTGACAGCGATCCGTACCACCATGCAACGGGCCACCACGCAACCGGCCACCGTTCACGCCTATTACGAGGCCCGCGTATTTGCCAAGGCGGCAGGATATCTGACAGAACTGAAGGTCGACATCGGGACAATCGTCAGGACGGGCGATGTGCTAGCCGTGATCGGCATTCCGGAAATAGCTCAACAACGAGAGGCAAAGTTGGCAACGATCCGGCGAATGAAAGCAGAGGAACGCCGTGCGGCTTCGCAGTTGGCCGTCGCCAAGGCCAATGTGGCGTCGTATCAGGCCAGGCGAGACGAGGCCGAGGCCGAAGTCGGTAAGGCGAAAGCCGGATTGGCCGCCGCGGGCGTGGAGTTAGACCGAGTGACCGACCTGGTTCAACAGCAGGCCGTGGCGGATCGCCTTCAGGACAAAGCTCAAAAGAAATACGATGTCGCTGCCGCGGAAAAGGCTGCCGTCGAAGCCGGGGTCAGTTCGGCAGAAGCCGGGTTGACGCTGGCCGGAGCCCAGAGCGACGCGGCACGGGCCAACGTGGATGTCGCCGAAGCGATGACCGACGTGGCGCGGCGCGAGTTGGACGAACTGGATGAGTTGATCAAATACGCGCAGCTCACCGCGACATTCGACGGTCTGGTCACCCAGCGACACGTCGATCCGGGTGACCTCGTGCGCAATATGCAAACCGGTTCCAGCAAAGATGAACCGCCGCTGTTTGTCATCACGAAGTTGGACAAAGTGCGAGTCCGTGTTCCCGTACCGGAACGCGACGCCCCGCTTGCAACCGTTGGAGATGCAGTGAAGATCACGTTGCAAGCCTTACCCGGTGAGGTTTTCGAGGGACAGATTTCGCGTATGGCGGGTGTGCTGGACGAACAGACCCGGACGATGCTGGTCGAGATCGATCTGCCGAACATGGACGGCCGGTTTCGACCAGGCATGTTCGGCCAGGCGACCATCACGCTCGCCCCGCCCAGCGACACATGGACTCTGCCGGCCAATGCCGTCCACTTCGACGAACAAGGCAACAGCTACGTATACGTCGTGAACACGTCCAACCACGTCGCGGTCGTTGAAGTCCGAACCGGACTGGACAGCGGCGAACATCTTGAAATCACCGCCGGGCTCAGCGGCGACGAACGAGTCGTCGGCCCGTTGTTGAGAAGGCTCAAGCCGGGGCAAACGGTCAACGTCAATTGAAAGCACGAAATCCGAAGCCCGAAATTCGGACTGGCAGCCTATGTTCCTCATACGTTTCGCGCTCAAGAACCCCTACGTCGTCATCGCCTTGACGTTGGGCCTGTGCCTGTTGGGTCTGGCGGTCATGCCGCTGTTGCCCATCGACATCCTCCCCGACTTCAAAAAACCGGTGGTGGTCAGCTACTTCTCCTATCCCGGTTTGCCAACCGGTGAAATGGAAAAGAGCGTCACATCGCGCGTCGAGCGGGCACTTACGTTGGCCGGCGGCATAGAGCACCAGGAATCAAGGACGATGCCCGGCGCTTCGATGATCAAGATCTATTTTCATCCGGGTACGAATCCCAGCTCGGCGATGAACGACATTGTCAATCTCGAAGCCAGCGACATGTTTCACCTGCCGCCCGGCATCGAGTTCCCGTTCACGCTTCGCAGTGAACCGGCCAATCTGCCTGTGGTGCTGGCCGCGATTTCGGGCGAGGGTCTCAGCGAAAAGGAACTGTACACGATCGGCTACTACGCCGTGCGAAACAAGATGGGCGGGCTGAAAGGTGTTCAGATCCCGCACCCGTTCGGCGGCAAGTTCCGCCAAATGATGATCTACGTCGATCCCGTCAAGCTCCAGTCGTTCGGCTTGAGCGCGGCCGACGTCGTCAAGGTCATGCGAGATTCCAACTTCGTGATGGCAGCGGGTACGATGAAGCTGGGCAGCTCAGACTATCAGCTCCACGCGATCAACACGCTGCCCACGACCGAAGAGATTGACAATATTCCGATCGCGGTGCGCAACGGGCGGCCAATCTTCATCCGCGACGTCGGCTACGCCAAAGACGATTCTGCAATCCAATACAACATTGTGCGCATCAACGGCAACCGCAGCGTTTACTGTCCACTGCTGCGCGAGCCGGGCGAGAACACGATCGCCGTGGTGGATCGCATTTACAAAGCCATGGCCACCGAGATTCCCAAAATGAAAGACCGCGGCGACATTCCCAAAGCCACGGAAGTGACGCTCGTCAGCGATCAGTCTTCGTACATTCGTCATGCCATGCGCAGTTTGATGTACGAAGTCGGGCTCGGCGCAATCCTCGTGGCCATTGTCGTCGGCGCCTTTCTCAGACAGTTCAAGCCGACGCTGATCATTGTGGCGACCATCCTACTGTCAATTCTGATCGGGGCGCTGGCGTTCTACTTCACGGGGCACACAATCAACGTGATGACACTAGGCGGTATCGCGCTGGCAGTAGGGACGGTGGTCGATGCGGGAATCGTGGTGGTCGAGAACATCGTGCGGCATCTACGGATGGGCAAATCGTCGTTCGATGCCGCACGCGACGGCGCGGGCGAGGTCGTTGGGCCCGTGCTCGCCGGTACGCTTACAACGCTCGCTGTTTTCATCCCGGTCATCTTCCTGACGGGCATGATTCGCTTCTTGTTCGAACCCCTTTCGGTCGCTGCGACGATGACCATTGGCGCCAGCTTTTTCATCGCCATGACGGTCGTGCCCGCTTATTGCGCGCGGTTTCTAAAGTCGAGAATCGAGAGTCGAAAATCAAAAGACCACGGAGAAGAAGTCGATCGCCAACCGACTGGCCTGTACGCCCAGTTCCTCGCCGGCGCGTTGCGGTTCCGCTGGCTCGTGATCGCCGCGGCCGGCGGGTTGGTGGCCGCGTCGCTATTGCTTCTGCCGCAGCTCGGCACGGAACTGTTTCCCAGTGTCGATGCCGGCTCCTTCGAAATCCGTCTGAAGACGATTCCCGGCACACGGCTCGAAGAAACGGAATCGCTCGTGGCCGAAATCGAAGACACGATCAAAGAAGTGATCCCGCCAAACAAAATCGAAGCCTTGATATCCAATATCGGCTTGCCGGTTGGAAAGGGCGCGGGGTTCTCAACGATCCTCAGCCCGAACTCCGGCCCCGATACGGCGTTCATCGTGGTGAATCTGGCACAATCCGGACGCGGCACAAGCACTGACGCGTACGTTGTGCGGTTACGCCCACTGTTGGCGGAACGCTTTCCCCGCGAACAGTTCCTGTTCACCAGCGGCAGCATCGTCAACGCCGCCTTGAACGAAGGGGCGCCGACGCCAATCAGCGTACAGGTTTCGGCCGGTACGGTTGCCCAATGCCGTGATGTGGCCGAGGAAGTGGTTGACGCGCTCGGCAGCATTCCGGGAACGGCGGACGTGCAGATCGCCCAGTCTCTGGACTACCCGCAATTCGACATTCAGGTGGACCGCACCAAGGCACGGTACCTCGGCCTCAGCCAGAAAGCGGTCGCTCAATCGATCCTGACCGCCTACGGATCGAGCATCGGCTATTCCTCGACAATCTGGGTGGACCCGAAAACCGGCACTGACTTTTTCATGGGCGTGCAGTACGAGAACAACGAGGCACAATCGCTCGACGACATCCGCAACATTCCGTTGTCGATTGCTGGTCCGAACGGTCCGCTAACCGTGCCGCTCTCGAACGTCGCAACCATCCGCCGTGTGAACATTCCCGCTGAAGTGGCTCACTACAACATCGCTCGCGTCAACGACGTGTATGTGAACGTCGTGGGCCGCGATGTCGGCTCGGTGGCCGCCGACGTGGAACGGACTTTAGCCAAGATGAGACTGCCGTCCGGCGAATCGACGACGGTTCGCGGCCCAGTGGCGACGATGAAGACGGGAGCCCGCTCCTTGGGCATCGGCATCGCGGTAGCGGCGATCCTGGTGTACTTGGTTATGCTGGCGCAATTTCGCTCGTTCATCGATCCGCTGATCATCATGCTGGCCGTGCCGCTGGGCCTGACCGGTGTGATAGTAATCTTGTTCATTACGTCCACAACAATCAACATTCAGTCGTTAATGGGCACGTTGATGATGATCGGCGTGGTGGTCAACAATAGTATCCTGCTGGTCGAGTTCGCCAATCAGTTGCGTGATCGCGGCTACAGTGTGCATGACGCCGCCCTTTCCGCCGCACAAGTTCGGCTCCGGCCGATCCTGATGACTGCAGGGGTGCTCGTCGCCTCGATGCTCCCTCTGTCGGTCCACTTGACTCCCGGCGGCGAAGCCATGATTCCGCTGGCGCGTGCCCTGATCGGCGGCATGCTCGTTTCGACATTGCTCACGCTCTTTCTCGTTCCCTGCGTCTACACGCTGGTGAAACGCAACACACACCCGATCAACATCGTCGGAGCTGCATCGGGTGTCGGGTTGGAGTAGCAGGAGATGCTTGACGCGCTGCAGCAGAACCCGCCCAGCCGCGTACCCTCTTGCGCTATCTTCGGTGGTCGGAATACGACATAGAGTGTATCATGTCCACGATGTCTGATGCAGCCTGTGGTTGCCACAGGACTCAGTCGATTCGGCTCCAGATGAATTGCGATCACCAGGAGATTGTCTGATGGCTCAGCGAGAGAACGGGCGGGTATCTGATCTTTCCCGACGTGGGGCGATTCAAGTTGGCGCCGGAATGTTTGGGTTGTCGCTGCCGCAGTACCTGGCGGCTGCCCGCGCTGGCGCGGTAGACGAGTCGCGCCGCGAGTACTCGTGTATCTTTCTGTTCCTGGCGGGCGGAATTAGCCACTTCGAATCGTGGGACCCGAAACCGGATGCTCCGGTCGGTATCCGCGGGCTCTGGAAACCCCAAGCGACCAACGTGCCGGGCACGTTCATCACCGAAAAGATGCCGCGGTTGGCGCGAATGATGGACCGCGTGGCGATCGTCCGCTCATGGAAGGGTGCGAGCGGCAGCCACGGCGATGCCTCGAAGCATGTCATGAGCGGCGAGTTGCCTCGTGTGAGCGGCCAGCAGTTTCTCCCGAACTTTGGCTGCGTGTACAGCGCGCTGAAGGGCACGCTTGTGAAGGGAATCCCCCCGTATGTTGGTGTGCCGGTCGCGGCACGGTATACCACTCCACCCGGTTTTCTGGGACCTGCCTACGCCGCGTTCGACATCGACGGCAATCCCAGTTCTTCGGACTTCAAGATCGACGGATTGACGCTGCCGCGCGACCGGTTCGAGAGTCGGCAGTCGTTGCTGAAGCAGATTGACAACTTCGGTCGGCTGTCCGAGGCCAGCAGCAACTCGCTGAACGTCCACGACGAACTCTACGACGAGGCGGTCGCCACGCTAACCAGTGGTGCGATCCAGAAAGCGGTATACCTGGACGAAGAACCGCTGAAGGTGCGCGAACGGTACGGCATGAACATCTACGGTCAGCGAGTCTTGTTGGCTCGGCGGATGATTGAGGCGGGCGCGCGATTTGTCACCGTGAACCATGCCGTGCAAGGTGGATTGTTCGGCAACGGCAAAACCAACGGCACCTGGGACAACCATGGTTGGCTCTTCAATTCGATGATCTCGTTCGCCAACAGGCCCTCTGCCGTGCCGGCCAAAAGCAAATGGCATTGTTACGACGGGCCGGGAAACCTGCCGCAGTTAGACATGTCGCTGACGAGCCTGCTGGACGACCTTGAGCAGCGCGGACTGCTTGATACGACGCTCGTTGTCGCCATGGGTGAATTCGGCCGCACGCCAAAGATCAACAAGACGGCCGGCCGTGACCACTATCCGCGAGCCGGAAACGTGCTGCTGGCCGGCGCCGGCATCAAAGGTGGAGCGATCATCGGCGCCACTGACAAGAACGGCACCGCTCCGATCACTCGGCCCTGGACGCCCGCCGACTTCGGCGTCTCCATTTATCACGCTCTTGGTCTCGACGCCAATACGACATACTATCCAAAACTTCCCAGACCAACCCGAATCGCGGAAGGAGACGTGATCGACGGTCTGTTTGCATAGCCGGTCGCTGGGGCATTGTCCGATTTCTCCGTCATCGCTGAACGATCTCCTTGATTGTGCGGACGGCCACAACATCCCTACCAGCCAGGAGTTGCTGGACCACAACGACGTTCGCACGACGGTGACCTTCGTACATGTTTTGAGCTACGGCGAACGCGGCGTCATTAGCCCCCTGGAAGGAATTCGCGATCTGCTCCGACGTGAGGATGTCAAATAAAATCTGGAACGTTATCGAGCATCGGGGGCCTGAATAATCATCCAGACGACCTGTCTGAGATATGATGCAACTGTTGTGATCGAATTGACATGCGTCAGAACTAATAATTTCGGCCTGTCACGTTATCCGGAACGAACGGGGGGTTATCGAGATCTCGATAAACAGTAGTTATATGCCTAGACTCTCGCAAACTGAAGGGTCTGACTTGAACGTCGAACAAGAAATCCGTGAACTCGCCTCAAAGTTCGCTTCCACCCTCAAGGAACGAATAGACGACCGCGTTCGCGAGATGGAGGACGACGACAAATCGCATTTCCTCATCTACCAAGTGCTTGGAATCACCGACGAGGAAGGCCACCTGAATTGACGTGTATCAAAACTAAGGGCCGGTTTCTCTACAAGTACGCGGGCAGCTTTCTCGAAAACGCAGCGAAATTTTCTTCAAATACAAGTTTCCAGAGTCCGGCAGTCTGCGCGTACCAAACACACGAAGTCAACGACCGAAAACCTTTGAGATTGATTTCCTCGTCGATCCAGACGCCATCGAGATCAAGTGGCGTGATGCCACGACCGACGGCGACCACATTACCAAAGAGCATACTCGGATTCAGGCGATAGATGATGCCGGATACAAGCCGATCCGAGTCATGTTTTATTACCCGAACCGCAGCCAAGCTATCAAGATTCAAGAAGCCCTCGAAACGTTGTACAACCGCGTTGGCGGTGAATATCACTTCGGTGACGCGGCATGGAACTACGTGAAAGCACGCAGCGGAGTCGATCTATATAGAATCCTCAAGAAGCTTGAGAAGGAGAATACGGCAAATGCCTGATGCTCCAGTTATTGAGGGAGACTGTCTGGAATTCCTGTCCGCGAAGTCGGATCAATTTGCGGATCTCGTCTACGTCGACCCTCCATTTTTCACTCAAAAGCAACACAACCTCACGATCAAAGACCGATCTCGCACATTCTCGTTTTCCGATCTTTGGGACTCACACGACAAATACGATCGCTTTCTGTTCGACCGGCTCCAAGCATGTCGACGGGTGATGAAACCCACGACATCGCTTTACTTTCATTGTGACCGGAATGCGGTTCACGTTGCGCGAATGATCCTCGATGAAGTCTTCGGTGTCGACAACTTTCGATCTGAAATCATTTGAACTTACCGCCGTTGGTCAAATAGCCGGCGCGGTCTGCTGCCGGCACACCAAAACATTCTTTACTACACCAAGACCAGCACTTTCACGTTTAACACGATCTACACGAAATACTTTCCGTTCACCAATGTTGATCAGATTCTGCAACAACGCGAACGCGATGCTGACGGCAAGTCCGTTTATAAACGCGATTCGGAAGGCCAAACAATTGCCAATGGCTCAAAACGCGGTGTTCCATTGGGCGACGTGTGGGACATCCCGTATCTCAATCCCAAAGCGCGTGAAAGAGTTGAATATCCAACACAAAAACCGATTCTCTTGCTCGAACGAATTGTCGCAATTAGTTCAAATGAAGATGATTGTGTTCTCGACCCATTCTGCGGCAGCGGCACCACTTTAGTTGCCGCAAAACTTCTAGGCCGCATATACGTGGGAATCGACAGATCGCACGACGCTTGCGACTTGGCCACATCTCGACTTAAAAACCCAATCAAGTCTGAATCTGAATTATTGAAATCTTGGCGAGAATCGTATCGCAACACAGACGACGATATTCAGCGTTACTTGCATGGAGTCGCTTTCACACCAGTCCAGCGGAATCGAGGCATCGACCCGATACTGACCCGTGAGATCGAAGGAAAACCCATTCTCGTCCGCATCCAGCGTCCATCGGAATCCATTCAGGAATGTGCCGCCAAATTAATAAAAGCATCTATTTCCAAAGATTCCGGCGCGCTTGTCGTCATCAAAACGCACGATGAAAACACATTTGTGTTCTTCGAGGACGTCCCGTCAGGTGTAACGGTTGTAGATTCCATGTCCTACTCGATTGTGGCGGCGATTATGCAATTGAACGTAGCTGGCAGGGCGAAAAGGAAAATAACAAATCGGTGAACCGGAGTTGGCTCGCCTTTCTATTTTCAAACTCATCTCCTTCGTTCACGGTGTTTGGTTTGCCAACGTCACTCGCGTTGGTCCGCCAACCCGGTGATCTTGGTCGATAGACAGATACCGATGCCTCTGCCCGCTGGGACGGTTTTCCATCCGGTCGACAATTATAAACATACATTGATCTGTCCCGGAAAATTCCTACCATATACCCATTCTTGTGTTGGCGGCCAACGATTGGCCGACCACGATCAATGCAACGATTCAGCAGAATGATTGAGGTCAGACAACATGTTAACTATCTACGGCGGCAACGGCAGGCGGGACTGTGACGGCGCTTCTCGGCGAAGCTTTTTGCAGATTGGTGCTCTGGGCATTGGCGGCATGATGCTACCGGACCTGCTCAGGGCTGAGGTCGAAACGGCTGCCCAAGCCTCTGGGAAATCGGTCATTAACATCATGCTGTTTGGCGGTCCCACACACATGGACACCTTCGATCTCAAGCCGAACGCTCCCGCTGAGCTTCGTGGCGAGTTCAAGCCAATCCACACAGCGGTCCCCGGCTTCGACATCTGCGAGCTGATGCCTCGGTTGGCGGCCATCGCGGATAAGTTCACGGTCATCCGCTCGATTGTCGGCATGCATAATGAGCACACCAACCGTCAGGCCGATTCCGGCTGGCCCGTTCGTTCACTCAGATCAATCGGAGGTCGTCCCGGTCTCGGTGCTGTGATGTCGAAAGTCTGGGGCACATCGCAGACCACCCACCAGGGGACCGCTCCGACATTTGTCGAACTCGAGCGGGCTGCTGCACAAGAGCGACAACGCACCAGCCCTGGATTTTTGGGATCAACCTTCGCTGCTTATCATCCCGATGGACCGGGCCTCAGCAACCTCACTCTCAACAGCAAGATCAGTCAGAATCGGCTCAATGACCGCAGGTCTCTTTTGAGTGAACTCGACCGCATTCGCCGCGACGTTGACGCCAGCGGTATGATGTCGGCCATCGACAGTTTCACCGAACGGGCTGTCAGCCTGATCACTTCCGGTCAACTGGCCGAAGCGCTTGATTTGAAGCACGAAGACCCGAAAACGATCGACCGATACGGTGCCGATCGGGGTGGGCACAATGTGAAGTTTCTGCGTGCACGGCGGCTCATCGAAGCCGGCGTTCGTTGTGTCACGTTCAACACAACCGGCTGGGATACGCATGGCAACAACTTCAAACGATGTCGTTCCATGATCACGCCGATGGATCAGTCGCTGAGTGCCCTGATTGAAGACCTCGATGCCCGAGGCCTGCTCGACGATACCATCATCATGATGTCT
>Ga0310123_10003528_pt1 | contig 12070 bp, 7 predicted proteins | sample CB6_AW_1057_MG_FD_203505 | JGI IMG/M metagenome (GOLD analysis project Ga0310123, IMG submission 203505) | Marine microbial communities from Western Arctic Ocean, Canada - CB6_AW_1057 | ecosystem: Environmental > Aquatic > Marine > Oceanic | place: Canada: Western Arctic Ocean | collected... | reverse complement strand
AACCAAGTGCAGTTCACCGACATCTGGGTGAGCGATTTAGCACTTGTGATACGAACACGACAAGGTGATGGTTTGCTTCAAGGATTCGTGTTGAACGCGATTTCTGGAGAGCCAATCTCCGGCGCTGTCGTGCGGTCCTGGTACCGCAGCAACAACAAGCATATCACCGGTCCTCGGACTACGACCGACAACAATGGGCTGTTCTCTTTGCACGGCAAGGGACGACATTATCTGATCCTAGTACGGCACAAAAATCAGCAGCTTGCGTCGTTCCATAATTTCTACGTCAATCAATACACGACAACACTGCGTCCTTATTCGAGGACAGTCTTCTTTACCGACCGCGCGTTGTATCGGCCCGGACAAATGGTTCAGTACAAGGGAATCTGTATCCGCGTCAACCAGAACAACGACAACTACAGGGTGATCGGTAACCAGGCACTGACTGCTCTATTCTTAGACCAAAACAATAAAGAGATCGCTCGTCAGCGTCATCATACCAACGAATACGGTTCCTTCAGCGGAAGCTTCACAGCGCCTCGCGACCGAATGACCGGACGCATGACGATCCGTATCGACGGTCAACCGCCCGGTGCGACCAGTTTTAACGTCGAGGAATACAACCGTCCGAAATTTCAAGTCACGCTCAACGCCCCGAAAATCGCTCCCAAGTTAAACGCCCGAGTCAGCCTGCAGGGCAAAGCGATGGCCTACACGGGCGCTGCGATTGGAAACGCCAAAGTCCGCTACCGAGTCGTCAGACAAGTTCGCTTGCCGCACTGGTGGCACTGGTACTATTGGTGGCGAACGCCGCAAAAAGCAAGCCGAGAAATCGCCCACGGTTCGACCATGACCGAGACGGATGGGACGTTTCAGATCCACTTCGTCGCCAAACCCGACCTGTCTGTTCCTGAAAAGGACGAGCCCAATTTTCACTACGAAGTTTATGCGGATGCTACAGACATCACCGGTGAGACTCGTTCTGGAAACCAAGGTATCAATGTTGCTTACACGGCCTTGCAGGCAACTCTGAGTGCCAAGGACTGGCAAACTGACGAAAATCCGGTCGAAGTGAATCTGCGTACTCAGACTCTTGATGGCGAAGGCCAAAACGCCAAAGGATCGCTGAAAATTTATCGACTTAAAGAACCGAAAATAGTTCATCGGGCTAAGTTGCATGGATATTACCCTCAACCTATTTGGCGGGAAGGCAAGATACAGCCACCGCAACTCGACATGTCGAATCCGAATTCATGGCCTCTGAGCAACGTGGTTTACGAACAGGAATTCGTGACCGACAGCAACGGCAATGCCAAATTCACGTTCAAGCTGACTGTCGGCGCGTACCGTGCGATGCTCGAAACACAGGACCGTTTTGGCAAGAAGGTCACCGCTCTTTTGCCAATACAAGTGCTGGATCCGGATGCCGATCGATTCGCAATCAAAGTTCCCAACGTTGTAACCGCGGCCAAATGGACCATTGAGCCTAACACGGAATTCAAAGCGATTTGGGGCAGTGGCTACGAAAAAGTTCGGGCCTTCATCGAAATCGAACATCGACGCAACCTGTTGCAAAGCTACTGGACGAATTTGGCGCAGACTCAGGTCTCGATTAAGCAGACGGTATCTGAGGCAATGCGCGGTGGGTTCACACTGCACGTCACCATGGTGCGAGACAATCGCGCCTATCTGACGTCGCGTAAAATACAAGTTCCATGGACGAACAAGCATCTGAGGGTAAGGTGGGAGCACTTCGTCTCAAAGCTGGCACCCGCCCAGAAAGAAACTTGGACGGCGGTGATTACCGGCCCCGATGCCAAACGTACCGCAGCCGAAATGGTGGCGACATTGTATGACGAGTCGCTGGATGCCTACCTACCGCACAACTGGCCACAGGAGCTTGGAGCGTTTTACCAAGATCGTTCCCACATGCATCAGCAATTCGAAAATTCTATCAAAAATTTTCAACACCTCCATGGTCGCTGGCCATCGCGATTCAAGAACACTCAGATGACCTACCGGTCGTTTCCGTTCGACGTTATCGGAAATCTTTGGGGCTATCACTTCTTCAAGCGGAAACACCGCTTTGGCGCAGCCCCTAGTGGACAGGCAATTTCTGAAGCAGCACAATTCGACGGGGCCGTCACTGGAAGCGACACCTTCGACGACAATCGGTCCGAAGCAAAAGCTCTGTCCAAGCAAACCCTAACGAAGAAACCGGACCTGAGCAAAGTCTCTGCTCGCACAAACCTCAACGAAACTGCCTTCTTCTTTCCACAATTGCTCTCCGATCAAGACGGCATGGTGAAATTGCAATTCACCATGCCAGAAGCCCTGACCAAATGGAAGTTTTTCGGTTTTGCACACGACAAGGACTTGCGAGCCGGATTCCTTCAGGACTCGATCGTCACCGCCAAGGAGCTAATGGTACAGCCGAATCCACCACGATTTCTTCGAGAAGGCGACGAGTTAGAGTTTACGGTAAAGGTCACGAACCAATCGCCAACACGGCAAATGGGAAACGTACGGCTGACCCTTTCGGACGCCCGTACTGAAACGGTAATGGATAAGGAGTTGGGTAATAATGTGACAGACCTAAACTTCGACATTCCGTCCAAAGAATCTCGCAGCTTTTCGTGGCGTCTGAATGTACCAGACGAGATGGGTTTCCTGACATACAAGGCCGTTGGATCCACTGGGCGATTGTCGGATGGCGAGGCCGGCTATCTACCGGTACTGTCACGACGGATTCTCGTGACTGAATCACTACCTTTGCCTATCCGCGGAGCCAAGACCAAGAAATTCAACTTTAAAAAACTACTAAATTCCGGCACATCTGAAACACTGCGGCATAAGAACCTGACCGTGCAGATAGTGTCGAATCCCTCATGGTACGCCATCATGGCGTTACCTTATCTAATGGAGTGTCCACATACATGTACTGAGCAGACGTTTAACCGGCTGTACGCGAACGCCTTAGCCCGTCACATCGCCAATTCTAACCCTAAAATTCGCCAGATCTTCGACCGATGGAAGGGCACTCCAGCACTGGACAGTCCGCTGGAAAAGAACCAGGACTTGAAAGCCATAATTCTGGAAGAAACCCCCTGGCTGCGGCTAGCGAAAAGTGAAAGCCAGGCACACCGTAATGTCGGAATTCTGTTCGACGACAACCGGCTGAACAGCGAGACGACCCGGCTGTTGCGAAAACTAGCTGAGTTACAACGGCCGGACGGCGGCTGGCCGTGGTTCCCCGGTGGTCGTACCAATGACTACATCACGCTTTACATCACGACCGGCTATGGTCGACTGCGACATCTTGGTGTCGATTTTGACATCGACTCAGCTGTCCGCGCATTGAGCCGACTCGATCAATGGATCGACCGCATCTATCGCACCATCTTGAAACACGGCAATAAAGACAAGAACCATCTAACAACAACGATCGCCCTGTATCTGTACTGCCGCAGCTTTTTTCTGGAAGATCAAGCCATCCAACCAAAACACAAAGAAGCCATCGACTATTTTCAGGGCCAGGCCCGCAACTATTGGCTTCGTTTGGCAAATCGCCAGTCGCAGGCCCATCTAGCCATAGCCCTACACCGTTTCGGGGATAGAGTGACGGCGCAAGGCATCATGCGTTCGATTAAGGAACGCTCGGTGAGTGACCAGGAACTGGGAATGTTCTGGCGTGAGCTCGAACTTTCGTGGTGGTGGTTCCGCGCCCCAATCGAAACTCAGGCCATGATGATCGAAGCATTCGACGAAGTCATGAATGACACCGACTCGGTAGAAGCGTGCAAAGTTTGGCTATTGAAACAAAAGCAAACTCAATCCTGGAAGACGACGAAGGCCACAGCGGACGCCGTTTACGCTCTACTGCTCCGCGGCAGTAACGTCCTGACGTCGGATACTCTGGTCGAAGTGTCTCTGGGCGGCACCACAATCAATCCAAAAAACGTAGAAGCTGGCACCGGCTTTTACCAACACAGGTTCTTTGGCGAAACCATCAAGCCGAATCTTGGCCAAATCACTGTGAAGAAAGTTGACGAAGGCGTGGCCTGGGGCAGTCTCCATTGGCAATACCTGGAAGACATAAGCAAAGTCTCCGCTTACGACAAGACGCCGTTGAAACTGAAAAAGAGGCTATTTACTAGGATGTTCACCACGAAAGGCCCCGTCTTGAATCCCGTCGTTAGTGCGGTCAAAGTGGGCGACGAACTGGTCGTTCGCATCGAACTGCAAGTTGATCGCGACATGGAATACATTCACTTGAAGGACTACCGCGGCAGCGGCACCGAGCCAGTCAACGTGCTGTCGAGGTATAAGTACCAAGACGGTCTGGCCTACTACGAATCGACGCGTGACACGGCCAGCCACTTCTTCATTGATTATCTACCGAAAGGAGTATACGTATTCGAGTACTCCACCAGAGTCGTCCACAAAGGCCAATATCAGACCGGGCTGGCGCAAATTCAATGCATGTACGCTCCCGAATTCAACAGCCATTCGGAAAGCCTAAACCTAGTCGTGAGGTAGGGCTCTATACAAATCATAACAAAATACCATTCTGGCACGACCATATTGGAAACATCCGTCTCCAACGATGCTTTCGTAGCGTTTGCAGGACTACAACGGAACAAAACAAAACCCCCGACACATTTGATTCCGTCAAGAATACCGATGTCTTTGAGAAGGATTCTGTTGTTCAAATTACAGGGAGTCCTCGTTGCAATTGTCGACTTGGTGACGGACGCGATATCGGGGGGCACGCGACGTTTCATTTAGAATGCGAATCACGTATTCGCCAAGAATCCCAATAGACAGCAACATCATCCCCCCAAAAAAGATGATCAGAAGCACCTGAGTTGCAAATCCTGGAACACGAATGCCACCGACTAAATACTTGACCAAATAGAATGATCCCAACAGCATACTGCCTGTCGCAGACACCAATCCCAACAAAGTGATGGCCTTCAATGGAAGCGTCGAACCTGCGATTACATTATCGACGACTGTTCCCACCAGTCGACGCAATGTATAACCGCTGTGTCCTTGCTTCCTTGGCTGGTGCTGGACCTGCACATTCGCAATCCGCGACGTGCACTGTAGCAACAACGGACCAATGATGGGGCGTGCTGTCTGGTGGGCACAAATCGCCTCGGCAATCTGTCGCCTCATTAGGCGAAATGATGTCAACTTCAACTGCTGTGGTTTTCCATAGAGATATTGATTCAGGTATCCGACAATCTGGCTGCCGATTCGTCGAACAACATTCTGTTGTGTCTGACGAAAGACCCCAATCACACAATCTATATCCGCAGCACACTCAACCGCCTCGATTAGCTTCGGGAGGTCCTCGGGCATCTGTTGCAGATCATCGTCCATCGTGGCGATATATTGTCCGCGAGAATGCTCGATTCCACAGATCGTGGCTCGGAACTGCCCTGTGTTGTACAGCAAGTCAAGCCCTCGCACACAACGATGTTGTTTTACGAGATGTTCAATTACAGACCAAGTGTCATCCATTGACGCATCGTTGACTAACAGGACCTCAAATGTCCTGCCCGTAGTCTTCATCGTTACTTCAATTCGCTCGACCAATCCCTCCAATCGCTGCCCGCTATGAAAACAGGGAACAACAATCGACAAGAAAAGCTGATCATTATCTTTGTTCATCGAAGTGCCTATTCGAACACCATTCACGCTTTCGGCTTTAGAGCTTCTGTACACATGTGATGTAATCGTTAATGCAATTGAGCTCGCCCGGGTCCAAATCGTCGAAGTCGACTTTCAATTGGATTTCAACTTCGATCATGATTGACATGCGGTCTAGTGAATCGAGGGCGTAATCTTCAAATAGTCCGCCATTTTCAAGCATTACATCGTCGCGCGACGTTACCTTTTTAATACTGTGAATGACTGCTTCTCGGATCTCGTCTGCCGTTTTCATACACAGGTCCTTTTTAGAACCGTTGAAGTGCTGGACAGTCCGACTCCAAAACCCGCCATCAAAATATTCGCTGGTCCGGTGCTCGAAATCACGTGCTCTTTCAGCATAAGAGGTAGTGTTGACGAGACGGAATTTCCTACTTGAGAGGCGCAAAACGGCACTTTTTCTGAAGGCAGTTGAAGACTCGTCGCCAGTGTCTCAACAATGTAGCGGCTGCCTTGATGAACCAGAAACAGGTCCACGTCCTCCATTTGTAATCCGTTTTGGGAAACGCATTTGCGAATTTGTTTTGGAACTTCCTTCGCCACAAAGCGGAACACCTGGTTACCATGCATTTTCAGCGAACCTGTTTCGGATGAAACTTGGATCGCCTGAGAGTACTGACTTCCCATCAGATAATCCGTCTTACCTTGACAGTACACGGCTTGTTCTGAAATTAGCGTACAGCTTGCAGCATCGCCGAACAGCATTGCTGAATTACGATCTTCCAAATCGATTACGCGAGAATAGGGGTCGGACGTAAACAGCAGTCCCTTACGCATGTCGTTTTTTTCTAGAAATGAACAGATAATCGAAAGCCCATGCACGTAACCAGTGCATCCCAGAGAGACGTCGAAGCACGCTGTCTTCGACGGAAGACTCAGCTTTCGATGCACGATCGCACTAGCATGAGGGATTCCCCCACCATCGGGATTCTGTGTGACGACGACAACACAGTCGCAATCGACCGCGTCATTATCAACTTTGACGGTCAAGTCTTCGAACGCCCGTACGCACAGATCTGAACATTCTTGTTCGGATCCCTTGCGACGCAGGTAGTCAAAACCCAGTTTCTTGTGGATAAACTCAGAATCCACATTGAACTTCTTCCCCAATTCACACCCATCGATACCGCTGTCGGGAATATACACCCCGATATCTTGAATTCCAAACGTACTCATTTTGCTCCAAAGTAGAGTTTTCCGATCTCATTTTTGTCGTGCATAAGTTCTGCCTCAAAGAAATCGCCGCCAATCTTTCGTCGATGCGAGACGCCACAATGACCGCATGACGGCACAAATCGGAGTAGTAGTTTGGCAAAAAATAGTTTTCGACCAAATTTCAATTCACTATTGTGCAATAGCTTCTTGTAAGCTCCGACAACTGATTCAATATATGAGGCCTGTGGAATGGGTGGCATATCAAACGAAGCCGTGACACCGGTGAACTGCAGCTGTTCGACAATCGCAGCCTCATTGCAAGGATACCGGGACTGTATCGCAGTATTAGATTCGTACAAGAAGCAAGTTGCCTCTTCACTCTTGTAGCTTGAAACGAGAACATCGTCTGTCCCTAAGTTTGTCTGTGACATGATCGTACATTGTCGGTCGGAGATCTTGTGAAAGGTAAAGTCAATCTTCTCTGGCCGAGGATCGCTTTTGATTAAATAATCAAAAATTGTGCTGCTGTGCAGATAGTCCCGTTGGCCGCGAAACGAAAAATCGGTCACGTCTGTCATAACTGCTACCCTCCTCGCAACATTGCTCGGAGTCGCTTGTGGTGAGGCTGCGCAAAGTTTCCAGAGACGTCGGAATTAGGGCCGAGGTCTTGAACAACGACCGCTCCCAACCGAACATTTGATCCTTCACCGACGACAATTCCATTCGAGACCATCGCGCTTGCTCCAATCCAACAGTTCGCTCCAATCCGGACCCTGCCGAGAAGTATTGCCTTCGATGACAACGTCGTCGCACGGCCGATGACACTGTCATGCCCAACGTTGGCGTGAATACCAATTGACACTTCGTTTTCTAAGGTGGAAGAACCACCGAAATGGACTGACCGAGAGATGTTGACTCCCGTATGAATCTGACAATCATTACCGATTGACACTCCGCCGTAGTGACTCATATGCTGCAGACACCCAGCGATCCTCTTTGAAAATAGACCTTCGCTACCAATGGTACAATGTTCGTGGATAGCTGTATTATTCCCAATGATGACTGGCCCGTGTACAACGCATTGTGGCCCAATGGCAACGTTTTCACCAATCGTCACACTACCCTTCATAACCGTAGTGTCATCAATGTTGGCTGACGAAGCAATGTGCTGAATTGGTTGCCAATTTTTCGATTCGTACGTCCGCTTATGAATGGCCCGGTTGTGCAACACGTAAAATGACTCTGCAGCATTTTTATAAACGAGAACTGGCTTGTTAAGTGCATCGCCTGAAAGCTTCATGATGTCGGAACTTGTGATGATGCATGAAATACAAGGCGATTCGTTCGCCAGTGTCAGCCATTCGATATTTGCAGCCAAAGCCACCGTATTGGGAATGGACGAATAGCAAAAGCCGGTCTGAGCCGAACCAAGATCGGAAGAAACATTGAGCACTTCACTCGGAGATGCAACATCGGCAATCAGCTGCACCAAATCGTCAGTGCTGAGAAGCGTATAGGGCTTCATTTGATATCGACTGATTCATAACCCGGCAGCGGGTCTTTCATTTTTAACTTACGGCGTATCGCAAACTCCGTCACTACGTTCACCACGCGTTCTTGATCATCGCTGGTAAGTCCGTAGTACATCGGAAGCCTAAGGAGCCGTTCACTTGTCTTTTCCGTAACGCACAGACTTCCGACCGACACTCCGAGCCTTCGTCCCATAACCGACAGGTGCAGTGGAACGTAATGAAACACGGCTTTGATTCCTAACTTATCTAAGTGTCTCATCAACTCATCCCGAGTTTCGCTGTCAGGCAACAAAATGTAGAACGTGTGATAATTGCTGTGACATTTTTGAGGAATGCAAGGCAGACGAAGCCGTCCGTCGTTTTCCAAGGGTTTAAGCTGTTGCTCGTAGTATCTGTAAATCTCACGACGACGATTGGTGATTGGATCGAACATTTCTAACTGGCCATACAGAAATGCGGAGACAATTTCGCTGGGAACGTACGCCGATCCCAGGTCGACCCAAGTATATTTATCAACTTGGCCGCGGAAGAATTCCTGACGATTGGTCCCTTTATCACGAATGATTTCGGCTCGGCGAACCATATCTGGGCAATTGATGCACAGCGCACCACCTTCACCAGAAATATAGTTCTTGGTCTCATGAAAACTAAAAGCAGCCAACTGTCCAATCGAACCGAGGGCCTGTTGGTCATAAGTTGCGTTGACGGCCTGAGCAGCGTCTTCGACAACTTTCAGCTCATGGTGATTAGCAATGGACATGATGACATCCATATCACAACCAACGCCGGCGTAATGCACAGGAAAAATGGCCTTGGTGCTATCGGTAATAGCCTGCTCAACGAGTCTTTCGTCCAAATTCAGCGTGTCTTCGCGGATATCGACAAAGACGGGTGTTGCTCCGACTCGGGCGACGGCATTTGCAGTCGAGACAAATGTGAACGATGGCATAATGACTTCGTCGCCGGGACCTAGCTCGCACAACATCGCTGCCATTTCTAGGGCGGCTGTTGCCGACGGAGTCATCAAGACTTTGTGGATTCTCAAACGACTTTCGAGAAACTCGGAACATTTCCGAGTAAAGTGTCCGTCTCCTGCCAAGTTTCCACGCGTCACTGCCTCGGCAATGTAATCCAGTTCCTTGCCAGCAACAAACGGTTTGTTAAATGGAATGAACGAATTCATAAATTCGATTCTAAACAATCACAACAGGCGTCTCCAACCGCGTTTGTGCAGTAACACGACAATTGCTACGAAACGGGGTGCCTGAAAAGGTTTGAGAACAAATAAAGGGACTATTCTGCCATAATAAAATGAGTCAAGCGTCCCATTTATCGTCCTGGTAAGATATTAGGAGTGTCTTGCTATGACTATTCGTCGATGAAATCGTAAACAATGATTTTTTTCGTCAATGGTCGAAGAGTTTCTTTTACAGCCTTTCTATGCTTTGGGTGTTTCAGGTAAGCCGCCAGCGCTTGCGTATTCGTAAAGGTCATGACTATCGCCAAATCAAACGTGTTATCGACGATCGCCCGTTGGCTTGAAAGAATCCGACCAGCACTAACATTGAGTACACCAGGTATCGTGGTAAAACTTCTCGAAACCATGATGAGCTTCTTTTGTGCTTCAAGGTTTCCAGAAGCTTTCAGCCAACAGATGACAATGTGTTGGACATTAGCAGAGCATGCACGCTGACAACCAGTGATTGAGCAGCTAGACAGGAGAACTACGACTATAAGAAACGCGTCGCTGGCGACCTTAAGATGAGCCATTTCGATTTTATCGTTACCCACTCTTGAAATACCTAAAGAATCAATTCACCTCGCTGACGGCCTAATACGAGTGAACGTAGAAAATTAATATCTCTGAAAGAAGGAAGCGACTTTGAAAAACCGCTGGCATAATCCAACTCCTGTGCAACACATAATTATGCCTTATTACAGCGGCAACGGTGCCTTTGTAAATTTTCTGTTCTGCCACGCGAAACACCGGATGACGATGTTCGCTTTGTCAGAGTAGTGACCAGCAAATGAAGTTCACTCATTTGTTGAAGTGATAACAGCCCGACGTGGCTGTCTTTGAAACCTACACAACCGTTGGATGGCTGGCCCATCTGTGCGACATACCTGATTCGGATTGCCGCACTTCTTCCGACGTACATCCCTCAGCAGCCAAACCTCGCCGTAGATCTTAGAACATTTTTTTGACAAGGTAGGTGAATCAGATCAATGAAAACTTGCACCATCATCGAATCAACTTTCAAGTAACACCGCTTGCCAAGCTGTCGGGCAACGTTTTAACCATGACCCAAAGTCCTGCCATCAATTGGTTCTTCAAAGTACGCGACTGCAAATCACTGCACACTGCCGGATTCGCATTTGCCGTCAACCTGATTCTCTTCACAGCGTTCGCTATGTTCGCGTCTCCCTGCTACGAAACCAACGACGACTTGGGCATGATGCGCACAGCTTCCGGGCTGCGTAGCGGTGAACCGTCAGAGTATCTCGTTTTCTCCAACATCCTGATTGGCCAGGTCTTGAAACGGCTCTATCAGGCCACCGACACGATCAATTGGTATTCGCTGTACTTATATTTCGCTCACTTTGTCGCATGCACTTCCTTGCTGTTTGTGTTCCTGCGCCGGCACTGTTCGGCACTAAGCGTCTTCCTGTTCCTGCTTCTTTTTGTCACCTTCGAACTCAGACTGCTTTTAGTAGCTCAGTTCACTTCGACAGCAGCTGTGCTCGCGATCAGCGGCTTACTGATGGTGCTGCTAGCCAACGCCGACGAAGAAGATTTACCCTTCTTTGTGCCTTTGTTAGGTATTCTTTGGATCGTGCTGGCTGCCATGATTCGAGACAAAGCCTGTTTGTTGGCGATGCTGATTTCCACACCATTAGTGCTGAATATCCTTTGGGTCTTTCGCTCGAAACGAATCATCCTATTCCTGTGTGCATCGGTCGTTCTGTCTTTCGCAGCCATCGGCTACAACCGTGCTGTTTATTTACAGCATGATGGCTGGCGACAGTACCTGGAATTCAACTCGGTCCGCGGCCAGATTCACGGCAACCCGATTGGCGATGCATTATTTGACACTCGAGAAGGCCCATACTATCACAAACTCGGCTGGAGTCAGAACGACGCCGCTATGTTTTATAGATGGTTCTTTGCCGACGATAAAATCTATTCGACCGACAAACTGAAGCGGATTGTCGATCATTTTTCGAGTGCCAGTCGCCCGTCCGGCGAACGGCTGCAATACCTGCGCCGGCAGTTAGATCGTGTTGCGCCGTATATCTATGCGACGCTATTCAACGTTCTCCTTGGTGTCGGTCTCGGATACGGTCAACGGCTTCGCGTAGCTCGAGTACCTTTACTGACCATTTTGTTCGCAACTATGGTGATTGTATTCCTCGCCGCATCGCTCCGTCTGCCTGACCGTGTGACGTTGTCGGCTCTGTTCATAATCAACGCTATCATTTTTTTCTGGTGTCTGTCAGCACACCACACAGCGCCGGTTCCTAAATATAGCGATTCGTGGCTTGCTCGCACGGTAAAAATAGGTCTGCTTGTTGTCTTATTGTTTGGCTACGAGTTCTCCCTTTACTATCTCAGCTGCGACTTAATCCGGTTGAATGATGCAAACCGACAAGACCAGCAATCCTAC